>FSZM01000040.1_pt1 | contig 42311 bp, 40 predicted proteins | sample 1638831 | NCBI WGS metagenome assembly FSZM01 (sample SAMEA3914813, study PRJEB12502) | metagenome | biome: forest; material: soil | place: Canada | collected 2011-07-07 | depth 0.3 m
CTTCCGAATCGAACCAGGTCAGGAATTCGTTCCAATCGCCGGGGGAGTCGACGCCTGCTTTTGGGGTTGATATATGGATATCCATACAGTGATCTTAGCATCACTGGAGCTAAGTGGATACCCCATATGGATGCACAGTGCATCAGCGGCCACCGGAAAAGCAAGGAGGCTTCGCCTCCCGCGCTTACATCACCGCCCTGAACGACGGCGTTTTACGCGCTACCGGATAACATCTTGCCTGAACAAAAAAATACGCATCTTGTCACCCGCTCGCCGGCTCCCGCAGCGGCAAGTGCTGAAATCGTCACAAAGCATGGCCATCGGTGGTCACAAACATGACTATCTGGACGATAATCTAACTACTTTCATAACAACAAGGAGTCCCCATGCTGGTCCTGGCCCAGATCGTCACCGCGCTGGTGTTGCTGCTGCATGTCTATATTGTTTTGCTAGAGACCGTGCTTTTCCGGACTCGCGGGCGACGGGTGTTTGGGTTGAGCAAGGAACACGCGGATATCGTGCAGCCGGCCATGTCCAACCAGGGCTGCTATAACGGTTTCCTGGTTGCCGCCCTGGTGGTCGGCTTTGTTCATCCGCAGCCTGACCTGGCCCGCGCTTTCACCGTGTTCGGACTGTGCTGCGTGGCTGTGGCCGGCATATGGGGCGCCAGCACCGTCAAGCGCTCCATCCTGTTCATCCAGACCGTGCCGGCCGCCATCGCGCTGCTCCTGTACCACCTGGCCTGACCCCCTGCTCCCTCGCGCGGCGGCCGTTTTTGTGCGGCCGCCAGCACGATTTCCATTTATATCGTAAGATCACGATATTGAAATCGGGAAAATACGATACATAGATCGTTAAAGCCCGATTCAAGACGAAAGTGCAACCCCATGGACATTGATGCAATTCACAAGGCGCTAGCCAATCCGGTGCGGCGGCAGATCCTGACCTGGCTCAAGGATCCGGAACGCTGCTTTGCCGAGCAAGAGCACCCGCACTCGCTGGGCGTCTGCGCCAAGATGATCGACCGCCGCACCGGCCTGTCGCAGTCGACCGTGTCGGCCCACCTAACCACGCTGGTGCACGCCGGCCTGGTGACGTCGCAAAAAGTTGGCCAGTGGATTTACTTTAAACGCAATGAGGCTGTCATCCAGGCTTTCATTGATCACATGAACACGGGTTTGTAGCCTAGCCCGCCAACGCGCCCTCCCCGCGCATTTTTTACAGGAACTATCAACATGGCAAATCTGTTCGATCCCATCACCATTGGCGACCTTACCCTGAAAAACCGCGTCATCATGGCGCCGCTGACCCGCTCGCGCGCCATCGGCGGCGCACGCGTGCCGAACGCACTGATGGCCCAATATTATGCGCAGCGCGCCGGCGCCGGCCTGATCCTGAGCGAAGCGACCGCCGTCACTGCCCAAGGCGTGGGCTATGCCGACACGCCTGGCCTGTGGTCTGACGAGCAAGTGGCAGGCTGGCAGCAAGTCACTGCCGCCGTGCACGCCGCCGGCGGCCTGATCTTCGCCCAGCTGTGGCACGTGGGCCGCATTTCCGACCCGAGCTTCCTGGACGGCGCGGCTCCAGTGGCACCGAGCGCGATTCCAGCCAAAGGCCACGTCAGCCTGCTGCGTCCCGAGCGTCCATATCCAACCCCACGCGCGCTGAGCACGGAAGAACTGGCCAGCGTCGTGGCCGCCTACAAGAAAGGCGCGGAAAACGCCAAGCAGGCCGGCTTTGACGGCGTGGAAATCCACGGCGCCAACGGCTACCTGCTGGACCAGTTCCTGCAGGATTCGACCAATCTGCGCGCCGACAACTACGGTGGCTCGATCGAGAACCGCGCCCGCCTGATGCTGGAAGTGACCGACGCCGCCATCGCAGTGTGGGGCGCCGACCGCGTCGGCATGCACCTGGCGCCGCGGCGCGATTCGCACGACATGGGCGATTCCGATCCGGCCGCAACCTTCGGCTACGTGGCGCGCGAGCTGGGCAAGCGCAAGATCGCTTTCATCTGCGCCCGCGAAGCCGTGGGCGAAGATAGCCTGGGCCCGCTGCTGAAGAAGGAATTCGGCGGCGTGTACATCGCCAATGAAAAGCTGGACAAGCAGACCGCGCAGCAAATGCTGGACTCCGGCACCGCTGACGCGATCGCTTTCGGCAAGGCCTTCATCTCGAACCCGGACCTGCCGCGCCGCCTGCAACTCGATGCCCCGCTCAATCCCTGGAAGGCCGAGACCTTCTACCATCCGTCGGCCGATGGCTACACTGACTATCCAGCGCTGGATGAAGCCAAGTCGGCTTAACTAGAAAGGGAGAGCGCTGCTCTCCCTTTTTTGTTTAGCGCGGCAGCGTGTAGTTGACCGGCACAAAGATATAGCCCTTGCCGCTGGCACGCAGGTGCCCCGTGGCCGGGAACGCCAGGTGGGCGGCGGCGATCAGGTAGCCGCCTTTGGCTGCGGCGGCAAACGCTTCCTTGCGCTCGGCTTCGGCAACCTTGCCGTCGGTATCGAAGGCGATGGTGACCGAAGGATCGTCAAACTGCACCGCCGCGACGTGGATCAGGTCGCCCAGCAGCATCAGCTTCTGGCCCTTGCTTTCCACCGCGTAGGTGACGTGGCCCGGCGTGTGGCCGCCAGTGATATAGGCTTTGATGCCCGGCGCCAGCTCGCCATCGGCCGTGATCGGCTGGAATTTGTTGGCCTTCACATAAGGAGAGACCGAGGCCATCGCGCCCTGGAAGAAGCCTTTGGAATCTGCCGGCGCCTTGTCCAGATTGGCCTGGCTGAGCCAGTAGTCGGCGTCGGCCTTGCCGGCGTGCACCACGGCGTTCGGGAACACCAGCTGGTCGCCTGCCATCAGTCCGCCGACGTGGTCGGGATGCATATGGGTGATGTAGATCTCGTCAACCTGCTCGGGCGAGTAGCCTGCCGCTTTCAGGTTGGCCGCCATCTTGCCCGTGCCTGGGCCGAACAGCTTGCCGGCGCCGGTGTCGACCAGGATCAGCTTGCTGCCCGTGTTGATCAGGAAGCTGTTGAACGAGGTTTCAATCGGGCTTTTCTCGAACGACCTGGCCAGCGCCAGCTTGGTCTTGTCGGCCGGCTGCTTCAGCAGCTTGTCGACCGGCAAGTCGGTGGTGCCGTCGTTGAGCACGGTCACTTCGAAATCGCCCAGCATGCTGCGGTAGAAGCCCGGCGCCTGGAATTTGGCCATCGGCGCGGCAGCCTGGGCCGGAACGGCGGCGAAGGCGGTCGCGGCAAACAAGGCGGCGGCCTGGGCCGCCCTGGTCAGCGTAGTAGGGATCATAGGTTTCCTTTTTGATTAAGTTGCCCGGATCGCTACCATACCGCAAAACCCACTCTGGCATGCGGCCAGAGAGCACTGGCGGCCCTCCCTCACATGGCTTAATCGAGGATCAGCTTGGGATACTTGCGCGGCTGCTGCCCTTCCAGCACGTCGCGGCCGCGGGCCGTGTCGGCGTAGATCCTACCGTAGACAATCTTGCCGTCCTTGACGCGGAACAAGAACAGGTGCTCGTTCTCCATCGAGTAGCCAGCCTTGGTCTTGGCGCGCGCGACCACCGGGATGATGATGTAGTCGCCCGCCGCCAGCACGTCGTGGGCGTCATAGTTGAAATACTCGTATTCCTTGTACACGTGCTTCCAGAAGGCCAGGAATTCCTTCTTGCCATTGTAGGTGCCGCCGTACGGCAGCGAATCGGAGAACTCGAACACCACGTTGTCGTCCAGGGCGGCGATCATGTCGGCCCGGTCGTTCTTGTCGAAGCCGCTCAAGCCTTTGCGGCACGCCTCCAGCAGCGATGCCGGGATGCTGCTGCTCATGCTGGTCAGCACCGCAGCGCCCGGTTTGCTCTCCGCGCCGGAAGCCGTCTGAGGAAACTCGGAAAATGCCATTGCCAGTACCATCGTCGTCCCCGCTATCACCTTGTTCATGTTGCGTCCTCCAGAAGATATACGCTCATATACACGTATTTAACCAAGAAACAAACCTCCATCACCGCAAAGCCACGGAGATTCCATGCAGCCGTTGCGTCCTACAGGCCCTCCGCCCAGGGATCGAAACCGCTATTTAGCACCGAGCGTGCCGCGTTGCGCAAAGTCTTCGCCTCTTTTTCGCCGTACGCGCCCTCGAATTCTTCCTGCACCGCCTCCCACAGCGGGAACGCCTGCTGGTAGCGCAGCATGCCCTGCCGCGTCAGCGTCACTGCCTTGGCCCGGCGGTCCTGCGGCGACGGGGCAATCTTGATCAACTCGTCACGCTCCATGGGCTTGAGGTTGGCCGACAGCGTGGTGCGGTCCATCGCCATCGCTCCCGCCAGCTCACCGATCGCCATCGAGCCTTCCTTCGCGAGCCGGTAGAGGATAGAGAACTGGGTGGCACGGATGCCCACACCGCTCAGCGCCTGGTCGTACAACGCCGTCAGGTAGCGCGACGCCTGCCGCAGGGCCAGGCAATTGCAGCAGCCGTCTATGTTTTCGATCTTTTTAGTGCTTGCCATGGCTAGTCATCATTCAGGTCCGGGAGGACTCCAGTGTACGCTTATATGCGCATAAATCCAATTGCAGCACTACCAGTCCTCATAGCCCTTGCAAAAAATTACTGATGGCGCCTAGCGTCGCTTCACACTGTTCGAGCTGCGGCCAGTGACCGGAATTTGCCACGAAGGCCAGCGCCGCGCCCGGGAAGCGCTCGCCGTGAATCTGACGCACCATCTCCGCTGCGATCACCGGGTCCTCTTCGGCACCGAGTATCAATACGGGACAGGCGCAGGCAGTCGCTTGCTTGCCGCAGGCATCGCCGCCAGCGAAAGCGTCGTAGTAGCCGCGCACAGCGTCCTTGCCCATCATGACTTCTTGCGCGGTCAATTCCCGGATCTGCGCATCGCTCAGGTTCCTGGAGAAGGCACGGCGGATACCCTGCTGGGCGTCTGCATCGCCGCCGCTTTCCCGCAGCATGCTGCGTACTTCGTCAGGCAAGGTGTTGCCGGCCAGGGGTGTCGGTGTCATCAGCACCAGTGCCGCCACCGCATTTCCCAACTTGGCCGCGGCCAGTTCTGCAATCTGCGCGCCCATGCTATGCCCGATCATCACTACCGGGCCATCAGGCGTTCCGATATGGCTGAGCACATCTTCCACGGCCTGATTCAGCGTGTACGGGCCGGGCGAAGATTGCAGCGTGCCCGCCCCTCTCAGGTCCACTGCGGTGCTTGCGTATCCGGCTGCCGCGAGCCCTTTTGCAAGCGGCAACCACGCGCGGCGGTTGTCCAGGAAGCCGTGAACAAAAACCAGCAGCGGGCTGCGGCCGGTGCTATTTGGGTCCTTATGCATAGTCATGCTTGCGTCTCCTCTTTTCACCTTGCTTGTTGCACTGTTACTCGATAATATGCGCATATCCTCGTATTGTCCAGAAAAAATTCTCGACTTTCTTGAAACCGGAATTTACGAGTATATACTCGTACTTAGCACTCATACTAAGCACTCGCACCAACAACAGGAGGAGTAGCATGTTTGACAGACGTGATGTGGAATTGGCCGGCGAACAGGGGCTGACACTGCGGGGCTGGCTGTTCGTGCCGGCCAGCGCAGGCAAGGCGCCGCTGCCCGCGATTTCGATGTGCCATGGCTTTGCTGCGGTGAAGGAGCACGCGCTGGAGAAATTTGCGCAAGTGTTCGCGCGAGCCGGCTTTGTGGTGCTGGTACATGACCACCGCAACTTCGGCGCCAGCGACGGCGTGCCGCGGCATGACATCGATCCATGGATGCAGCTGGCCGACTGGCGCCGCGCCCTCACCTTCCTCGAAGCGCAGCCGGAAGTGGATCCACAGCGCATCGGCATCTGGGGATCGAGCTACAGCGGCGGCCATGCGCTGGTGATGGCCGGCAGCGATCCGCGCGTGAAATGCGTGGTGTCGCAGGTGCCGACCATCAGCGGCTTCGAACAAGTCCGCCGCCGCATCTCGCCCGATGCGATGCCGGCCTATCTCGAACATCTGATGCAGGATCAGCGCCGCATCCACCGGGGCGAGGCTCCAGCCACCCAGGCCATCGTCAGCGCGGACATGAGTGTGCCCGCCGCATACCGCTCACCGCAAGCGATCGCGTTCTACCAGCGCGATCTGGGCGGCGCCGACTGGAGCAATACCGTCACGCTGCGCTCCAGCTTTGCGGCGCGGATGTATGAGCCCGGCATGTGGGTCAGCCGTATCTCACCGCGCCCGCTGCTGATGATTGTCGCCACCGATGACCGCGTGACCATGACCGACCTGGAACTGCGCGCCTACGAGGATGCGCTGGAACCCAAGCACCTGGTCACCATCCCCGGCGACCACTTTACCCCCTACGACGCAGCCTTCCCGACAGCCAGCGGCGCCGCGCGCGACTGGTTCATCAACCATTTGACTTCAAAGGAAATCTAGCCATGCCAGTATTTCACGCACATATACCCAAGGGCCGCTTCAGCGGCGAGCAGAAAATCGCCATCGGCAATGCACTGAACCAGTCGCTGGTACAGGCACTGGGCATTCCGCCGGGCGACCGTTTCATCATGATCAGCGAGCATGGCGACGACGAGTTGTTCATCGACCCGACCTTCATGGGCATGCAGCGCTCCGCCAACGCCATGATCATCAATGTGCTGCTTGGTGCGCACCGTCCCTTGAGCGACAAGCGCGCGCTGATGGCCGCCATCACGCGGCTGCTGAAGGAAGACGTCGACATTGCGCCAGACGACGTGTTCATCGCCCTGGTTCCGGTCCCGAACGAGAACTTCTCCTTCGGCCAGGGTGTGCCGCAACTGGCCGAAGCAGCGCCCAAGTGGTAAGGCTGCCGTTCAGAACGTAAGCGGTATCCGCAGCGACAGCCGGACATCCGGTGTGTCGCGCATCAAGCCGGCGCCAGCGGCGACGTTGACGCTGCGGCGCGCGTCCAGGCAGTAGGACCAGGCCACCAGCAAGATGCCCAACTGGGTACGCAGCGATCCTTCCACTGCCGCCGCGCTTGCGCCAGCCGCCGCCTTGCACGGCTCCCATCCCTCGGCCAGCGTGCCCAGCTGGCCCAGCTCACCCAGCACACCCAGCTCACCCAGCACAGCGTAGTTGCCCACCGCGATACATAGCAGAGTCGTCATGAGTTCTTTGACAAGCTTGTCGCGCGATCGTTCCCCGAACTGCTTGCCGCGATGACCACACCCATATAGAATGCCTGCGCGGATTTTTTTGACGAGGCAAATGCCTGCCTGTCAATAGTGCAAAAAGATGAAACCAAAAAGAACGAGACGGGATGTGCAACAATGAGTGATACGCAACTTAAGCTGCAGGATCTGCCCACCTGGAAGCAGCGCAACGCCTTGCGGCTGCTGGGTCTGTTCGGCTGGCGCATGCTGTACCGACCGCTGCCCGGCCCGCGCGGCATCGCCGTGATTTATCCGCACACGTCGAACTGGGACTTCATGGTCGGCGTGCTGTGCAAGTGGGCGATCGGCCTGCCATTTCGCTGGCTGGCCAAGGATTCGCTGTTCAAGCTGCCGGTGCTGGGACGCTGGTTCCGCTGGCTGGGCGGGGAACCGGTCGAGCGCGGCACGCCGAGCGGCACCATCAAGCTGCAAGCAGAGCGCATGAATGCGGCCGACTGGTACTGGCTGGCCATCACCCCGGAAGCGACGCGCGGCTATCGTCCGCACTGGAAGAGCGGCTTTTATCACTTGGCGCTGGAAGCCAAGGTACCGCTGGCACTGGTCTACCTTGATTATCCGAACAAGACGCTGGGCCTGGTCGATCACGTGTTCCTGACCGGCGATCAGGAGCAGGATATGGCGGCGGTGCGGGCCGGATTTGAAGGCCACTTCGGCCTGCATCCGGAAAACGCGGCGCCCATCGTACTACCCGAGCGCCGCGCCGAAGCAAACGAGTAACCCCCGTCCTTATGCCGTCGCCACCAGCAGCACTCCGGCGGCGGCGATTGCAGCGCCCGCCAGTTTAACCATCAGCGCCGGGCTGGCGCGCGCCACCGTGCGAGCGGCCAGTATCAGCAGCGCGCTGGCCAGCAGCAGGCCGAAGGCGCTTGCCGCTTCGGGCAATTCGTGGCCGTGCGCATTGCCGTGCAAGACAGCAAAAGCAGCCACCATCGCCGCGCCAGCGCTCGCCGGCAAACGCGCCGCGACGGCGACCAAGCATCCCATCACTGCGACGCTCAGCGCGATGCCCGTTTCCAGGCCGGGAATCGTCAGCCCGGCCACGCCGCTCAATATACCCAGCAGCATCGCGGCCAGGAAGGCCAGCGGCAGCGCCTTGCCATTGCTCTGGCGCGCGCTCCACATGCCGACGGCCAGCATTGCCAGCAGATGATCGAGTCCGCTGAACGGATGGACGAAGCCGTCGAAGAAGCCGTGCGTGTGGGCGCCGCCCGCTTGCGGGTGCGCCAGTGCCAGCGCGGGGGCGATGCCGATCAGCAACGCCAGTCCAGTGATTTTCAGGTTTTTCATGCGGCATCCTTTGCACAGTGTGGGGCCTGGCCCAGCAGGCCTTGTTCGCGAATGAAATCGATAACGGCGCTCACGCCTTCGCCGCTGCGCAAGTTGGTGAAGATGAAGGGACGTGCGCCGCGCTGCTGCTTAGCGTCGCGCGCCATCACGTTCAGGTCCGCGCCCACATGGGGTGCCAGGTCGGTCTTGTTGATGATCAGCAGATCGGAACGGGTGATCCCGGGACCACCCTTGCGCGGGATCTTCTCGCCGCCGGCGACGTCGATCACGTAGAGGGTCAAGTCCGACAGCTCCGGGCTGAAGGTCGCGGCCAGGTTGTCGCCGCCCGACTCGACCAGGATCAGGTCGAGATTGGGAAAATCGGCCTGCATGCGCGCGATCGCTTCCAGGTTGATGGACGCGTCTTCGCGGATCGCCGTGTGCGGGCAGCCGCCGGTCTCCACGCCCATCAGGCGCTCGGCCGGCAGCGCGTTGGCGCGCAGCAGGATCTCCATGTCTTCCTTGGTGTAGATGTCGTTGGTGATGACGGCCATGTCGAACTGCTCGCGCATCCCTTTGCACAGCATTTCACACAGCGCCGTCTTGCCGGAGCCGACCGGGCCGCCGATGCCGACGCGCAGCGGGTTGGAGCTACTTGGGTTCATGATGTCTCCCTTTTTAAGATCGGTAAAGGCGGCTGTATTGGACTTCGTGCTGCATCGACAGCAGCGACAGGCCAGGCGCCCAGTTGCACAGGTCTTCATCAGCCACCGTTTGCGCGTACCGCGCCGCCGCTTCCAGCTCGGGACGCAACGACAGCAGCATGCGCTGCCCCGCCACCTGCCCCAGCGGCACCGACTTCACGCACACCAGCACCTGGTTTTCGGCCCAGGCGAACAGCATGGCCAGCAGCGCTGCATCGTGCGGGATGCCCAGCGCGACGACGGCGCAGGCAAAAGCGGTCGGCAGCGCCACTTCGGGTTCGGCTTGCAGCTGCGCCAGCGTGTCGGCGTCAACGATGCCCAGTTCGGCGATCAGCTTGCTCAGCGAATAGCCCATCTGGATGGTCTCGGCACGGAACTCGGCCGTATCGCGCGAGGCGATGAAACGCTCGCTCCATTCGGCCACGCCCTGATGGTCACGGCGCGCATAAGCTTGCATCAGGCGCCAGCACAGCGGAGCTTCCCATTGCGCGACCACTTCCTGCAGATGGCGCAAGATCCAGGCGCGCGCGGTCGCGGCGTTGCCCACCATGCCCGATTCAAAAGCCGCTTCCAGCCCTTGCGAATAGCTGTACGCGCCGATCGGCAGCGCAGGGCTGGCCAATTGCAGCAGGTTGAGCAGCGCCGCGGCTTGCATGGCTTACCTGCTGTCGCCGGGACGGTGGATCTTCTGGCGCAGCGGGATAGGCGCCAGCGGACCATCGTGATGGTGCGAGTGGCCACCGCCATAGGCGCCGGACTCCGGCTCGAAGGCCGTGCTCTGCTCGGCCACCGTCGCGCCCAGTCCGGCCAGCATCTCCCTCAACACCGGATCGGCGCGGATGCGCAGGAAGCCGTCGCCGACCTGCGCCTGCGTATGCCGGTTTCCCAGGTGGAAGGCGCAGCGCAGCAGCGTGTGCGCGTCGGCGCAGGTGACGTGGTACACCGATTCCGGTGCCGCGACGATGCGGATCACGCGCCGGTCTTCGCCAGTGAGCAGATCGCCGTCGCGCAGCACGGTACCGCGCACGGTGAACACCGCCACGTCTTCGCCGGTATCGAGCGTGGCGCGCAGGCGGCACTTCTCGCGTAGTTCATAGGGCAGCACCAGCTGCGCCGCGATGATGTCGGCGCTCGCAATCTTGGTATGCAAAGTGAGCATGTTCTTGTCTCCATCAGAACAGGAAATAGCGCTGCGCCATCGGCAGCACGGCGGCCGGTTCGCACACCAGCAGCTCGCCATCGGCGCGCACTTCATAGGTTTCGGGATCGACTTCCATGCGCGGCGTGGCGCTGTTGTGGATCATGTCGGCCTTGCGTAGCTTGCGCATGTCCTTGGCCACGATCAGCGTCTTGTTCAATCCCAGCTGCTCTCCGATGCCCGCATCGAACGCCGCTTGCGAGACAAAGGTGAACGATTTTTTCAAGCCGCCACCGAAGGCGCCGAACATCATGCGGTAATGAACCGGCTGCGGCGTCGGGATCGACGCATTCGGATCGCCCATCTGCGCCGCAGCGATCATGCCGCCCTTTAAAATCGTTGACGGCTTGACGCCGAAGAAGGCCGGCTTCCACAGCACCAGATCGGCGATCTTGCCCACTTCGACCGATCCCACCGCATGCGCGATGCCATGCGTGAGCGCCGGATTGATGGTGTACTTGGCCACGTAGCGCTTGACGCGGAAATTGTCGTTGCGGGCGCAGTCCTGCGGTAGCGGGCCGCGCTGCACCTTCATCTTGTGCGCGCTCTGCCAGGTGCGCATGATGACCTCACCGACGCGGCCCATGGCCTGCGAATCGGACGACATCATCGAAATCGCGCCAATGTCATGCAGGATGTCTTCGGCGGCGATGGTTTCGCGCCGGATGCGCGATTCGGCAAAGGCCACATCCTCGGCAATACCGGCATCGAGATGATGGCACACCATCAGCATGTCCAGGTGCTCGTCGAGCGTGTTAACCGTGTATGGCCGCGTCGGGTTGGTGGACGACGGCAACACATTGCCCTGTCCGACCGCCGCGATGATGTCCGGCGCATGGCCGCCGCCCGCGCCTTCGGTGTGGAAGGTGTGGATGGTGCGGTCCTTGAACGCGGCCAGCGTGCTCTCCAAAAAGCCGCCTTCGTTCAGCGTGTCGCTGTGGATGGCCACCTGCACGTCCATGCGCTCGGCCACGGACAGGCAGTTGTCGATGGCCGCTGGGGTACTGCCCCAGTCCTCGTGTAGCTTCAAGCCGATGGCGCCGGCCTGCACCTGCTCTTCCAGCGGCGCCGGCAGGCTGACGTTGCCCTTGCCCAGAAAGCCCAGGTTCATCGGGAAGGCATCGGCCGCGCCCAGCATCGAATGGAGATGCCACGGCCCCGGCGTGCAAGTGGTGGCCGAAGTGCCGGCAGCCGGGCCGGTGCCGCCGCCTATCATGGTGGTCACGCCGGACATCAGCGCTTCCTCGATCTGCTGCGGGCAGATGAAGTGGATGTGCGTGTCGACGCCGCCGGCGGTGACGATCATGCCCTCGCCGGCGATGATTTCGGTGGCGCCGCCGATGGCCATCGCCACATCCGGCTGGATGTCCGGATTGCCGGCCTTGCCGATGGCGGCGATCATGCCGCTTTTCAGGCCGATGTCCGCCTTGACGATACCCCAATGGTCGACGATGACGGCGTTGGTGATGACGGTGTCCATCACGTCCGCATGGACGCGCTGCGACTGGCCCATGCCATCGCGGATCACCTTGCCGCCGCCGAATTTGACTTCCTCGCCATAGGTGGCGAAGTCGCGTTCGATCTCGATAAACAACTCGCTGTCGGCCAGGCGAATGCGATCGCCCTTGGTGGGTCCGAACATTTCCGCGTAGGCGCGGCGTGTGATCGTCGCCATGTCAGCCTTTGGGCGGAGCGGCGCGCAGCTTGCCCATCACCGCGCCGTTAAAGCCGAACACCTTCTGTTCACCGGCCAGTTTGACCAGTTCCACCGTGCGCTGCTGGCCCGGCTCGAAGCGCACCGCGGTACCGGCGGCGATGTTCAGGCGCATGCCGTAAGCCTTCCAGCGCTCGAAATGCAGCGCCGTGTTGACTTCGAAAAAATGAAAGTGCGAACCAATCTGCACCGGGCGGTCGCCCCGGTTCTGCACCACGACGGTCGCCGTTTCGCGGCCTTCATTGAGACCAATTTCGCCTTCTTCGAGCAGGTATTCACCAGGGATCATGATGTGCTCCTTAAGAACAGTGTCTTGTAGTAGATGGCATTCGCACGCCATTCGCCGGATGGGCTGCAAGCGTACTCGGGGAGGCCTGCGGCATGGGTATAGCCGCAGGCTTGGTAAAACGGTTCGCCGTCGGAGCCGGCTTCAGTGTCCAGATACAGCAGGCCGCGGCGCAGCTTCAGCGCCGCTTCTTCGACCGCCTGGATCAGCGCATGGGCGATGCCCTGCCGGCGCATGCTACTGTGGACCAGCAACTTCTGGATCTCGGCGCGGTTGATGCCGTTCTTTTTCTGGCACAGGTCCAGCTGCACGGTGCCAGCGATTTTTCCATCGATTTCGGCGAGCCACAGCAGGCGCGCCTCGGTCTGCATCGCGGCGCGCACTTCGCACCAATAGGCGCAAGCTTCGATGGTGCCCAGTCCCTGCAGGAAGCCGAGCGAGGCGCCGTGGCAGACGGCGTCGATCAGTAGCTCAGACAGGCCGCTGCGCGCGGCGTCGAATTGTTCCAGATTGGGCTGAAATATCTTCATGATCGTTTTATGGAATCGGATGATGAACGGTGACCAGCTTGCTGCCGTCGGGGAAAGTGGCTTCGACCTGGATGTCGGGGATCATTTCGGGGATGCCTTCCATGACCTGATCGCGGCTCAGGATCTTGGCGCCGTCGGACATCAGTTCGGCCACGGTCTTGCCATCGCGGGCGCCTTCCATGATGGCGCAGGTGATCAGCGCGATAGCTTCGGGATAGTTCAGTTTCAGGCCGCGCGCAAGCCGGCGCTCGGCCAGCAGGCCGGCGGTGAAGATCAGCAGTTTGTCTTTTTCGCGCGGAGTCAGGTCCATGTGTTTTCCTAGGTGTGCCAGATGCGCGGCGTGACCGCCTCGCGCCCCAGCAGATGCGGGCGCAGATGGCGCCACACGGTGAGCATCAGGCGGCGCGCGATTTCGCTGTCGTCGCCGAGATGGCGCGCCACCAGCACGCCCTTGGTTTGCGTGATACCGAAGGCGGGTGCGCCGTCGGCCTCGATTTCGCTGCGGATGTTTGACAGCACCGACGCGGGCAGCACGGCGCCGGACGCGATCAGCGTGGCGCAAACGGTACGCCCGTTCAGCGACAGCGGGCTGTCGAGACGGCTGCCGTTCAAGGCGCCCTGCTCCCACCAGACCAGCTTTCCACCGCGGCGGATCTGGGTGCGCTGGCTGATGGTGCCGGTATTGAACGATTCGCCCGAAGCACGGCGTCCCATGCACAAGATCTCGCAGCCGATGTAGGTGGCGTCGGCGGCCAGCGTGATGTGCTGCTCCAGCGTGACCTGGGCCGTATCAAAAAAAATGCTCTCCTGCGGCAACCATTCCAGCGCCGCGCCGGCGGCCACGTCCAGCGCGATGGTCTGCCGCGAGACCTTGCCATTGGCCTTGTACCATTTGGCGGCACCGGGAGTGCTGATCAGCGCATGCGCATAGGCGCCGATGTCGGCGCGGACGCTGAGCTGGTCCCCCCCCACCACGCCACCCGGCGGATGCACGACGATCGCATGGCATACCGCGCCGCCTTCCGGATACAACGCCTTCTGCACGCGCAGCGGGCCGGAATGCGCTTTGTCGACCAGCCGCGTGACGCCGCCATCATCGACAAACCGCAGCGCGAGCCGTGCCTGCCAGGCGCTATGGCTGGCGATACGGTTCTCAAATGCGGCGCAATCGGGCATGACATTGGGGTTAAGCGTTTAATCCCCATTACTAAGCAATGCGCATGCCAGCCTTTTCCGGGCTACACATAAATGCCATCGATTTTTTTGCACCAAAAGGAGGGTAATGCACCAGGAAGGTGCAATGACTTCGTAACAAAGTGAGAATATTCAGGGATTGATATCGTGATAATGTTTCCGTTTTAGATGGCATCGTGTACACGCAGGCCGCGGCGGCGATGCACTGGTGGCGATGGCGGCGTTGCTGCCGCAGAGCACGGCATCGGCTGGCCGGGTGTGGACGCGCATCGAAATGAAAGTGTACATGGTCCCGCCGGGCAGCCATAACACGGCCGCATGGCCCAGCAACTGCGCCACCCGCTCCTGCAGGCGGTTGACGCTGAGATCTTCGCCTCGCTGCTCGTCGTCCTCCTCGGCGTTGGCGATGGCCTGCCGCATGGCGGGCGTGGGACGGGTTTCGGTGTCGCTGGCGAGTGAAATAATCCGATTCATGGCATGATCCTCCAAAAGAGACTTCAGGATGAAGGATTACGCTGCCGACACCTTGTACAAAACTTATCTGGACAGGTCAGTATGAAAATCGCGGTATTTAGCACCCAGCCCTACGACCGCCGCTTCCTGGACGAAGCACTGCTGCGTCATCATCCTGACGGCCGGGTCGAACTGCTGTATCACACCGGGTCGCTGTCGCGGCAATCGGTTGCGCTGGCACAGGGATGCGGCGCTGTGTGCGTGTTCGTCAATGATGTACTGGATGCGAAAGTGCTCAAGGCGCTGGCGGGGCTGGGCGTGGCTGCGATTTTGATGCGCTGTGCCGGCTACAACAATCTCGATACCGCTGCCGCAGCCAAGTTGGGATTTTTTGTGGCGCGGGTACCGGCCTATTCGCCGGAAGCGGTGGCCGAACATACACTGGCCCTGATTCTCACCCTGAACCGCCACACGCACCGCGCCTATGCGCGCGTCCGCGAAGGCAATTTCGCGCTGGACGGCCTGCTGGGCAGCACGCTGCATGGCAAGACGGTCGGCTTGATCGGCTTGGGCAAGATAGGACTGGCGACGGCGCGCATCTTCCGCGGCTTCGGCTGCCGGGTGCTGGGCTGCGATCCCTTACCACCGACGGCATTTGCGCAGCTGGGCACGATCGCCGCGCTGCCGGAGCTGCTGGCGGCGTCGGACATCGTCTCGCTGCACTGCCCGCTGCTGCCGTCCACCCACCACATGCTAGGCGAAGCGGCGCTGGCCAGCATGAAGCCCGGCGCGATGCTGGTCAATACCTCGCGCGGTGCGCTGATCGACACCGGCGCCGTAATCGACGCGCTGAAGTCGCGCCACCTTGGCGCGCTGGCGATCGATGTCTATGAACAGGAAAGCGAGCTATTCTTCCTGGACCATTCGGCCGACATCATCACCGACGATGTGTTCCAGCGCCTGATGACCTTCCCTAACGTGCTGGTGACCGGCCATCAAGGCTTCTTCACCATCGAAGCCATGCGCGAAATCGCCGCAACGACCTTCAGCAACCTGGCGTGCTACCTGGCCGGAGCGAGCTGCGACAATCTGGTCACCGGCCCGTAAGCGCCGCAAGGAAGAACTGACAGGAGCATCCATGACGGAATTTCGCTTCAATGTATTTGGCACTCTGGTGGCCATCGTCGGCTCGGCAGGCAGCTGGCGAGCGTTTTACCTCGGCGCGGAAGGCAAGCGCAGATTGGCGGACTTCGTCGTCCCGGACAATATCGCCAGCGCAGACTTGTCCGAGTACCTCGCCGACCTGTTTCACGAAAACGCGACGCCGCGCAACGGCGCCGTCAAGCAGTTAGGCTGACATAATCAATCATGGGGCTGGCCATGCAGGCATCAACTTTGGCAAGTACACTTTGGGCCGCGGCCGGCGGCGATCCGGCTGAACTGGAATGGCTGGGCTTTACGCACACAGAGACGCAGCTGCCGTCAACGTTTGCGGTGGGTGCGGTGGCGTCGGCGACTATCGGCGTGCAGGCGCTGGCCGCGGCCAGCTTGTGGCGCCAACGCGGCGGCATGCCGCAGACGGTCGAAGTCAAGCAGCGCCACGCAATGGCCATGTTCCGCAGCGAGCGTTATGTGCAGGTCGACGGCGCCGCTTTGCCCGATCCGTGGAGCCCCATCGCTGGCCACTATCAGGCTGGCGACGGACGCTGGATACAGCTGCATACCAATTTCCCACATCATCGCGATGGCGTGCTGCGCGTGCTGGAGTGCGAGGACAGGCGTGACTCGGTGGCTGCTGCCATCGCCAAGTGGAATGCGGCCGAACTGGATGCGCGGCTGGCGCAAGCGGGCATGTGCGCGGCGCTGGTGCGCAGTGCGCAGGAATGGCAAGCGACCGAGCAGGCCAAGGCTGTCGCTACGCTGCCGCTGTTCGATATCGAGCGCATCGCCGATGCGGCGCCGCAAGCGCCAGGCAGCGGCGTCAGCGGCATGCCGGCGCGGCCGCTGTCCGGCGTGCGCGTGCTGGACCTGTCACGCGTGATCGCAGCACCGGTCGCGGCGCGCACGCTGGCGCAGCATGGCGCGGATGTGCTGGCCGTCAGCGCCGCACATCTGCCCAACCTGCCCGCCGTGGTGGTCGACACCGGCCGCGGCAAGCGCACCACCCAGCTTGATCTGCGCGACCTGTCGCAGCGCGAACAACTGCGTGAACTGATACGCGGCGCCGATATCTTCCTGCACGCCTATCGCCCCGGCGCGCTGGCCGCGCTGGGTTTCTCGTCCGACGAACTACAGGCGCTGCGTCCCGGCCTGATTGAACTCTGCCTGTCCGCCTACAGCCACGTCGGCCCTTGGGCGCAGCGGCGCGGCTTCGACAGCCTGGTGCAGTCAGCCAGCGGTATCGCGTGGGAAGCGGGGGAAGCGGCCGGCGTCCCACAACCTGGCCAGCCGGGCAAGCTGCCCTGCCAGGCCCTGGACCACGCCACCGGCTACCTGGCCGCCTACGTCGCGATGGCGGCGCTGCGGCGACGCGCACAGCAGGGCGGCGGCTGGCGTGCCCGTGTCTCGCTGGCGCAGACCGGACGCTGGCTGCAATCGCTGCCGCGCGTAGCGGGTGGCTTGCAGCATCCCGATTTGTCGCAGGACGAATTGGCGCAAGCACTGGAATCCACGCCGTCCAGTTACGGCACGGTGCGGGCGGTGGCGCCGGTGGAAACGATGTCGGCCACCCCGCCCCGCTTCGACCTGCCACCGGCGCCGCTGGATGCGCACCCGCCGCAATGGGCTGGACGCCGCAGCCATTCTTGATCCTGGCTCAATAGTTATTTGCATCACCCACCCTTGGTAGCAAGGGTGTTGCACCCCATACTGCTTCTTTAGCGATTTTTTGGGAGCAGAACATGAAAGTATTCGTCACGGGAGCAGCAGGATTTATCGGCGGTTCGATCGCCGCGGCGCTGGTGCGCAAAGGCCATCAAGTCACGGGCCTGGTGCGCAAGCCGGAACAGATCGAGGAACTGACCAGAATCGGCGTGAGCGGCGTGGTCGGCACGCTGGCCGACCGCGATCTGCTGATCGCGCAGGCGCAGGCCGCCGACGCCGTCATCAACGCCGCCAGCAGCGACAACCGCGCGGCCGTGGAAGCCTTCATCGACGCGCTGTCCGGCTCGGGCAAGGTGTTGCTGCACACCAGCGGCTCGAGCATCGTCGGCGACGCGTCCGGTGGCGAAGCCACGGACCGCATCTATCACGAAGACGCCCTGCCCACGCCCACGCCGGACAAAGCGGCCCGCGTGGCGATTGACGATCTGGTGCTGGCAGCGGCCGGCCAAGGCGTACGCTCGGCGGTGCTGTGCAATACGCTGATCTACGGCCACGGTGCGCTACCGCGCGACAGCGTGCAACTGCCGCGCTTGCTCAAGCAGGCCCGCAAGAGCGGCATGGTACGCCATGTGGGACGCGGCTTGAACATCTGGTCCAACGTCCACATCGACGACGTGGTCGACTTGTACCTGCTGGCCTTGGAAAAGACGCCGGCCGGCACCTTCTACTTCGTCGAAAGCGGCGAAGCGGCGTTCCGCGACATGAGCAACGCCATCGCGCAAGCGCTGCAACTGCCGCCGGCGCAGGATTGGCCGTTGCAGCAAGCCAGGCAAGAATGGGGCTACGAAATGGCTTCGTACGGCCTGGGTTCGAACAGCCGCGTGCGCGGCCAGCGCGCCCGTACCCTGCTGGGCTGGGCGCCGCAGCGCCCGGCGGTGCTGGACTGGATCGCCAACGACATGCTCAAGCGGGCCTGAGGCCCATCGATCAATCGATGTGCGGATACGGGCTCTTGCCGCCTTCGGCGATGAAGGTGTCGATGCGGGCCTGCAGCACCGGCAGCGGCACCGAGCCCAGTTGCAGCACGGTATCGTGGAAGTTGCGGATGTCGAACTTGGGACCCAGTGCCGCTTCGGCCTTCTTGCGCGCTTCGATGATGGCCATCTCACCCAGGTAATACGACAGCGCCTGGCCCGGCCACGAAATGTAGCGGTCCACTTCCGTCTCGATCTCGTGATCGGACAGCGCAGTGTTGTCGTGCAAATAGGCCTGCGCCTGTGCGCGGCTCCAGCCCTTGGCATGGATGCCGGTGTCGACCACCAGACGCGACGCGCGCCAGGCCTGGTAGCTCAGCATGCCGAAGGTTTCATACGGGGTCTCATAAATTCCCATCTCGGTACCCAGCCGCTCCGAATACAGCGCCCAGCCTTCGCCGAAAGCGGAGATGTAGGCGTTGCGGAATTTCGGACGGTTCTTCTGCTCCAGCGCCACCGGCATCTGGAACGCATGGCCCGGCGCCGATTCGTGCAGCGTCAACGCCGGCAGGCTATACAGCGCGCGCGACGGCAGGTTGTAGGTGTTGACCAGGTAGACGCCAGGACCGCCACGGCCCGAGGTGTAGAACGGCGCCTGATCGTCAGGCACCGGGGTGATGGCGAAGCGGCGGCGCGGCAGGTAGCCAAAATACTGGGCCGCCTTGCCGTCGAACTTCTTGGCGATCCAGGCGGCCCGCATCAGCAGCTCTTCCGGCGTCTTGGCATAGAAGCGCGGATCGGTGCGCAGGAATTGCAGGAAGGCCGGCAGGTCGCCTTCGAAGCCGGTCTGCTTGATCACGGCCAGCATCTCGGCGCGGATCTTGGCCATTTCGCTCAGGCCGATCTGGTGGATCTGCTCCGCGCTCATCGACGTGGTGGTGAATTCGACGATCTTCGACTGGTAGTAGGCCTTCCCGTCCGGCAAACTCTCGGCCGCCAGCGCTTCGCGCGCCTGCGGCACGTACTCTTCACGCATGAACTTGAGCAGCTTGCCGTAAGCCGGCTGCACCTCGTCGCGTATCAGCTTGCGCGCCTCGGCGCGCATCTGCGCCTGCTCGGCCGCAGGCACCGTGGCCAGCATCTGCTTGAACGGCTGGTAGAACACGGTGTCTTCCGGCGTCTTCGCCTCGGTCACCGAGGTCAGCGAACTGTCGCGACCAAGCAGCGTGACTTTCGGCGGCGTGAAGCCGCGCGCCAGGCCAGCCTTCATGTTGGCCGTCTCTTCGTTGAAGTAGCGCGTCACGTCGGCCAGCTGCTTCAGATAGGCCCGATACTCGGCCGGCTTGGTGAAAGCGCGGCGCGCCGTGTAGGTCATGTTGGTCCAGAACGCGGAATCGGCGTTCAGCGGCTTTTCGAATTCGCGAAAGCGCTGGCCGTCGACCAGCGCGGCGATCTGCGCGCGGTACACCAGGAAGTTGATGCGCTCGGGCGCCGACAGCTTGTCCTGCGCCACACCGTCGAGCTTTTTCAGCACACCCTGCCAGTATTGCAGGCGCGCCTGCTGGGTGGCCAAGTCCACATGCGGCAGGTCCGTCGTCACGCCGCTGTCGTCGTCATCTTCCTCTTCTTCCAGGTGCTGGCCGATGCGCCACTTCCATTCCTGCGTATAGATGGCTTTGAACTGAGCGTCGGCGGTGTTGGCGGCCGCGGCGTAGGCTGGGGTTGCGGCGGCCAGCATCAGGCATGCGCCGGCAATCGCGGCGCGCATCGTGTTATTCATGTGTCTCCTGGGTTTTTATCACGTTGTGTTACATGTCGAGCAGATTGCGGTGCTCGCGCAGCAAAGCGGTAAAGGCTTCGGTGCCGATCGGGCGGCTGAAGTAATAGCCCTGCATTTCGTCGCAGCCGCGCGCGGTCAGGAACTCGACCTGCTCGCGCGTTTCCACACCTTCCGCGATGACGCGCATGTTCAGGTTGTGCGCCAGCGAGATCACCGACAGCGCAATGGCGGCGTCGTTGGCATTGGTGGTCACATCATCGACAAACGATTTGTCGATCTTCAGCACATCGATCGGGAAGCGTTTCAGATAGCTCAGGCTCGAATAGCCGGTGCCGAAATCGTCCAGCGAGATGTTGACGCCGATGTCCTTCAAGCGGCGCAGCGCCGCCACCGCCTTGTTCGGATCGCCCATCACCGTGCCTTCGGTGATTTCCAGGCCCAGGTACTCGGGCGCGATGCCGTATTTGCGCAAGGTGCTTTCCACATACGGCACCGTGCTATCGTTGGCGAACTGCGCGGCCGACAGGTTGACCGAGACCTTGATGTCGCCCAGTCCCTGGTCGTGCCACACCTTGATCTGCGCGCACACGCTCTCCAGCACCCACTCGCCGATGGCGTTGACCAGGCCATACTCCTCGGCCAGCGGGATGAAGCGGTTCGGCGGCACCTTGCCCAGCACCGGGTTATCCCAGCGCAGCAGCGCCTCGGCGCCCAGCATCACGCCGGTGCGCAAGCACATTTGCGGCTGGTAGTGGACTTCGAACTCGCCACGGGCAGTGGCGCCGCGCAGCTGGCCCTGGATCGCCAGCTTGTCGCGAATCTCGGCGTCCATGCGTTCGGTGAAGAAGGCGTAGTTGTCGCGGCCGATTTCCTTGGCACGGAACAGCGCCGTATCGGCGTTGCGCACCAGTTCATCGAGGCTGGCGCCGTCGGTCGGGCTGACGGCAATGCCGATGCTGGAGGTCAGCGAAATCTGCTGGCCGTCGATCACCAGTTCCTTGCGCAGGCCGGCCAGGATTTTCTGCGCCAGCGCCAGCGTGTCGTCGAACTGCGCGTCATCCTGCAGGATGATCTGGAATTCGTCGCCGCCCTGGCGGGTGACGGTGTCGCCTTCGCGCACGGTCTCGGTCAGGAAGCGCGCCACCACTTGCAGCGCCTTGTCGCCCACTTGCGGACCGTAGGAGTCGTTGATGCTCTTGAAGCGATCCAGGTCCAGGCACATCACGGCCACGCACTCGCCTTCGCGCTTGGCGGCGGCGTACATCTGCTCGAAGCGCTGGCGCGCCAGCAAGCGGTTCGGCAAGCCGGTCAGCGCGTCGTGATAGGACAGGAAATCGATCAGGTGCTGCTCGGCCTTGCGCTCGGTGATGTCCATGAACACCACCACGAAGTTCTGCGCATGGCCTTCGCTGTCGCGCACCACGGACACGCTGAGCAGGCCCGGATAGGTGTCGCCATTCTTGCGTCGCGCCAGGATCTCGCCGGACCAGTGGCCGGTGTTTTCCAGCGACTTCATCAGCAGCTGGTAGGCCGACGCGTCCTGCTCGCCGGCGTGCAGCAGCGCCACGCTGCGGCCCACCACCTCGTCGGCGCTGTAGCCGGAAATCTTGGTGAAGGCGGGATTGCTGGCGACGATGTCGCCGGCGCGGTCGGTGACCACGATGGCGTCCAGCGTGGCCTCGAACACGCGGCTGGCCAAGCGCAGGAATTCCTCGTTGGCGCGGCGCTGCTCGACTTCCTTCTCCAGCGACTCGGCCAGCTGCGCCAGTTCGGCGGTGCGCTCGCTGACGCGCTGCTCCAGGTGGGCACGCTCCTCGGCCAGCGCCTTTTGCGCGCGCCCCAGGCGTACGTGGGCGTCGGTGCGGGCCAGGATTTCCTCAGCCTGGAAGGGTTTGGCGATGAAGTCCACGCCGCCCAGCGCAAAGCCGCGCACCTTGTCCTCAGTGTCATGCTGGGCCGACAGGAAGATCACCGGCACCTGGCTCAGTTCCGGCGACGCTTTCAGGCGGCGGCACACTTCAAAGCCGTCGATGCCGGGCATGCGCACGTCGAGCAGTATCAGTTCCGGGGGACGCGACTGAGCCGTCCACAGCGCCAGCTCGCCGTTCGGCGCCTGACGCACGTAGTAGCCCGCTTCGGTCAGCAGGTCGCTCAGCAGTTTGAGCGAGGCCGGCGTATCTTCCACGATCAGCACTTCGCCCTTGGTATGGTGTTCCGACAAATCCCGGTGCATGTAAAACTCTTTCGGCCTAATCCTCGGCGGTATGGCACTTCAAACAACTCAATATGATAACCCGGCTGCCACTTGCGTGCCGGATTCCGTTCAGGCTTGCTCTTCCAGCGCGGCGCCGGCATCCTCCAGCAGCGCACACAGTTGCGGGTACTGGTGCAAGTGCAGCATGTGCTCGATACGCTCGACTACCTCGCCTACCGCCGGCGGCAAGGGCTCCAGCAGCATCGCCACGCGCGACAGGTTCAGTTCCTGCAGCGCCGTCTTGAGCCGCGCACGCAGCTCCGGCGCCAGCTGATCGAGGTCGGCGCGCGACAGCGGCCCTGGCAGGGCGGCGCGTGAACTGTGCAGGCGGCGCACGAACTGCAAGTTCAGCTGCTGCTCCAGCACCAGATACATTTGGTCCTGCTCGACCGGCTTGCGCATGAATTCATCGGCGCCGGCAGCCAGCGCCTCGGCGCGCTCCTCAGCGTAGGCGGAAGCGGTCAGCATCACCACGCGCGGCTGCATCAGCGCGGCGCGCTGGCGGATGGCGCGGGTCGCGGCCAGGCCGTCCATGCCGGGCATGCGCCAGTCCATGAACACCAGGTCCGGATGCCAGCTGTCGACCAGCGCCAGCGCGCCGGCGCCGTCAGCGGCGGTGGCCACATCAAAGCCCAGCGGCTTGAGCAAGCTGAGCAGCAGCGCGCAGCCGTCTTCGTTATCGTCCACCACCAGGATGCGGCGGCCGCGCTGGTCGGCATCGAGCATCGCCACTTCGGTGTCGCCGTCAATGTCGCTGCTCTCGCCGGTACGCACCGCAATGGTGAACTGGAAGCTGGCGCCCTCGCCTGGCGTGGACATCACGGTCAGCGTGCCGCCCATCAACTGCACGAATTCGCGCGAGATGGTCAGCCCCAGGCCGGTGCCCTCTTTCGAGCCCGGGCCGTCGGCCTGGATGAAGGGCTCGAAAATACGTGCCTGGTCTTCCGGCGAGATGCCGGGGCCAGTGTCGATGACGGCGAAGCTCAACGCACACAACTCGCCGCGCGCGCTGGCGCGCACCCGCAAGGTGACCTTGCCCTGGCTGGTGAACTTGACCGCGTTCGACATCAGATTGAGCAGCACCTGGCGCAGCTTGGTGCCGTCGACGCGCGCGCCGCCCGGCAGGCCCGCACTGTCGAGCACCAGCTCCACGCCGGTCTGGCCGGCGCGCATGCTGACCATGTCCATCACTTCCTGCAGCATGTCGTCCAGCCGCACCACCTCCGTTTGCAGCACGGCGCGGCCGGCCTCGATCTTGGACAGTTCGAGGATGTCGTTAATCAGTGTCAGCAGATGGTGGCCGGAGCGGTGGATGATGGCCAGGTTGCGCTTCTCTTCCGGCAGCATGTGCTTGGAGTCGGCCATCAGGCGCGAGAAGCCGATCACGGAATTCAATGGCGTGCGCAGTTCGTGGCTCATATTGGCCAGGAAGATGCTCTTGGCCTGGTTGGCCGCCTGCGCCTGGCGCACCGCAACCGACAGCGCATCGGTGCGCTCGGCCACCAGGTCTTCCAGGTGGATGCGGTGGCGACGCAATTCTTGCTGCGCCACCTTGTGCGCGGTGATGTCGTAATTGACGCCAACCATGCGCACCGGCCGGCCGTCGGCGTCGCGGAAGATCATCCCGTCGCCCTTGATGTGGTGTACCGTGCCATCGGCCCAGATCACGCGGAATTCGGCGTCGAACTCGCCGTGGCCTTTGAGCGCCTGGTCCAGCAGCGCCTTGACGGGAATCGCATCATCCGGATGCAGCATGTCCAGCCACAATTTGAACGGCTTGGAGACCCTGCTGTCCTCGATGCCGTACAGGCGGAACATCTGTTCATCCCACACCAATTCATCGCTGAGGATGTTCCAGTCCCAGATGCCGATGGCGGCGGCGCTACTGGCGATCTGCAAGCGCTCCTCGCTGGCGTGCATGGCGATGTAGCGGCTGTCGAGCAGGCGCACCATGTCGCGGATCGAGGCGTTCAGTGTTTTCAGCTCGCCGAAGAACCAGTCGCGCGGCGGCGGCGTGCCCGGGTTCAGGCCGGCCTTGACGTTGGCGGCGTAGCGTTCGATGGTGGTCAGCGGCTTAAGGATCAGCTGCCACAGCAGCAAGTACAGGCTCGACACCAGCGTCAGGTCCAGCACCAGTATCATGCCGGCAATGGTGAACAGGCGCTGGCGCAGCTGCTCCATCAGCACCGCCGGCGAAGCGTAGACGCTGATGGTGCCGATATTCTGGCCGCCGGCCACGATATTGCGCTTTTCCATCAGCAATTCGGGCAGATCCGGCAAGGTGGCGGCCTTCACCAGCTGGCCGGCGTCGTTGCGGGTCAGGATGAAGGGCTGGTTGCTGGCCACCGGCACCACGGCGCTGGCGTACAGCTCGCGGTTGCTCAAACCGCTTTTCATGATGGTGACGATCTGGGTTTCGTCGAAGTTCCAGGCCGGCAGCGCCACCGCGGCAGCCAGTTCGTCGGCGCTGGTGGCCAGTGTCTTATGCAGCTGCTCCCAGCGCTGCGCCCGCTCCACCTGGTAAAAGTACAGCGCAAACGTGGTCAGTACCAGCGTGACGACAGCCGTCAACGCCACGCTGACGAACACGGCAATCGAAACTCTTCCTGCGCGGCTGACAAAGCGGTCCAAGATATCAAACCATTGTTTGGGGTTTAAGGGACTTATCTTCTTACTACCTACCAAATCATAGGTTTAAATCCGCCGCAAGTCCAATAATTTGTTGCTCCACGGGATTAAATTTCTTAAATTGCAATCTCATCCCAGCCGTTGCGGCCGTGCAAATGGTCCCAGGCCTTGACCGTGCTGAGGAACAACTGGCCGTTCAATTGCTGCAACAAATCACTTGCGCGCAGCCGGTCCATCACCGGCCCCTTGACCTCGGCCAGGTGCAGGCCCAGGCCGCGCCGCTTGCAGCTCTGGTTCAGCTCGCGCAGCGCCAGCAAGGCCGTGGTGTCGATCGAACTGACCGCCGTCATCACCAGCACCAGATGCCGCGCCGACGGATGGCTGCGCAATTCTTCCTCGATGCGGGTCTGCACCGATTCCACGTTGCCAAAGAACAGGTTGGCGTCGATGCGCAACACCAGCAAGTCGGGCTGGGTTTCGGCCGGATAGCGCTCGATATTGCGGAAGTGCTCGCTGCCGGCGATGCGGCCCAGCACCGCGATGTGCGGCCGGCTGGCGCGCCAGATCAGCGTGCCCATCGACAGCGCCACGCCGACCACCACGCCCGCCTGCACGCCCAGCGTCAGCACCCCGGCGCAGGTTGCGCCCCAGGCCAGCGCGTCGCCGCGGTCGTAGCGCCAAGCGGTGTACAGGATGTCCAGTTCCAGCATGCCCAGCACCGCGACAATGATGGTGGCCGCCAGCGTCGGCAGCGGCAGCAGCGCCAGCCAGCCGGTCGGCGCCAGCAGCGCGCAGGCCAGCAGGCTGGCCGTGATCACGCTGGCCAGCGGCGTGTTGGCCCCGGCCGCAAAATTGACCGCAGAGCGCGACAGGCTGCCCGTCACCGGGAAGCCGCCCGACAAGGCGCTGGCCACGTTGGCCGCACCCAGGCCGATCAACTCGTGGTTGCTGATCAGCTTTTCATTGCGCTTGAGCGCCAGCGCCTGCGCAGCAGACATGCTCATCAGGAAAACGATGAAGCCGATCAGCAGGCCCGGCTGCACCAGCGCGCCCCAGTGAGCGCGCGACGTCGCCAGGTTCAGGCCCGGCAGGCCGGCCGGCACGGCGCCCGTCACGTGCACGCCCTGCTGCGCCAGGCTGGTGACCGACATCAGCACGATGCCGGCGATCACCACCAGCATGGGCGCGAGCTTGGCGCCGATGTCGGCCGCCACCGGCGGCAAGGCGCAGGCGCGCAACAGCGCCACCGCATAGCGCCGCGCCAGCACCAGCGCCAGCAGCGATCCCACACCCAGCAGCGCGCTGGGCCGGTGAATATGCGGCAAGTCGGCGCCCAGCAGCGTGTGCAGCTGATCATAGGCGATGACGAGGGCCGAGCCGACCGTGAAGCCGCTCATCACCGGACGCGAGAAGAAGTTCGCCAGGAAGCCCAGGCGCAGCACGCCGCACAGCAGCAGCATCGCGCCCGAGACCAGCGCCAGCTGCGCTGCCAGCACCGTGTACAGACCGGAGCCGGCCGGGGCCAGCGGACCGACGACGGCGGCCGTCATCAGCGAAACAATGGCCATCGGGCCGATCGACTGGGTCATGCTGCTGCCGAACAGCGCATAGACGATGGGCGGCAAGATGCTGGCATAAATCCCGACCACCGGCGGCAGGCCGGCCACCATGGCATACGCCATGCCTTGCGGGATCAGCATCATCGCCACCACCAGCCCGGCGCTGATATCGCCCGCCAGCAGCGCGCGCCGGTAATGTGTTAACCATTGCAACATCGTCATTCCAGGAACGTAAAAATCGCTAGCCTACCAGACTGCCGGACGCTTAGCAGGTTTTCATTTTTGCATATATGAAAAATACATAAGCCATCCAAAGCAGACAGTGATAATTGGAGAGATTTCAAGTCATAGACAGGTATATGATACCAATAGGCAATATTTTTTAACCAGCAGTCACGCCCGCGCCGTCGTGGCCGGCAACCAGACAGATACCTCATGATGAACACCAATACGCCTAGCGCGCTGCCGGACGACACCTCGCGCTTGCGGGAATTCTTCCTGGGTCGACAACCGATATTGAACCGCGAGCAGGGCGTGGTGGCGTACGAACTGCTGTTTCGCCGCGCGGCAATCGGGCCGGCCGGCGTCACCGACGATCTGTCGGCCACCGCCAGCGTGATTACCCGTCTGCTCGAGCTTGGTCCGCGCAACGTGGTCGGCGACGCCCTCGCCTTCCTGAATGCCGACGCGGCCGTGCTGCATGGCGACTTCATCGAACTGCTGCCGAAAGAACACGTGGTGCTGGAAATACTGGAAACCGTCCAGCCCACGCCCGAGCTGCAAGAACGCGTCACCACCCTGGCGCGCGCCGGCTACACCTTCGCGCTGGACGACGTGGTGGACGACCGCGCCCACCTGCAGCCGCTGCTGGCCCTGGTATCCATCGTCAAGATCGACATCACCGGCCTGGCGCCGCAGCATCTGAGCGCGCTGGCGCGCAAGTTCCAGGCCCAGGGCAAGCAACTGCTGGCCGAAAAGGTCGAGACCCGCGCTGAGTTCGACGCCTGTTTGCAGCTGGGCTTTGACTACTTCCAGGGCTATTACTTTGCCAAGCCCGCCATCCTGTCCGGCAAGGCGCTGACGCCGTCGCAAACCACCATCCTGCAACTGATGACGATGATCGCCGCCGAGGCCGACAATGCCGACATCGAGCGCGAACTCAAGCAGGACGCCTCGCTGGGCCTGAGCCTGATGCGCCTGCTGGGCGCACCGGGCGTGGGCGGCGGACGGCGTATCGATTCGCTGTCGCAGGCGCTGCTGGTGCTGGGACAGCGCCAGTTGCAGCGCTGGCTGCAGATCCTGCTGTATGCGGAAGGCGGCAAGTCCGGCCGCAGCAACCAGGCGCCTTCGCCGCTGCTGGTGCTAGCCACCATGCGCGGCAAGCTGATGGAACTGACGGTGCAAAAGCTCAAGCCCGGTAACCGCAACATGGCCGACGTCGCCTTCACGGTGGGCATGATGTCGCTGATGGATACGCTGTTCGGCATGCCGATGGAGCAGATCCTGGCCCAGATCGCCGTGGCCGACGATGTCGGTGCCGCGCTGCGCAACCGCGATGGCTGGTATGGCGAGATGCTGCAGATGACCGAATATCTGGAGCTGTTGGAAGATAACTACCCGATGCTGCTACCCCTGCTGCATAAGCTGGAACTGAGCGCGGAAGAACTGGGCAAACTGCAACTCGATGCCAGCGCATGGAGTTCCGCCATCGTGGCCAGCATGTGCACGCCGGCCTAGCCGGGAGCGGTTCCTGGCGCTGCCCGGATGATCTCCGCTTTTGCTTGCCTCCCCTGCCCCGATACGGCACACTGGATACTGTGGTTAAAATATCAAGTGCATCCTGGGAGGGGAAATTGAAACAGCAGAGCATACTCTGGGCGTTTCTGGTTGGTGGCACGATAGCCGGCACGCTCGACATTCTTTTTGCGATTTCGTTCGCCGGCTATAACGGCATGCCAGCCACGCGCCTGTTGCAGACAGTGGCCAGCGGTGCGCTGGGGAATGCGGCTTTCTCTGGCGGCGTCGCGGCCGCCGCCACTGGACTGGTTTGCCACTTTGCGCTGTCTTACCTGTGGACAGCCATTTTCCTGCTCGCCGCCTGGCGCCTTCCAGCCCTGCTGCGTTGGCCGGTGGTGGCGGGTATCACGTTCGGCATCGTCGTGTTCCTGTCGATGCGGCTGATAGTGCTGCCGCTGTCGGCATTTCCTTTTCCGGTCAAATTCAAGCCGCTCAACACGCTGCTCGATCTGATGTCGCACCTGTTTTTTTTCGGCATCCCCATCGCCATCAGCGCCAGCAAGACCGTGCTGGGAAGACAGCCTGAACCGGCAATATGACCTTAGCAGTTCGTCTCTGCCTGTTGGCGATCGCCCTTGGGCTGGCTGCGGCTTATGTATGCTTGCCCTGGCCGAGATCGACCGCGGCGGCGCCATCGCCACGGCCGACGCCTGTGATGGCGAAGACTTTGACTTGGTTCGCCGACATCAAATCGCAGCCGGCAACTCCTGGCAACGCTCATGTCGACCTGGCGTCACAAATCGACCAGTTGATCGCCACTGGCAAGCCAGCCGATGCTTTCGCAGCCTACGGCCTGGTGGCCGATTGCCTGTATTTCCAAAAATGGGGCACCCTGCCGTTTATTGGTTTTCCCGGACCTATCCGAGATATGACCGAGGAGGAGGCGCAGGCCCAGTCAACACTCTGCGAGGGCATGACGGAACGTATCAAGACGTCGCGCCTCGAGCATCTCAAAATCGCTGCCGAGGCCGGCGTGATGGGGGCCGATAGCGCATTTCTCAATCAAGGTCCGTTTGGAGACCCGAGCGCCCTGCTCAGCCGCCCTGACGATCCCCTGGTCCAGGCATGGAAGCAGCAAGCGATTGCCTACCTCACGACGCAGGCCAACAATGCCGACCAGGGCAGCCTGACGACTTTGTTCTATGAATACAGCGTCGGCAGTGATGTCGTGGCGAAAAATCCGACACTGGCGCTCACCTATGCACTCGCCCTACGAAAATTGAACGATCAGACCGAGGGACTGCGCGACTGGCCCATGCAATACAGTGACAGTCGTCTGCAGGGGCTGGAAGCGGGCATGTCAGCGTCGCAAATCGATCAGGCAGAAGCGCAGGCAAACAAGATACTGGCGGCGTCACAGAAAAAGCGCAATCGATAGCCGGCAAGGTCGCTCCAGCCGCCCCAGCCTACATACCGAAATCGACTGATATCGACTGATTTCCCGATAGCCCGCTAGCCCGCGCTCAATCCTGCATCGAGCTTCCCACCGCCTGCATCACCTCTTCCGACAGGGCCGGGTCGTCGACGGCCCGCGCCATCAGCATGGCGCCGACCATGGCGGCATAATTAACCAGCGCCCGCTGGCGGCGCTCGGCCGCGTCGGCGCCGGGCATCAAGCCTGCCAGGATTTCCATCTGGGCACGCGTGCCGTCCGTCAGCGCATGCCGGGCATCCGGCCCCAAGCGGGCGACGTCGGCGCCCAGCGCAATTACCGCACAGCCGGTGCCGGGCCGGTCGCGGTGATGGGTCGACAAATAGTCGCCGGCGATTTTCTTCAGCGCAGTGTCCGGGCCCTTGGCCACAATGTCCTTCCAGCGCTGCACCGCCCCCAGCAGTGCCTTGTTGCAGGCTTCGGCCAGCAGCGCTTCCTTGGATTCGAAGTGGCCATAGAAACCGCCGTGGGTCAGGCCTGCGCCTTTCATCAGGTCGGCCACGCCGATGCCGTCATAGCCTTTTTCACGAAACAGCCGGGCCGCCGTCTCGACGATGCGCTCGCGGTTCAGCGCAACTTGCTCTCTGCTTACCTTCATCTTGCCCTCCATTGATGCCGGGAATCCTGCTTGACATTATACATTACAAGCGTAATATATTCAATATTGATGTCGATCGCAATCAATACTTCCACCCACAGGAGTTTCATATGAAAGCCGTAATCAGTGCCTATGCACGCTCCCCTTTCCACTTTTCCCGCAAAGGCAAGCTGGCCGAAACCCGTCCGGACACCATCGCAGCCCAAGTCGTACAAGGCCTGATGCAGCGCACCGGCCTGGACCCGCTGCTGCTGGACGACATCATCCTCGGCTGCGCTTATCCGGAAGCCTCGCAGGGCAATAACATGGCCCGCATCGTCGGCCTGCTGGCCGGTTTCCCGCATGAAGTGCCCGGCATGACCATCAACCGCTTCTGCGGCTCGTCGATGTCGGCGATACACATCGCCGCAGCGCAGATCGAGGCCGGCATCGGCGAAGCCTATCTGTGCGTCGGCGCCGAGTCGATGACCATGGTGCCGCAAGGCGGCCTGACTTTCTCGCCGAATCCCGAACTGCTGGCCAACACTGACGCCTACATCAGCATGGGCAAGACCGCCGAGAACGTCGCACGCCGCTACGAAGTGTCGCGCGCCGACCAGGAACAACTGGCGCTGGCATCGCACCAGAAAGCGGCCGCCGCCCGCAGCGCCGGCTTGCTGGCCGATGAGATCATCGCAATCACCACCGCCAATGGCGAAGTGGTCACCGAAGACGGTTGCATCCGTCCCGGCACCACGCTCGAAGCGCTGGCATCGCTGAAGCCGGCCTTCGATCCGGAGCATGGCGTAGTCACCGCCGGCACCGCGTCGCCGCTGACCGATGGCGCGTCGGCCGTGCTGGTGACCAGCGAAGAATTCGCCCGCAAGCACGGCCTGCAGCCGAGCGCACGCATCGTCTCGATGGCGGTGGCGGGCGTGGATCCGTCGGTGATGGGCATCGGCCCGATACCAGCCACGCGCAAGGCGCTGGCGCGCGCCGGCCTGAAGGCGTCGGAGCTGGATGTGGCAGAGATCAACGAAGCCTTCGCCTCGCAGGCGCTCGCTTGCGTGCGCGAGCTTGGCATCAATCCGGACGTGCTCAATATCGATGGCGGTGGCATGGCGATCGGCCACCCGCTGGGCGCGACCGGTGCGCGCATTACCGGCAAGGCCGCTACGCTGCTGGCGCGCAAGCAAGGCCGCTATGCGCTGGCGGCCCAGTGCATAGGTGGCGGCCAGGGCATCGCCACCATCCTCGAAGCGATCTAAGTAAACACGGCTTGCCACTGCGAAGGCAAGCCGTTTTTTTACTGCATCGCCAGTTCGACGCAATTGCGGCCGGAACGCTTGGCGCGGTGCAGTGCCGCGTCCAGCCGCTCCAGCACGGTCGGACCGCCTTCGTCCGGCAGCACCTGCGCCACCGCCAGGCTGATGGTGACTGTGTCGCAGCCCGGCAGGTCGGTGTGGGCGATGGTCTCGCGCAGCTTTTCGGCCAGCTTCAGGGCATCGATGGCGCAAGTATGGGTGGCGACGATCATGAACTCTTCACCGCGCATGCGCGCCAGCGTGTCCGAGGTACGCAGCCGGGCCAGCACCGTTTCGGCCACCGTGCGCAAGGCCTGGTCGCCGATCGGATAACCGTATAAATCGTTTACGGAGCGGAAGTTGTCGATGTCGAAGGTGAGTACCGCCAGCGGCAAGCCATAGCGGCGCGCGCGGCGGATTTCCGTATCCAGCATCTCTTCGCCCTTGCGGCGATTGGCCACGCCGGTCAGCGCGTCAACGGTGCTCATTTGCGTCAGCTTGCCGGCCAGCGCGTCGTTCTGGTGTTTCAGCTCGCTCATGCCCAGGCCGAAGCTGACAAACTGCGCCAGGCTGGAGAAGCAGGCAAACTGCTCGCGCGAGAACAGCAGGTGACGGTCGAACATCATGCAGATCGAGCCGAGCACCGGACCGGTCGGATCGCTGCGCAGCGGCAACGCCAACACCATGCGCACTTCCCGGTCGTGCAGGCTGACGGCCAGTTCCGGATCGCCAGCCTTTTCCGGTGCGTCCAGCAATATCAATTCGCCTTCACTGACGGCCAGCAGCGCCGGGAACACGTCGTGCAGCGGCGATTGCAGCAGGCGGTCGCGCCGCTGCAGCAAACGGGTCAGGTCCAGATGATTGCGCGACTCTTGCGCAATCAGTTGCAGGTCGCCGCGCTCCTTCAGATGCAGCAGCGCCGTGTGGCGCACGCCAGGGAAGCTGCACAGCGCCAGGCAAATCTGCGCCGACATGGTGCTGATGTCGTCCACGCTGCTCAACGCGCGCTGCAGGCTGCGCTGGATGGTCAGCAAGTCACGCAGTTCCTTTTCCTTGTCCAGCAACTGCTGCTGGGCCGCCGCCACCGCATCGATGGAAGGCGCCAGCGCCTGCTCCACTGCTTGCAGCAGCTCGTCGTCGAGGATAGGACAAATGCGGTATTGCAGCTGGCCACAAGCCATCAGTTCGGGGATCCAGGCCGTGTTCCCGTAAGGGCACAGCACCAGCACCGGCGCGCCATTGCGGCTGCGGATCAGCGCGCCGACGCCGGCCAGCTCATTGAGGTGGTTGAAGCCGTTCAAATCCAGCACCAGCAACTCGACTTGGTGGCGACTCAGGGCAACGGTGGCAGCATCGACCGTGTCTACCAGCAACAGGCGCGAGAACAGTTCCCCGCAGCAAGCTTGGAATTCCGCGCGCCGTTCGCCTGTGAGGTTGAGAAATACGCCAACACTGCCCTGTCGGCTATCAATGTCCGCCATCATGCACGCTCCCCACGATTGTCTCTATTATTAAAATTACCATCCTCATTAGTTTGCCATGAAGTTCATAATTAGCAATATTTTTTGTATCACAGACTCATAATTTCAGCAGTTCGATTCCGTGTGGAAATTTATTTGTCGCTTTCTTATCCCATATATGTGAGCAAGCGCACCGTCAGGCCGCCACCCTGCGCCAATACTGGTCGCTATCATGAAGGAGAGCGATATGGCGAATAGCGAAAGCAAAGCCAATCCGGGCAGCTTGCAGCGCGACATCCAGCAACCGCAGGACCAGCGTGACCGCCAGCGGCAGGCCCCGAACGGCAAATCCCAAGACCAGGCCCCGGTGCAGACCACCGCGCATGACTACCCCACCCCGCCATTGCCGGCCCAGCATAGCGACCAGCCGGGACATGAAGCGCAGTTGCAGCCCAAGCCCGAATTCCTGGCGCCGAACTACGGCGGCAGCGGCAAGCTGGCCGGCATGGTGGCCATCATCACCGGCGGCGATTCCGGCATCGGCCGCGCGGTAGCGGTGCTGTATGCGCGCGAAGGCGCGGATGTGGCGATCATCTACCTCAACGAGCATGACGACGCCAACCAGACCAAGCGCTATGTGGAAGCCGAAGGCCAGAGCTGCATGCTGCTACCCGGCGACGTGCGCGACCTGGCCTTCTGTCGCAACGCGGTCGAGCAGGTGCAGCAGAATTTCAACCGCATCGACATCCTGGTCAACAACGCGGCCTTTCAGGAGCATGCCGATTCGCTGACCGACCTGAGTGAAGCGCGCTTCGACCTGACCATGAAGACCAATATCTACGGCTACTTCCACATGGCGAAGGCGGTGCTGCCATATCTGAAGCGCGGCGCGGCCATCATCAACACGGGATCGGTGACGGGCCTGAAGGGCTCGAAAAAGCTGCTGGACTACTCGACCACCAAGGGCGCGATCCATGCGTTCACGATGTCGCTGGCGTCCAACCTGCTGGAGCAAGGCATACGCGTGAACGCGGTGGCGCCGGGGCCGGTGTGGACGCCGCTGAATCCGGCCGATGCGCCGCCCGAGCGCGTAGCGCAGTTCGGCGCCGACACCGACATGCATCGCCCGGCCCAGCCGCAGGAACTGTCGCCGGCATATGTGTTCCTGGCGGCGCCGGCCTGCTCCAGTTATATCAGCGGCATCGTGCTGCCGGTCACCGGCGTGGTTGGCGAGTAGATCATGGTCCGCGCATTGTGGAAAGGCGCCATCAGCTTCGGGCTGGTGCACATTCCGGTCGAGCTGTATCCGGCCGTGCAGGAACATGACCTGGACCTGACGATGCTAGACCGGCGCGACTTCTCGCCCATCGGTTTCAAGCGCTATAACAAGCACACCGGCAAGGACGTCGCGTGGGACAACATCGTCAAGGGTTATGAATACGAGGACAACGCGTATGTCGTGCTGACCGACGAGGACCTGCGCCGCGCCAATGTCGAGGCGACGCAGACCATAGACATCCAGGCCTTCGTCGACGCCGCCGACGTGCCGCTGACCCATTATGAGCAGCCCTACTATCTGGCCCCGGCACGCGGCGGCGCCAAGGTCTATGCGCTGCTGCGCGAGAGCTTGCGCAAGGCCGGCAAGATCGGCATCGCGACAGTGGTGATACGCACCAAGCAGCACCTGTGCGCGCTGGTCTGCATCGACGACCAGATCGTGTTGAATACGCTGCGCTATCCGAATGAACTGCGCAGCACCGGGGAATTGAAGCTGCCACCCAAGACCTTGAAGGCGGCCGGCATCAGCGACAAAGAACTGCAAATGGCGCTGTCGCTGATTGAAGGCATGAGCGAGCAATGGCAACCGGAGCAGTATCACGACACCTATCGCGACGATGTGATGGCGCTGGTAAAGAAAAAGGTCAAGGCCGGCCAGACCAGGAGCATCACCGCGCCAGAGAAGGAAACGGCAGCGCCACGCGCCAGCAATGTGGTGGATCTGGTGGCGCTGCTGGAGAGTAGTCTTGGCAAGAAAGGCGGCGCAAAGCCGGCCGCGCGCAAGGAGGCGGCCAAGCCGGCGGCGGCCAAGCGTGCTGCTGCCAAGGCGCCTGCCGCCAAGGTCGCCGCCAAACCTGCGGCGCGGCGCACGGCCAAGACGGCTACTGCGGCTCGGGCTTGAAACCCAGCTTCTTCATCGCGGCCGTGATGCTGCGGGCGCTCTTGGCATAGCCGTCCCACGGCGTGTTGCCGGCGCCGAGGCGTGTGTGTGCGCTCAGTACCGTCCAATGGTCACCGCCATGCAGACGCTCCAACTCTTCCCACGTCACCGGCACCGAGATGCCCAATCCCGGCCGCACGCGCGCCGACCATGCGCACACAGTCGTCGCGCCGCGGCCGTTGCGCAGGTAGTCGATGTAGATCTTGCCGATGCGCTTGGACGGGCCACTCTTGAGCACAAAGCGATCGGGGATGGTGTGCGCCATGTGGGCGACCACCGCTTGCGAGAAGGCTTTCACGCTGTCCCAGTCGTATTGGGGCTTGATCGGCACCACCACGTGCAGGCCCTTGCCGCCGCTGGTTTTCAGGAAGGGACGCAGGCCAAGTTGTTCGAGCAGGGAACGGGTCAGCAGCGCCGCCTCCTGGATCTGCGGCCAGGTGACGCCTTTGCCGGGGTCGAGGTCGAACACGATACGGTTAGGCGTTTCGTAGGATGTGCCGAGTGCATTCTGCGTGTGCAGTTCGACCGTGTTCCACTGCGCTGCCGACAGCAGGCCTTGTGCCGTGGCGATTGTCAGCATCGGCCGATGGTGCAGGTCCAGCGACTTATCCAGCTGTTTGACACCGGGAAGCTTGCCGCTATCGGCGTGCTTTTGGAAGAACAGCTCTCCGCCAACGCCCGACGGCGCACGCACCAGCGCCAGCGGCCGGCCTTTCAAGTGCGGCAGCATCAGGGGGCTGACCAGCGCATAGTAGCGCACCAGCACAAGCTTGGTGGCACCACTGGTCGGGTCGATGACGCGATCTGGATGGCTGATTTTCAGCGATGGCGGCAGCTTGCCCTGGATTTCGCTGCCGGCAGCCTTCGCGGGCTTGCGCGTGCGGGTGCTGGCAGGCAGCGCGTGGTCGGCATCTTCGGCCACAGGCGATGGCAATTCGCGGCGTATGCTTGGGGCCTTTTTGTCGGAGCGCAGGCCCTGGAACACTGCATGGCGGATCGATCCCGAGCGCGTCCACTCGCCGAAGCTGATTTCCGCCACCAGCGTGGGCTTGACCCAATGCGCGCGTTTGGCAATCGCCTTGCCAGGGACGAAAGGGTTCTTGTCCACCGCCAACGCTTCTAGCTTGTTCATCAACTCGCCCAGCGTTTGCTGGTGAAAGCCGGTGCCCACATTGCCCGCGTAGTGCAGCTTGCCGTGTTCATCGTAAGTCCCCAGCAGCAGCGAACCGAAACCCGTGCGCAAGCCTTGCGGATCTGTGTAGCCGCCGATGACGAACTCCTGTCGCAGCCCGCATTTCAGCTTGATCCAGTCGCGATTGCGGCGCGAGGAATATGGCGCGTCACGGCGCTTGCCGATGATGCCTTCCAGTCCCTGACGGCAGGCGGCGGCAATGATCTGGTCCGGCGGCGCCGCCAGCGCGGGGCTGAAACGGACGCTGTCGGATGAGCTCAATTCCAGCACCGCTTGCAGCACCGCGCGGCGCTGCTCCAGCGGCACCTGCCGCAAATCCCGGCCGGCGTGATAGGGCGTGTCGAACAAGTAGTAGACGATATCGCCGGTGCGCTGCTTGTCGAAGGCGTCTTGCAGCAAGCCGAAATCGGGATGCCCCTGGTCGTTGTGGACGACGATCTCGCCGTCGTACCAGCCCGCAGGCAGTTTCAGTTGGGCCAAGGCGTCGCGCAGCGCTTGCAGCTTGTGCGTCCAGTCGTTGCCGTTGCGGGTGATCAGGCGGATGTGCTTGCCGTCGATGCGGGCCAACAGGCGGTAGCCGTCGAATTTGATTTCGAACAGCCAGTCTGCGCTAGTCGATGGGGCTTGATCGACCAGCGTGGCCAGTTGCGGCGTCATCGATTCCGGCAGCACGGCGCGCGGAGCGAGCTCTTCAAGCCCTGCGGCATCCCTGGGCGCAGCCGCGGCGTCGGACTGTGCGCCAGGCGAGCCGGCGCCGGCGTTACGCCGCAAGCGCGCGGGCGCTCGCCGGCCGCCCGCGTCGGCCACAGCATTGGCCGGCGTGCCGCCCGGCCGCTTTGGCCGCGCCAGCGGCTTGACGCTGTCCGGCATCTCGTCAACCACGCTGAACTGCTCGGCCGGGCGTGCGTATTGGTCCCTCTCCTTAATCAGCAGCCACGGCTCCTGCTTCTCACCCTGGCCTTTCATCCGCACCAGCACCCAGCGGCCGTGCATCTTGTGGCCATGCAGTTCGAACTTCAGGTTGCCGGCCTTGAGCGCCTTGTGCGGTTCATCCAGCGGCGTCCACGTTCCCTGGTCCCAGATGATCACCTTGCCAGCGCCGTACTGCTTGGGTGGTATCGTGCCCTCGAAACTGTTGTACGCAATCGGATGGTCTTCCACGTGCACCGCCATGCGCTTGTCGTGCGTATCGTAGCTGGGGCCTTTCGGCACGGCCCAGCTGAGCATCACGCCGCCCAGCTCCAGCCGGAAATCGTAGTGCAGCCGGCTGGCCCAATGCTTCTGGATGACGAACGACAGCGCCTCGCCGCCCTCCCCCACGTCCTCCACCTCGCCCGCCGGCTCCGCAGTGATGGCGAAATTGCGCTTGGCCTTGTAGGTCTTCAATGCAGTATTCATAGTTGCCAAATTACGCCGCCGCGCCAGCGCACACTGTGCGCCAGCGTACTTTGTAAGAATTCTGGAGAGCTTGTAAGCGTTTGTAATGACCGTCAACGACAGCGACCCGGCCGCCGTTTTCTGCTCAGTGACACGGGAATTGTCCCGGCTCTAGAAACCAGGTACTTCCACTTCTTAAGGACTTCATCATGAACAAATTTATCGCCACCCTGATCGCCGGCCTGTTCGCAACCGCAGCCTTCGCACAAACCCCTGCTACTACGCCTGCTACCGCGCCTGCTTCCAGCGCCCCGGTCAAGAGCACCGCCGCCGTGAAAGCCGACGCCAAGAAAACTGAGACCGTCGCCAAGGCCGATGCGAAAGAAAGCAAAGCCGACGCCAAAGCCGATGCCAAAGAAGCCAAGGCCGAAGCCGACGCCAAGAAAGATGTCGCCAGCGCCAAGGCCGACGCCAAAGTCAGCAAAGCCAAAGCCCATCACAAGGCAGCCAAGGCCAAAGCTGAAGCAGCCGCCTCGACCCCGGCGCCTGTCGTCAGCAAGTAATTGCCGCATGCCCGGCCCGGGGCATGAAAAAAGGCGGACCGCACAATGCGCGTCCGCCTTTTTCGTCTGCGCCGTCCTGCGACGGCGCTTGCCTTGCTGATTACTGCTGCGCGATGGCCGGCTTGCTCGCCACAGCGCTGCCATCCCAGCCGCCGCCCAGGGAGCGTATCAGCGCCACGGTAGTGACGGCGCGATTGCCGCGCAGTTGCACCGCGCTGCGTTCGACACTGGCCAGGTTGCGCTGCGCGTCCAGCAGGTCGAGGTAGCTCGAACGGCCAGCCGTGTACAGCTTCTGCGCCAGGTCGGCCGAACGGCGCGCCGAAATCACGGCGTCGTCGATCTGCTGGGTCTGGCCCGCCAGGATGCGCAGGCCGGCCAGGTTGTCTTCAACCTCGGCGAACGCCACCAGCACGTTCTGTCGATAGGTGCCGACCGACTCTTCCAGCGCCGCTTCACTGCGGGTGATGTTGGCCTTGTTGCGGCCACCATCGATCAGCGGCGCGGACATCAGTGCGCCCAGCAACCACGAACGGCTGCTCCACTTGAACACGTCGGCAAAGGTGCCGCCAGTGCCGCCGGCGTTGGCGCCTAGGGTCAGCGCCGGGAACATGGCCGCGCGGGCCACGCCGATGCGGGCGTTCGATGCTTCCATCGTGCGCTGTGCCGAGGCGATGTCCGGGCGGCGCTCCAGCAGCGCGGACGGCATGCCAGCCGGGATCACCGGCAGCAGCGTGCTGTCGAGCAACGGGCTGACACCGGCCGTGTAGCTGGCCGCCGGTTTGCCCAACAGGACCGCCAGCGCATGCTCGGTGGTGACGCGCTGACGCTGCAGGCCGATGGCTTCGGCACGGGACGTCGCCAGTTCGGTCTTGGCGCGCGACAGGTCGAACTCGCCGATGTCGCCCAGGTCGAAGCGGCGCTGATTCACTTTCACGTTTTCCTCGCGCAGCCGCACGGTTTCGTCCAGCGTGGCCAGCTCGGCGTCGGTGGCGCGCAGGCGGAAGTAAGTCTGGGCCACGTCGGCCTGGACCGACAGCAGCACAGAACGGTAAGTCGCTTCCACGGAAGCGGCATCGTTGCGCGCCGCGCTGACGTTGGACGATACGCGGCCGAACAGGTCGACCTCGTAGCTCGCCGTCAGGTTGGCGTTATAGGTGGTAGCCGGCGCCACTGGCGTGCCTTGCGGCAGGCCCAGTTGCAGCGGCGACTCGCGGCCACGCTGCGCGCCGACGTTGATGCCCACTTGCGGAATGCGGTCCGCTTCGGCAATGCCGGCGATAGCGCGCGCTTGCTTGACGCGTGCCGCCGCCACCTGCAGGTTGGCGTTGGCCTTGGTCGCTTCAGCGATCAGCTCATTGAGGGCTGGGTCGTTAAACGCCAGCCACCATTCGCCGCGCGGCTGCTGCTCGGCCGGCTGCGCCTGTTTCCAGGTCGTGCCGTCCGGCGCAGTTTGCACCGACTGCGATTCCTTGAACGCCACCGGCACTTCGACATTCGGCTGCTTGAACTCTGGCGCCGCGCAAGCGGTCAGCAGCAGGGCTGCCAACAAAGGTGCGACGCCTTTTGCGATCATGTTCTTCATTAGTGAGTTCCTTCCAGTTTCACCGCGGCGCCTTCGACAGCCACGGCGGATTTATTCTCGATGCGCACCGCCAGCTTGCGCAGCAGGACGTAGAACACCGGCGTCAGGAACAGGCCGAAGAAGGTCACGCCCAGCATGCCGGCAAACACCGCCACGCCCATTGCATGACGCATTTCCGAACCCGCACCGTGCGAGAACACCAGCGGTACCACGCCCATGATGAAGGCGATCGACGTCATCAGAATCGGACGCAGACGCAGGCGGCAAGCTTCCAGCGCGGCCTGCACGATGGTGCGGCCGTGATGTTCCAGCTCGCGGGCGAATTCCACGATCAGAATCGCATTCTTGGACGCCAAGCCAACCAGCACGAACAGCGCAATCTGGGTGAACACGTTGTTGTCGCCGTGGGTCAGTTTCACACCCAGCAGCGCGCACAGTATCGACATCGGCACGATCAGGATCACGGCCAGCGGCAGGGTCCAGCTTTCGTACTGGGCGGCCAGCACCAGGAATACCAGCAGCACGCACAGCGGGAACACGTAGATCATCGTGTTACCGGACAGGATGTCCTGGTACACCAGTTCCGTCCATTCGTAGGCAATCCCCTTCGGCAGGACTTCCTCGACGATCTTGGTCATCTCGGCCTGCGCTTCGCCCGACGATACGCCGGCAGCCGGTGCGCCGTTCATCTCGGCCGACACATAGGCGTTGTAGCGCTGCACGCGGTCCGGGCCATAGCTGTCCTTGACGCGCATCAGCGACGACAGCGGGATCATCTCGCCCTTGTCGTTGCGGACCTTCAGCTGGGCGATGTCTTCGGCGTGCGAACGGAACTTGGCGTCAGCCTGCACGCGTACCTGGTAGGTACGGCCAAACTGGTTGAAATCGTTCACATACAGCGAGCCCAGATTGATCTGCAAGGTCTGGTAGATGGTCTGCAGCGGCACGCCCAACTGCTTGGCCTTGGCGCGGTCCACGTCCGCGAACAGCTGCGGCACGTTGATCTGGTAGCTGGAGAACACACCCGCGAGCTTCGGATTGGCCCAGGCCTTCATCTGCACCGCTTGCACCGCCTTGTTCAGTTCATCGTAGCCAAGGTTGTCGCGGTCTTCGAGCATCAGCTTGAAGCCGCCGGTGGTGCCCAGGCCATTGACTGGCGGTGGCGGCAGCACCATCACGAACGCGCCTTCGATTGCGCCCATGCGCTTGTTGATCTCGGCGGCGATGGCTTCGGCCGATTCGCTCTTCTTGGTACGCTCTTCGAACGGTTTCAGCGGCGTAAACACGATACCGGCGTTCGGCGCATTGGTGAAGCCGTTGATCGACAGGCCAGGGAAGGATACCGAGTCCGCCACGCCTGGCACATCCTTGGCGATGTCCGACATCTTGCGGATCACGGCGTCGGTGCGGTCCAGCGAAGCGGCGTCCGGCAGTTGAGCGAAGCCGATCAGATAGCCCTTGTCCTGGGCCGGCACGAAGCCAGGCGGCACCAGCTTGAACATGAAGCCTGCGGCCACGGCCAGCACGGCATACACGATCACCGACGAGCCTTTGCGCTTGAGGATGCCGGTCACGCCGCTTTCATAGCCGTGCGAGGCGCGGTTGAAGAAGCGGTTGAACCAGTTGAAGAAGCGGCCAAAGACGGCGTCCATCACGCGCGTCAGCTTGTCCTTCGGTGCATCGTGCGGTTTCAGCAACGAGGCGGCCAGCGCCGGCGCCAGGGTCAGCGAGCTAAATGCCGAGATCACGGTCGAAATCGCAATCGTCAGGGCAAACTGCTTGTAGAACTGGCCCGACAGGCCGGACACGAAGGCGATCGGCACGAACACGGCGCACAGCACCAGGGCGATCGCGATGATAGGACCACTCACCTCTTTCATCGCCTGGATGGTGGCGTCGCGCGGATTGAGGCCGTTGGCGATATTGCGCTCGACGTTTTCCACCACCACAATGGCGTCATCGACCACGATACCAATGGCCAGTACCAGGCCGAACAGCGACAGCGTGTTGATCGAGAAGCCGAAGCCCAGCATCACCGCAAAAGTACCGATGACGGAAACCGGCACCGCCAGCAACGGAATCACCGAAGCGCGCCAGGTTTGCAGGAACACGATCACCACCAGTGCCACCAGGATCACTGCTTCGACCAGGGTGTGGATCACGGCGTTGATCGATTCGCGCACGAATTGGGTCGGGTCATATACAACGCTGTACGTGACGCCTTCCGGGAAATC
>FSZM01000011.1_pt1 | contig 42130 bp, 47 predicted proteins | sample 1638831 | NCBI WGS metagenome assembly FSZM01 (sample SAMEA3914813, study PRJEB12502) | metagenome | biome: forest; material: soil | place: Canada | collected 2011-07-07 | depth 0.3 m
CGCCATTACGCCGACGATCCAGTGGATCCATAACGCCGACGATCTGGTGGCGCCATTATGCCGACGATGAAATGGCTCCTATACGCCGACGATTCACACCAGGAGCCAGAATGTTAGTTGTACAGAAAAAGGAGTTGCATGCTTCGGTGTGCAGCCCTTTTTCTTGGTTAATCTGGTTTTGCTCGACATTTCCGGGTGCACTTTCGGGCCATTGGCCTGGCGTGTTAGGCAACGTACAGAGCCAACCCCGAACGTTCGCTAGGCTCCAGTATCTTACATTCGACGAGGTAGCGCGATGAAGAATCCTTTCATGAGCATGTTTCTGAGTCAGGCGAACCGGGTTGGCAACCAGGTGGTCGGCGCGGCACGGGCGCAAGCAACGGCGGCGATAAAACGCGAAACGGCGAAGAACATGAACCAATGGACCCGGACATGGAGGGATGCATTGCTCTCGCCGGCGGCTCCAGTACGCAAGAAGAAGGCGGCACGTCGCAAATAGGGCGGCGCCCACGGGGGCAAGACTGGGCTCCCGTCAAGTTCAATATGTCGAACAGCTCCTTAGCTCAATCGATCGCACGGCGGGACTGTTTATCCGCAGGTCCCTGGTTCGAGTCCAGGTCGGGGAGCCAGAATATGAAAAGCCACGTTGATTCAACGTGGCTTTTTGCATTTCCGCAGCCTACTTTGCGCTCAGCGCGGCCAGCTCGCTGGGCGCCGGCGTGTGCGCCTACCGATCACCGCCAAGCCAGCCAGCAGCATGGCAAACGTCTGCGGTTCGGGCACCTGGGTGATGGTCAGGTGCTGGAACAACAGCGCGGTGGCATACATCTGGTTGGAATAGACCGACATGTCGAAATAGGCGTCTCCCAGCAAGAGCGGGTTGGTGATGCTCGATAACACGATAAAGTTGGACGCGCCATCGGGCTTGTAGCTGCGGGTCAGAGTGTCGTTGTGGCGCGCAATGCGTAGCGTGACCACGGCGCCGGCGGGCGTACTGACGTAAGCCGGGTTGAAGATGCCGAGGCCGTCGGTACTCACCGCGTTGGTGTCCACCCGTATGCCAGTGAAGCCATTGTTGTTGTAGAAAAAGAGGCCGCCATACCCGGCGCCGTCATACGACGAGTCGGTCGTCACGGTCGCGACGAAGTCGCCGGTGGTGGCAAACGTGGTGTAGGCCATGGGAATGTCGTCGGAGGCGTGACCGGGCAGGGTGAACGTCTTGGCCAGCGAAAGGTAGCCACTGTCTATGCCTGCTATCCAGGGCAGCGACACGCCAGGCACGACTGTTGCCGCGGGGGAGGAGCGATTCTTGATGGTTTGTAACGCCAAATCCGGGTCCAGGCTGGGGCCATTGAAGTCCGCGACATAGGTAGTGCCGGCGGTGGCATAGCTGCTGGCCAGCAAGGCGGCAAAGAGCAGCGATTTGAGTGGCGTGACAAGGTAGCGCATAGTCCTCCCCGGTGATGATAGTGAAATTAATTGTTTTCAATTTCGACAATTCACTATAGGCCATGCGCTTGGGCAAAAATACACACATTGTCACCAGCCTTCAGGCAGGCAATTTTGGTTTAAGGGCTTACATGCTTGCCCCCCTTTTTTTCGTTTGGGAGTCTTGCATCTCGCGCTTGCCAATTTCTCACTGAACTATTGATCCTTTGCTTGTGATAGGCTGCACTGAAGTTCCTGCGCAAAGGGTTTTTAATTTGAGAACTGCTTACTTCATTCAGCGTGAACCTTGGCGATTGAGCACGGCGTTGTTGCTCTCCTTGCTGGTTCACGCGTTGCTGTTGAGTGTTACCCTGGGCGGTCAGACATTCGGACTGCCGGGCCTGAACTTTTCCTGGAAAGAAAGGCGCCTGGGGGCCGATGATTTGCACCTGCTGCTGGTACTTGCACGGCCCATGGCGCCGACACCGGCGCCAGCGGATACTTCGCCGGCAGCAGTGGACAATCCGGTGTCCGCCGCCGCAATCCCTCCACCATTCCTGGCTCAGACGCCAGCAACCGCTCCTGCGCCGCCTCCAGAGCCGGTAATGGGGGCGGGGCAGCGGCCAGACGTGAGCCTGCCGGTCGCGCCCGAAGCGCCACCAGTGAAAGCGCCGGCGAACGCCGTTGCGCAAACCATGCCTGTTCAGGGGAGTGAAGTACTAGTACCCAATAATAACGTGGGCGAGGCAGCGCAGAAGCAGATCGAGCAAGATCTGCGTGCGCAGGTGCTTGAGCAGGCCAGGCTCGAACATGAAAGGCAGGGCGCAGAAAGGCTACGGCAGGCGGAATTGAGCGCGGCCGCTCAGCGAGAAGCGGCGCGGCAGGACGCAATCAGACAAGATGCGGCACGGCAGGAGCAGCTACGACAAGAAGCCGCCCGCGCTGAGCAGGTGGCTAGGAGCGAAGCTGCGCGTATGGACGCCGCTCGAAAGGAACTTGAACGGGCCGAGGCGGCGCGACTGGAAGTTGAGCGCAGAGAAACCATCCGACAAGAACGGGCGAAGCAGGCGCAGCTTGAAGCGGCGCGCCAGGCGCAGTTGGAAGCCGCGCGACAAGACGCAATAAGGCAAGAGGCTGCGCGACAAGACGTAGCAAAGCAAGCAGCACGCCAAGACGCAGCAAAGCAAGAGGCGATACGACAAGACGCAGCAAAGCAAGAAGCGGCACGACAAGACGCAGCACAGCAAGAAGCCGGACGACAAGAACAGGCAAAGAAAGAGCAAGCGCAGCGTGAGCGGGCCAAGCAGGAAGCGGACCGCGAGGAACGGCTGCGCGCGATCGGCAAGCAACTCAACGAGGAAGCGGCCCAGCGCGACGCCGCGTTGCATCCGTCACGTTCGCTGCTCCCCACGGTCAGCAGCCTGCGCCGCGGATGGCTCTTCGGACGCGCCGACCCGAATGCCGATCTCGTTCTTTACGCGGAAGCCATGAGCAAAAAGATCGAGACGAACATGACGTTTGACATGGTGCGCGAAGTGCTGAAACAACCTCATACCAATCCGACAGTGACGGTGGCAGTGCGCGCCGACGGTTCCGTAGAGAAGGTGACCTTCGTGGTTTCCAGCGGTGTGCCTGCCATCGACGACGCGATTCGAAAAGTCGTGGCCAGCCAGGCCTCCTATGGCGCGTTCCCGCCCTCCGTGGCACGCCAGTATGACGTGATCGAAATTCGCCGCAGCTGGGTATTCGACACTGCCATTCGCTTGCAGTGATGTGGAGGGCGGGGCCCTTGCTTTGCAGCGTAGGATTATTTATGCGAGCGCATCTTGATGACGCGCGAAATCTGGCTGGCGGTAAAACCGGTGCCCCGCGCGTAAGGCGCGCACTCGATCTGCGTGGTGTACGACTCCTGCGCAGCGAAATGGCCAACGAAGCGGTATCGGTCCGCATCCTGGCGGATGAATACCGGTACCGGTTCAGCCTGGCGTGACAGCGTCGCGCCGGCCGCGCGCGGCCGCGCCACTATTGCAGACGACATACTCCGGCGCCCTCGGATTCAATTCGGGGCGCAAACAGGCTGCGACAATTTTTCCACGAAAAGCGGGCAAGAACGATTCCTTGTTGCCACCTACAGTCTGATGAATGTTTTCACGGCTGTAGTCTTTATTGAGTTCAAACATATCTCTCTCCATACATCATCACAGCGGCTGCTGTATGAGTCCGGTAGGATATCGGCTTCGATGTAAAAGTTTCGTCAATCTTGCGTGGTTCGGCATCAACAAGGCATAAAAGTCGACCTTGCTAACGGCTAAGGGCAGCGTATTTCAGTCTGCCGCATGGGCAGCAACAGGCGCAGCGGTGTTGGCTGAAAAGGCTGGAAGTTGAAGTGCTTAGCTGCGCTGATGCTGGCGGCGGCAGGGTAACGCCCTAGGCCTGCGGCCGTCCCGCCGTCCGCCTCTGCGTCCAGCGCGCCACGACTTGCGCGATGGCGGGGCCGAGGGCCATCACGAGCAGGAAGCGCGCCGTCTGCATCGCCATCACGAACTGCAGATCGACATGGGCTCCGGAGGCGATAATTGCCACTGAATCGACGCCGCCCGGGCTGGTGGCCAGATAGGCCGTCAGGGCATCGGCGCCCGTCACCAGATGCAGCGCATAAGCGAGCAGGCCGCACAAGGCCATCAGCGTCAGGATAGCGGCCACAATGCGCGGAAGCGCGTGCGCCGCATAGCGCATTACCTCGAGCGTAAAACGCAAGCCGATGGCCCAGCCGAGCAGCATATAACAGCCGGCCATCAGCCAGGGCGGCAGGGTAATGGCCAGCGCATGAGTGCCGGACAGGAGCGCGCCGGCAAACATGGGCACCAGCAGCGCGCCGGCCGGAAGTTTTGATTTCGCACCAGCCCACGCACCTACGACCGCCAGAGCCAGCGTGCCGCCCAAGGACCAAGGGGCGACGGCGGGAAACCAGTCGATGGCTGCGGGGGCGCCGCCGCCCAGCCCCCAAAGGCGGGCGCCGACGGCCGCCGTCAGGGCCACCAGGACCACGCGCGAAAACTGCATGAAGGCGATCAGCCGGCCGTCGGCGCCGAAGGCCTCGCCCATCAGTATCATCACCGGCGCCGCGCCGGGCGCGCAACCCCATACCGCCGTGGTCCCCGGCAGCACGCGCCAGTACGCCAGCAGCGCCCCGAGCGCGCTGCTAAAGACGATGACGGCTGCGATGCTGATCAGGAACACTGGCCACCGCCCGAGCATCTCGGCTATGATCGCCGGGCTGATGCTGCGCGCGATCAGGCAGCCGATCAGGCCCTGCGCCACCAGGTAGGGCTTGGCCGGCACCGCCAGCTGCCCCTCGAAGGCAGACAGCAGCATCGCTGCCGCCATGGCGCCCAGCAGCAGGGCCGCCGGGATATGGAGCAGTTCGAGCAGAGCGACCAAAATCAGCGTGACGGCCAGCAGCACGCCCCATTGCAGGCGTGCTGAGCGCTCTTTCAGCGATAATGCGCGACCATTTAGCATGCTGGCCCCGCTCAGGCGGGCGCGAAGCCGATCTCGCCGCTGTCGCGCACGCGGGCGATCTGGGGCAAGATATGGCGCATCGACATCTCGTGCGTTTCGGCGCCGATGCTGCTGGTTGCGTCGGCGGCGATCACCAGTGCGTAGCCGTGCTCCCAGGCCTGGCGCGCCGTCGATTCCACACCCATATGGGTGGCGACGCCGCCCAGCACGATGGTCTGGATACCGCGCCGGCGCAGTTGCAGGTCCAGCTCGGTGCCGTAAAATGCGCCCCACTGGCGCTTGGTCACCAGGATGTCGCCGGGCTGGGCCAAGCCGTCCACCAGGTCGGACCAGCCGGCCGGGTAGCCGCCAGCAGGACGGTGCCGCGGCGCATCCACGGGCGGCGTCAGGGTATCGCCACCGTCCGCCGACCAAGCGACGTTGACCAGTACGACGGGCGCCCCACAGGCGCGGAAACGCTCGGCCAAGTGCTGGCCCCGGCTGACCAGATCCTGCGCGGAAGTCGGCGCCAGCGGATAGCCGAGAATACCGTTTTGCAGGTCAATCAGGACCAGGGCAGTGGTGTGGGGATCGAGTTCTAGTGTCATCGCAAGCTCCTGAAGGCACCACAGGCCGTAGTCCAGCTTGTGGAAAATGAATATATGAGGCATCCTCACAAAAAATTATATGGGGATGTCTCGCGGAAAGTCAATAAATATGAGGAATGCTCACAAAATTGAGGCGAAGGAACCGAAACGTGCCCGCGGTAAGCAACGCGTGGCCGATTTGCTCGACGCCGGCGCCGCCCTGATCGCCGCGAAGGGCTACGAGGCCGCGACGATGACGGAGGTGGCTCAGCGCGCCGGCGCCTCGATCGGTTCGCTCTACCAGTTCTTCCCGTCCAAGGAAGCGCTGGCCCTGGGCCTGTTTGACCGGTATGCGCAACAGGCCGCCGCGATGGTGGACGACTTCGTCGAGTGCGCGCCCGGGCTGTCGACGGCCCAGCTGGCGGACCGGCTGGTGGACATGATGCTCGAACTGCGTGCCCATCGCCTGGCCACGGTGGCGCTGTCCGATTCCATCACCGGCATCGCCGAACGCCGCCACCCCTTGCGCAACAAGCTGCGGGGGGCGATCGCGCACATGCTGCGCAGCGTCAACGGCCAGCTGAGCGAGCAGCAGGCGGGGGTGGCGGCGTATATGATTGCCCAGGTGCTGAAAACCGTGCAGACGCTGGCCATCGAGGAAGCGGAAAGCGGCCTGCCCCACGTGGCAGAGGCGCGCCGCATGCTGGCCGTGTATATCGACCATATGACCAAGCTGTGAGTGGAGCAATAGCGCAGCGGAGGGCCGCGACGCGCGGACATGGTGAGCCGCATTGCCGTCGAAATGGCAGAGATGGCCAACGACGAGCGCTTCACGGTTGCGCACGCCAGCCGCGCGTGACCGGCGATGGAAGTATTAGTCACCGCCGCTGCGCGCGACCGCTTAGCGCTTTGATGGCTGCGGCGCTGCTTGCCGGGTGTGCCACACCCAGGTTCAACCGGGTGTCCACCGTCCTCGAACGCCGGCGATGTCGGAAAACATGGCAGCGCCAACCGACTTCGTACACCGTAACGCAATTTTCTTGTCACAATCCGCAGGCAACTTGCGTGCGAAGCCATGCTAATACGGCGTCTTCAGCGCGCTCGACGACGGACCAAACACCTTGCTAGGCCAGCCCCAATCTGCTGACGACTTTGAATCCCAGAGAGCCTCAATCTTGAATCCGTCAGCGCAGTACTTTCCGATAACACGTCTTGCAGCCGCGCATAAGGGGGCGGCTGGACAGAAAAGAGCAGTCGTCAGCGAAATTGGCGCAGTTCGGGGATAATCGGCGCATCTTTTTACATCGATCAAAGGATTCCCATGTCTGACCTGTCCGCATTCACCATCGACCAGAAATGGCCGGCCCAGCATCCTGAGCGCATCCAGCTGTATTCGCTGCCGACGCCAAACGGCGTCAAAGTGTCGATTCTGCTGGAAGAAATTGGCCTGGCTTACGAGCCGCACCTGGTCAGCTTCGAGACCAACGACCAGATGTCGCCCGCGTTCCTGTCGCTCAATCCAAATAACAAAATTCCGGCAATCATCGATCCGAGCGGTCCGGACGGTAAGCCGCTGCCGCTGTTCGAATCGGGCGCCATCCTGATCTACCTGGCCGAGAAGGCCGGCAAGTTCATTCCGCAGGACCCGGCCGGCCGCTACGAAACCATCCAGTGGCTGATGTTCCAGATGGGCGGCATCGGCCCGATGTTTGGCCAGGTGGGCTTCTTCCACAAGTTCGCCGGCAAGGCTTACGAGGACAAGCGTCCGCTGGAGCGCTATATCGGCGAATCCAAGCGCCTGCTGGCGGTGCTGGAGCAGCGCCTGCAAGGCCGCGCGTGGATCATGGGCGATCAGTACACCATCGCCGATATCGCCATCTTCCCGTGGGTACGCAACCTGGTCGGTTTCTACGGTGCCGGCGAGCTGGTCGAGTTCGACAGCTTCCCGAACGTCAAGCGGGTGCTGGAGGCTTTCGTGGCCCGTCCTGCCGTAGTGAGGGGCCTGGACGTGCCCAAGCGTAGCTAAACGGGGTATCGTGCAAGCAGGTCTTCGTGGCCAGGAAAGCGGGCGATATGGAGCCGGCCAGGAAAATCTATGTATCCGACATGACACCCCAACGCGTGCTGTATCTCGACGCCTTGAAAAAATTCTCAGATAAGCGGCAAGCCTTGTGGGACGCTGCCGCGAAGAAAATTCAGGCGCAATATCACAGCGGCCGCGCGCTGCTGGTGATGCTGGGCGTGGCCGCGACCCTGATAGGCGCGGCCGTCGCCAAGGACATCAAGCAGCTAGTCGACGATTCGATTCAGACGCAATCGGCGCAATTGGCCGATGTGCTCAGCATCTTCACGCTCGAAGCGCTGGCGGCGCAGCCTTCCAACCGTACTCCGGCGCCAGCGTTGGCGCCAGCGCTGACGTGACACGCCGCGCCATCTGCGCGGCCTGCCTGCGGCCGCAGCCCACTTGCATCTGCCGCTGGGTCGTGGCGACTCCCAACCTGGCCGAGGTACTGATCCTGCAGCATCCGATGGAAGTGGACCATGCCAAGGGCAGCGCGCGGCTGCTGCACATGAGCCTTGCGCGCAGCCGGCTGGCAGTGGGGGAGGCGTTTGCCGCCGATGCGATGCAGGCCATGCTGGCCGACCGCCGCGCCGTGCTGCTGTATCCGGAAACGGCGGGCGAGCAGGAGCTGGGCATGCCGGCGCCACCGCCTTTCGATCCGGCCTGGCTGGCGGAGCCGGCGCAGCTGCGGCTGGTGGTGCTGGACGGGACCTGGCGCAAGAGCCGCAAGATGCTGTATCTCAATCCGCTGCTACAGCAGCTTCCGCGCCTGCCGCTGCGCGATACGCCACCATCGCATTATTTGATCCGCAAGGCGCATCTGCCGGACCAGTTGTCGACGCTGGAGGCGACTACCTATGCGCTGGCGCAGTTGGAAGGCGACGCGCAAAAGTTCGCGCCGCTGATCGAGGCATTTGACGGCTTCGTGTCGCAGCAGATGGCGCAGCAGGTTGGCCGTACGGGCGACACCGAAAATTAGGCGATCAGTTTCAGGCCTGGCGGCAGCGATTCGCCGAACATGCGTTTTTCTTCGGCCAGGTCCAGCTGCACCACTTCCCGCACCATCGCGATCCAGTTGGCCGGCGCGCCAGCGCCGGACAGGCGGCGCAGGATGTCGGCGCGCAGTTCAGGATGGATGTCGCGCGAACGGTCGCCGGTCATGCGGGCCAGATGGGCGGCGGCGAATCCGGCTGGTTCCACCTTTTTCCAGTCCAGCGTCATGATGAATGACAGCCACTGCTCGACGGTCTCGGCGGCCACTACGTCATGCGCACTGCCGTAGAACGACTGGCGCGCACCGACGCGGCTCAGGCCCCACAGGAAGCGGGCTTGCGCGGCATCCGGCTTGGCGCCGGGCTTGGTCGCGCTGATGCGCTGCAGCTGGTCCAGCATCCAGGCGCCGATTTCGGCCTTGTAGTTACCGGGGATGCGTTCCAGCGAGGCGCCCAGGCGCAGCATGTCTTCTTCGCTGCCGCTGACCAGCGTGTGCGGACGGCGGCCCCGTTCTGCCGCATCGGCTTGCACGTTGAAGGCGAAATCGTCGAGCAGGCGCAGTTGCGCGGTGGCATCCAAGCCACCGGAGACGCGGCGCCACAAGGTCCACCATTCGGCGCAGACCTGGCTATCCTTGTGGTGCTGGACTCCGGTTTCGAACAGCGCCCATAGCTGCTCGATGCGCCATTCGTCCAGTGTGTGGCCGAAGCCGGGCCGCAGGCAGTAGCCGCTTAGATTTTGCCATGCACGTTCGTGTTCGGCGGAGCGGCGGCGACCTTTGGCGCGCTGCATCAGGGCGTCGAACAAGCTGCGCAGCAAAGGCGTGGGCCAGTTTTCGCGGCTGCCCAGCAGGCGTTCCAGGCTGGCGCGCAGCTGCTTGACTTCTTTCAGTTCGACTTGTTGCGTGCGGCTGCCGAAGATGCGCTCAATTTGCTCGATGGCGGCGTTGAAGCCGGGCGGCGGCGGGGCCGCGCCGGTGGACGTGCCGCTGATATCCGCATCGTCGTTGCTATCGACGTCGGCGCGGCGCAGCTGGAACTCCAGCAGCCAGCGCTGGCTGGCGTCGCCGTCGGTGGCGACGCAGTGAACTTCCAGCGTGCCGACTTCACTGAGCGCGGTCGCCAGCTGCACCGGGATTTCCTTGCGGCCGGCACCTTGTTCGCGCAGCACGGTAGCGATCGGCGGCAGGCGCTGGTAGTTAGTACCGGGCTGATTCAGATCGACCAGCTCGCCCAACTGTGGCGCAGGACCCTCTTCGGCGGTGGAGGTGGCGAGGTGGAAGCGCACCGGGCGGCCGAGGCGCAGCGCGAAGCTGCGGTCGGCCAGCAGGACTTCGCGGCCCTCTGCGCTGCCGCGCGGCAGGATGCAGATGGCGTGCCGTGGTTTGTCGGCGGGACGGGCGTCGTCCAGGATCAGGAAGTAGCTGCGCGGCGAGCCGCCGCCGATGACGGGCGCGTGGCCCAGTTGGCCGAGCGCGTAGGCGACGCCGCCGCGGGCGACGGCGACGTCGGGATTATCGTTGTGCAGAACCCGCAGCGGCGTGCCGCGCCACGCCGACAGCGCGTTCTCCAGGCGCCGGGCCAGCGCAGCGGCGCGGAACACGCCGCCGTTCAGCAGCAGGGTGTCGGGGATGGGAATGCTGCCATCGTCGGCCATGCCCAGCGCGGCACGGGCGACGCTGGCGTGCTGGCGCAGGAAGCTAGCCAGGTGGCGCGTAATGGCGGCGTCGCTGGCGTAGGGCAGGCCGAATTCGACGATGCCGCCGCGTCCGCGCCGCGCCGGCTCGCGGCTTTCGTTCAGCGGGAAGAAGCCGTCGATAACAAGCTGGGACACTTCGTCGCGCGTGAGGTCGGCCGAGCGAGATCCGCCGATCAGGCGCGAGCCGGAACCGAGCAGCGTGACGGTTGTCCGCTGCGGCGCATCTGGCGCCAGCAGCTGCTCCTTTGCGGCACGGCAGCGCTCCGTGAGTTGCGACAGCTGGCTGGCCGTGAGCCGCGCGGCGCCACCTCCGCTTGCAGTGTCGGCCATGCGCGACTCGACCAGGTGGGCCAGCGCCAGGTCCATGTTGTCGCCGCCGAGGATCAGATGGTTGCCGACGCCGATGCGGCTCAGCTGCGGCTCGCCATCGACCAGCTCGACCTTGATCAAACTGAAGTCCGTGGTCCCGCCGCCGACGTCGCACACCAGTACCAGCCGCGTCTCGGCCAATTCATCCACCAGCGATGCGCGATGCCGGAACAGCCAGTCATAAAACGCCGCCTGCGGTTCCTCCAGCAGCCGCAATCCCGGCAGCCCGGCCATGCGTGCCGCCTCCATCGTCAGTGCGCGCGCACCTTCGTCAAACGACGCAGGTATCGTCAGCACTATCTGCTGCCGCTCCAACGCTTCGCCAGGGAAGCGCGCATTCCACGCCGCGCGCAAATGCGCCAGATAACTGGCACTGGCCGCCACCGGTGACACCTTGCCGACATCCGCCTCGGCGCCCCAAGGCAGTATCGGCGCGGTGCGATCGACTGACGGATGCGACAACCAGCTTTTGGCACTGGCCACCAAGCGTCCCGGCACCTGCGCGCCCAGCTTGCGCGCCAGCCGCCCCGTGACCACCTGCGCCAATCCAGCCACATCCTGCTCGGCCCAAGGCAGCTGCAACTGTCCTTCCGCCAGCTCGCCGGCAGCAGGGTGATAGCGCAGCGACGGCAGCAGCTCGCCGGCGCCGATTTCGCCCGGCGCCACCAGTTGCTCGATATCGAGCAAACGAATCTGCGCGCGCCCGGGCGCGGCGCCGGCCTCGGAATAAGCGAGCACCGTGTTGGTGGTGCCCAGGTCTATGCTGACGAGGTATTTACTCATACTGAAAATCAGGCGGCGCCACCCGCACGCACGTCAAACTCCACCTTCCAGCGCTGGCCATCGTTGGATACGGCGCTCAGCTCCAGCGTGCCCGATTCGCTTGCCAGCGCATGCAGCTTGACCTGCACCACATCGCCCGGCTGCCGTCCTTCCGGCGACAGCGTCGCCTGAATCTCGTTCAATTCCTGCAGCTCGTCCGGCCCCCAGAAATCAAGCAGATCACCCATCTGATCCTGACGGCGCACGGACGAACCGAAGAAGCGGAACTGCACCGGCTCGCCCACTACCAGGCCAAATTCCTGATTCGGCAATTCGATCTCGCTGCCTTCTTCCATGCCGAACGGCGCCACGCACAGCGCCTGGATCGGCGGCTCCATGCCCGGAATGGCCGGCATCGACGATTCGATCGCCACATAGTAAGCGCGTGCCGTCCCGCCGCGAATGCGCACACCACTGCCGCGCCGCACATAGCTGTAGTAGGCCGCGCCGCGCGCCACCGCCAGATCCAGATCGGCACCATTGAGCATGCGCGCCGGCTCAGCGCCTTCCATGTACAGCCAGTCGTTAATGCTGGCCATGATGCGCTGCGCCAGCAGGTCCGACTTGAACACGCCACCGTTGAACAGCACCGCGGTCGGATGCAGCAAGGTCGCATCGGTGTTCTGCTTGCCGAGGCTGGTAAAGCCTTGCAGTTCGCCGGTCGCGCCCAGCTGCCGGCCAAGAAAGGCAGCCAGATGGCGGGTTACAGCGGCATCTTGCGCATACGGCAGGCCCAGCTGCGTCAGGCCCGCGCGGGTGCGCACGGCCGGACGCGCCGACGCGTCCACTTTCGGGAAGAAGCCATCGAGAATGAAGGTGGTCACTTCATCGCGCGTGAGCTCGGTGCGGATCGAACCGCCGATCAGTTTCGAACCACGACTGGGCACCACGATAGGCCAGGTCGCCACGCTGGCATCGGCCAGCAGCGCTTCTTTGGCGGAGCGGCAGCCGTAGGTCAGCGCGCGCAACTGCCACGCATCGAGCTGCGAGCCGTTGGCGGCCAGCTTGCGCGCCACCAGATGCGCCAACGCCAGGTCCATATTGTCGCCGCCCAGCAGGATATGATCGCCGACCGCAACGCGGTGCGGTTCCAGCACGCCGTCGCGCTCCGTGATGGCGATCAGCGAAAAGTCGCTGGTGCCGCCGCCTACGTCCACCACCAGGATGATGTCGCCCGGCTTGACTTCCTTGCGCCAGCGGCCTTCGCTGCTCTGGATCCAGCTATACAGCGCCGCTTGCGGCTCTTCCAGCAAGGTCAGGTTGGTGTAACCGGCGGCATGGGCCGCATCGGCGGTCAGTTCGCGCGCGCCTGGATCGAACGATGCGGGGATAGTGACGGTGATCGCCTGGTCGGCAAACGGCGCTTCAGGATGCGCGCTGTCCCATGCCTGGCGCAGGTGCGACAGGTAGCGGGTCGACGCTTCCAGCGGCGAGACGCGCGCGACTTCTTCCGGCGCGTCGTTCGGCAGGATGGCGGCGCGGCGGTCCACGCCTGAGTGGCACAGCCAGCTCTTCGCGCTCGACACCAAGCGGATCGGCGTGGTGGCGCCGCGGCTGCGCGCCATTTCGCCGGCCAGCGCCGTTTGTTCGGCCTCCGATTGCTGCCACGGCAGGGTCTTATCGCCCGGCGCCAGTTCGTCTGGATGCGGCAGGTACAGGAACGATGGCAGCAGCGGCAGTTCTTCGACAGTGCCAGGTGCGGTCAGTTGCGGTATGGCCAGCACGCCGTGGCTGGTCTGCTCGCCATCGCTGCCGCCCAAGTCCACATAGGACAGCGCGCTGTGCGTGGTGCCCAGGTCGATGCCGATGGCGTAGCGCGGGGTGTGCGCAGTATGCAATGCGGCGCCGCTCATAATTCCACCTCCGCCGGGGCCAGCACCGATGCATCATGCGCTTCGGCCAGTTTTGGCAGGCGTACGTTGGAGCAACGCCAGCCGCGATGGCTCACGGTGCCGCGGAATGGTGCCTGGCCGACCACGTTGCCGGTCAGGCGCACGGCGGCAGCGTCGAAGCCTGCTTCCAGCACGATGCGGCTGCCTTCGGCTTCGCTGCGTACCGGCTCAATGGTGAAGTGCTCGCGCAGCACTTTGCTGCAGCCTTCATGCACCACGCGCGCGGCGGCGCCGATGTCGGCGTCGGAATAGGCGCTGAGGTTTTCTTGCGTGAAGTCTATCAGGCGTGCTTCGCGCTGAAACAGATTCAGAAGCTGCAGCGCGGCCTCTGGTGTAGCGACACGCAGCGTCACCGGAGCCGGAGCGGCTACTGGTACTACTGGTGCGGCCGGCGCTGCGTCGCCGAGGCGGGACACGCGGGCCGCGTACTCGGCGTCCGACAGGCAGTTGAAGAAAGCGCCGATGGCGATCGAAATTCGGCTCAGGAACGCAGGCAGCGGTTGCTTATTGTTAGTCATTGCTTTGCTCGCATAGGTAAAAGCCGGGCCGCCGCCATGCTTCGGGCAGCGTCCAGGCATAGTGAGTGGGGTGGGGCGCTAGGCCCGCCGGCGGCGGATCGTTCCGTGCGCGGCGCGGGAATCGTCGATTCCCGAGTTTGTTCGCATGATACCAGTTCGAGGCCTGGAACATCAGAGGCGCGAGGGTGGCTTTTTTGTGCTGCTGTACTTGCCAGACTGCGGGGGAGTGTTTAGAATACTGTTTATATATACAGTAGTTTTGGATGTGCCATGGCTGACTCGAAACGCAACGATGACCATTACACCGAGCAGGTGATGCTGCCGCCCGCGCCGCTGAAGGCGCAAAAAGGCCGTGGTGCGCTGTCGAATTTGCAAGGCCGCTACGAACTCGACGCGCGCGAGCCTTATGATGACGGCTGGGACCGCGAGGAAGATGAGCCGGTCACATGGAAAACCCAGGTCAACGAGGAAATCGCCAAATCCATCCTCAGCCGCAACCAGTCGCCCGACTTGCCGTTTGGCGTCTCGCTGAATCCTTACCGGGGCTGCGAACACGGCTGCATTTATTGCTTTGCGCGGCCCACGCACAGCTACCTGGGCTTGTCGCCCGGGCTGGATTTCGAGAGCAAGATCTTCGCCAAGGTCAACGCGCCCGAGCTGCTGCGGCGCGAGCTGGGCAAGGCCGGCTACGTGCCGCAGTCGATCGCGCTGGGGGTCAACACGGACGCCTACCAGCCTTGCGAGCGCGAGCGCCAGTTGACGCGCCGCGTGCTGCAAGTGCTGCAGGAATGCGAGCACCCGGTCGGCCTGATCACCAAGTCCTCGCTGATCGAGCGCGACATCGACATCCTGGCGCCGATGGCGGCCAAGCGGCAGGCCGCCGTGGCCATCACACTGACCACGCTGGACCCGGCCATCGCCCGCACGCTGGAGCCGCGCGCCGCTGCGCCGGCCCGCCGCCTGCGCACCATCCGCACGCTGACCGAGGCCGGCATACCGGTGGCGGTCAGCATCGCCCCCGTCATCCCGTTCATTACCGAGCCAGACATCGAGCGCCTGCTGGAAGCGGTCACGCAAGCTGGCGCCATCAGCGCCCACTACACGGTGCTGCGCCTGCCGTGGGAAGTCCATCCACTGTTCCAGCAATGGCTGGCAGCGCACTTCCCTGAGCGGGCGCAGCGGGTGATGAACCGGGTCCGCGAAATGCGCGCCGGTAAAGACTACGACGCCACCTTCGGCAGCCGCATGACAGGCGAGGGCGTGTGGGCCGAATTGATACGGCAGCGCTTCAAGATTGCCAAGGAACGCTTGGGTCTGAACAGCCACAGCAGCCGCTTCGATGGCATGGATGCCTCGCAGTTCCGCCGCCCGCTAGTAATCCCGCCGCTGGGCGCGGCAGCCAAACGCGCGGCCGATGCCGGGCAGATGGATTTGTTTTAGTGGTGCTCCGCGCAGGAAACGTGTGGATGCAGCGGGAAGACCTTGCCATCGATGACGATGGAAGGCAGCAGTGCCACGCCCAGTGCTTGCGCTTCTGCTGCGCGTTCAGGGAAGGTGGCGAGGTCGACGATTTCGACCATGGTCAGGATGGCGGAAAAAGTGCCGGCCAGCTCCAGGCAGATGCTGCAGCCGTCGTGAAACAGGATAGTTGGTTTGCTCATGGGGGGCCTTTAGTGTGGCGCGGTTGAGCGTATTGCAACCGCAGGCCACATTAGAGTGCCGCCACGTATCTGAATTGTGTCAGGCTGGAGGGCTGGTGCCGTCTCCGCTAGCGAGCTCCGCCAGGTGTCGCTCGATGGCGAACACATGCGGGTCGGCCTTGCCCAGCTCGCGCAGGGCGGCTGCCAGATGGTTCAGGTAGTCACTGTTCGGTCCGCTTGGGCCGGAGGAGCGCGCGATATGGCGGGCGATCTCCAGTTCGGAGGCCTCGCCGAGGAAGGCGGTGTTGTCTTCGGTGGCGATGTAGACCAGGCCTGCGACCTGCTTGTCAGCATCGAAATGGATGGGAATGATTAGCCGCAGATAGCCGTTTTTTTCGCGATGATCGAGGTGGGCAAACACTTCGGGAGTGACCAGGTAGGCCATGCCATGGCAGATCGCGCCTGCTTCCTCAATGATGGTGACCACGCGGCCTGGCGCTTCCGGCGTGCCGCGATGGTCGTGCGAGCCTTGCCAGAAACGCCGTGTCCAGCCGGCGATGCTGGCCGGCCGGCGCTCAAGATAGGGGAAATCCGCCTTGTAGATCAGCGAGCCGTAGCCGAACAGCCAGACACTGGCATGACCGTCGAAATGCGTCATCTGTTGGTTGGTGGCGATGGTGTTGGCGGTCATGGCGAAAGTCGGCTGCTTCTACAAGCCGGCCATTATAAAACTTGCCGGCGCCGTCCGCCGGACGGCTCAGGCAGCTTGGCGGGCGCCGCCCGCGGCAGGCTGCTGGGCGAGCAGGGCGGTCAACTGGGTTTGCAAGGATTGTTCAGAATGAAACGTTTCCAGTATGTTGACGCCGATATGGCTGAAGACCGTTTTCAGATGACTTTCCAGCGCCACCATCATGCCGGGCTGCTCGCCGACGTCATGGCTGGGCGTGGACAGCAGCAGCACGCGCTTGTCGCGCAGCAGTTCTTGCGGCAGGCGGCAGGCGTCCGGGGTGCTGCCCAGCAGCAGGCGGTCCAGCCAGGCTTTCAGCGTCGATGGCAGGGAGAAATTGCACAGGGGCGCACCCAGAACCAGCACGTCGGCATCTAGGAATTCCTGCAACAAGGATTCGCTTTGCAATACTTCGGCACGCAATTCGGCGTTCATCGGGATATGCTTGCTCCACTGACCCCGCATCGCCTGCATCAGCGGCCCGCTGACGTGGGACAGCGGTGCTGCCGCCAGATCGCGATGTATCACGCGTGCAGTATGGTCGATCTCTGCCAGGGCGGCTACGGCGTTAGCGGTCAGCTGACGTGACGTGGAATGGTCGCCCAGGGCGCAGGAATCGATGTGCAGAATGTTCATTTTGCGTGCTTAGATGGCGGATGTAATCATAGGATATCGTTGCAACAATCATCCCGATAGGGGGTAAAATGCAAATTACCTTTGCAGAATTAGGATGACGGACATGGACGACGTCCACGACCTGCACGATATGTATCTGTTTGCCAAGGTGGTCGAACACGGCGGCTATAGCGCTGCCGCGGCGGCGCTGGGCATGCAGACGTCCAAGTTGAGCAGGCACATCGTTACTCTTGAGCGGCAGCTGGGCGTGCGCCTGCTGAACCGTACCACGCGCCGCATTTCCGTCACGGAAGCCGGCCAGACCTTCTATGGCCATTGCGCCGCCGTCGTGGCCGAGGCCCAGGCCGCGCGCGACGCCATCGACCGCACCCGTTCCACTCCGCAAGGCCTGGTGCGCATGAGCTGTCCGCTGGCGCTGCTGCAAGGCGGCTTGAACCAGGTGGTGGCCGATTACATGCAGGCCAATCCGCTGGTGCGGCTAGCGATCGACGCCACCAACCGCCGCGTCGACGTGATCGAGGAGGGCATCGACATCGCCTTGCGCGCGCGCGTGCCGCCGCTGGAAGACAGCGATCTGGCGGTGCGCCTGCTGGCGACCTCGGTGCCGATGCTGGTGGCCAGCCCGCGCCTGTTCGACCACTTGCCGCGCCCTACCGACATCGCCAGCCTGTCGCAGATGCCCACCCTGGCCATGGTGCGCGCCGGCGACAAATATGCCTGGAACCTGGTGGCGCTCGATGGCCGGCAGGTGACGGTGCTGCATGCGCCGCGCATGGTCACCGACGACATGCCCACCTTGCGGGTGGCGGCGCTGTCCGGCCTGGGCGTGACGCAGCTGCCGCGCGACCAGGTGCAGAGCGAGCTCGATGCCGGCCTGCTGGAGCCAGTGCTGCCGCAATACAGTTCGCCGACGCTGGTGGTGCACGCGGTATTTCCGTCGCGGCGCGGCCTGGTGCCGGCGGTGCGCGGCCTGCTGGACGCGCTGGTGCAGGGGTATGCGAACCGCTGCTGCCTCGCTTAAGCGCCCAGCGTCACATTCCATGCGTGCGCGGCGACAAACTGCTGCAGGAAGGCGGCAAAGCTGCCGGCCGCCGGCGTCAGCGCGCGCGCGTTGCGGGTGTACACGAAGAAGCGCCGCGTCAGTTCCGGTTCGAACAGCTGGCGCATCTGCAGGCCGTACAGCTGCACCATCTGCCCCGCATACGGCAGGCACACCGTGATGCCCAGCCGCGCATTGACCATCGCCAGTGCGGTGGTCATGAAGGTCACCTCGTTGTAGGGCGTGAGCGACTGTTCGCGGAACGATACGTGGATGTCGCGCAGCAGCCGCTCGGTGAACTGGCCCTGCAGCGAGATGAAGGGATAGTCGTTGACATCGGCCCAGACGATGCGCGCGCGCTGCGCCAGCGCATGCTCGGGCGGGAACACCACCACGAAGGGCATTTCGAACAGCAGCCTGCCGTCGATCTCGGCGCTGGGATCGCGCTCCGGGCCGATGCCGAAGTCGACCTCGCCGCTGAACACCCGCGCCGACACTTGCTCGACCGGGCTGTCCACCAGCCGCACCTGCACGTCCGGATGGGCCTTGCGATAGGCGGCGATCGCTTCCGGCAGCAGGGTACAGGACAGCATCTGCGGCGCCGCCACGCGTACCATGCCTTTCTTGAGCGCCTTGCGGCTGGCAATATCGGCCATCGCGCCGTCCAGGTCTTGCAACATCTTGTCAAACAGCGGATACAGTTCGCGCCCCAGCTCCGACAGCTGCGCCTTGCGCGTGGTACGCTCAACTACCGTCACGCCCAGCAGCTGCTCCAGTTCCTTGATCTGTCCGCTCAGGGCCGATTGCGTCACATGCAGGTATTCGGCGGCCAGCGTAAAGCTGCCGGTCTTGGCCACGGCGACCAGGGCGCGCATCTGGCGCAAGCTGGGATTCATAAGCGATTTATTAAATAAACTGATAAATGGATGGAGAAATACTGTTTGTATGATATCTGAAACTCGCATCTAATATCGCCGAGCGAGTGTTTTCACCGGAGACGAACATGAAAATCAAACAAATTCACCACGTGGCCTACCGCTGCATCGACGCCAAAGAGACCGTCGAGTGGTACGTCAAGCATCTGAACATGGACTTCGTGCTGGCGATCGCCGAAGACGAAGTGCCCTCCACCAAGGCGCCGGACCCGTATATGCACGTGTTCCTGGACGCCGGCCACGGCAACGTGCTGGCCTTCTTCGAGCTGCCTACCCAGGCGCCGATGGACCGCGACCACAATACGCCGGCCTGGGTGCAGCACCTGGCGATGGAAGTAGGCAGCATGGAAGAATTGCTGGCCGCCAAGCAGCGCTTGGTCGCCGCCGGCATCGCCGTGATCGGCCCGGTCAATCACACCATCTTCAAGTCGATTTACTTCTTTGACCCGAACGGCCACCGCTTGGAACTGGCGGTCAACACCGGCACGCCGGAGATGATGCACAAGCTCGATGCCGTCAAGTGGGACATGCTGGAAGAATGGTCGAAGACGCGCAAGGCGCCCAAGCACGCCGCATGGATGCACGCCCCGGCAGCGGAGGGCTCGGCATGAAACTCGCAACCCTGAGAGACGGCAGCCGCGACGGCCGCCTGGTGGTGGTCAGCCGCGACCTGAAACACTACGTGCATGTGCCGAAGATTTCGGTCACCTTGCAGCATGCGCTGGACCACTGGGATCTGGTGGTGCCGCGCCTGCGCGAAGTCTACGCGACGCTGAACGCCGGCGAGGCGGTCGGCGCGCAGCCCTTCGATGAAACGCTGTGCCACTCGCCGCTGCCGCGTGCCTATCAGTGGGCCGACGGCTCGGCCTACATCAACCACGTGGAGCTGGTGCGCAGGGCGCGCAACGCCGAAGTGCCGGCTTCGTTCTACACCGACCCGCTGATGTACCAGGGCGGCTCGGACAGCTTCATCGGCCCGCGCGATCCGATCTATGCGATGAGCGAAGACTGGGGCATCGATCTGGAAGCGGAAGTGGCGGTCATCACCGGCGACGTGCGCATGGGCGCCAGCCTGGCCGACGCGGCGGCGGGTATCCGCCTGGTCATGCTGGTCAACGATGTCTCGCTGCGCAACCTGATTCCAAATGAACTGGCGAAAGGCTTCGGCTTCTTCCAGTCGAAAGCGGCCAGCGCGTTTTCGCCGGTGGCGGTCACGCCGGACGAACTGGGCACATACTGGGCCGACAGCAAGCTGCACCTGCCGCTGCTGGTCGATTTGAATAAGCAGCCGTTCGGCAAGCCCAATGCGGGCGAGGACATGACCTTCAACTTCGCCCAGTTGGTGGCGCATGCGGCGCACACGCGCGAGCTGGCGGCCGGCACCATCATCGGCTCCGGCACGGTGTCGAACAAGCAGGGCAACCTGCACGGCTCGAGCATCGCCAATGGCGGGGTGGGCTACTGCTGCGTGGCCGAAGTGCGCATGTACGAAACCATCGAGGGTGGCAAGCCGCAGACCTCCTTCCTCAAGTTCGGCGACAGCGTGCGCATCGAGATGAAGGACGAGCAGGGGGCCAGCATCTTCGGCGCCATCGAGCAGACGGTGGTGCATTACCAGGAGCGCTGAGATGAAGCTGTACACCTATTTCCGTAGCTCGGCCGCCTACCGTGTGCGTATCGCGCTGAACCTGAAAGGGCTGGCCTATGAAGCGCTGCCGGTGCATTTGCTGCGCAACGGCGGCGAGCAGCTGATGCAGGCCTACCGCGACGTCAATCCCAGCGCGCTGCTGCCGGCGCTGGAGGACCAGGGCGCGGTGATTCATCAGTCGCTGGCGATCATGGAATATCTGGAGGAGACGCATCCCTTCATGCCGCTGCTGCCGGCCGACGCGCTGGGCCGCGCTCGCGTGCGTGCGCTGGCGCTGACCATGGCATGCGATACGCATCCGCTGACCAACCTGCGCGTGCTCAAGCACCTGTTGGGACATCTGGGCTTGTCGGAGGAGGCCAAGAGCGAGTGGTACCGTCACTGGCTGGGCGAGGGCATGGCGATGCTGGAAGCGCATCTGCAGCGCGAAGGCGAAACGGGCCGTTTCTGCCACGGCGATACGCCGAGCATGGCGGATTGCTGTCTGGTGCCGCAGGTGTTCAATGCCAAGCGCTTCGAGCTGGATCTGGCGCCGTATCCGAACATTGTGCGCATACACGATAACTGCGCCGAGCTGGAAGCCTTCGCTGCCGCCCATCCGGCGCGCCAGCCTGACGCAGAATAGTCAGGAACATACCACCCGGTTGCGGCCTTCGTGCTTGGCTCGGTACAGCGCCTTGTCGGCCCGGATCAGCAGCGATGACATGCTGTCGGGCGCCGCGCCATCCGGGTCGGCCTGCGCGACGCCGATGCTGATGGTCAGTGCGATGCGTTCTCGTTCGTCGCTGACGATGGCCAGCGCCGCGACGTCGGCGCGCAGCCGTTCGGCTGCGTAGCCGGCCACTTCCACATCCGTCTCCGGCATCAGCAGCACAAACTCCTCGCCGCCGAAGCGCGAGGCCATGTCGATGCTGCGCACTCCGCTGGCCAATGCCCTGGAGACAGCGACAATGGCACGGTCGCCCGCCTCATGCCCGTACTGGTCGTTGATCTGTTTGAAGTGGTCGATATCGACCATCAGCAAGGTCAATGGATGGCGGAAGCGGCGCGCCCGTTCCAGTTCCAGATTGATCTGCTCCGTCATGCGACGGCGGTTGCCGATGCCGGTCAACGGATCGGTGGTGGCCAGCAGTGCCAGCCGGCTGTTTGCGTCCATCAGCTCCAGCGTGCGCTGATGCACATGCGCTTCCAGCTGGCGCCGTTCCTCGTCCAGTGCCAGCAGCGACTGGCGCCGACCGCGCAGTGCCACCACCAGGGCGGAAATGAGCACGCCTTCGAGCACGATCAGCGTCACGCCCGCGACGATCTGCACGCGGTATTGCACCCACGTCGACTGCGGCCGGTTCAGCCACTGTACGTTGGCGGGCAGGTTTTGCAGATGCAGGCGCTGCACGGTCGGATAGTCGAACATATAGCCGGGCACGCCGGCGATGTCCGGTCGCTTGCGCTGCAAGATGTTGCCGATGGCGCGGCCGATGCGCTCGGCGCTGATCACATAGCCGCCCGCCACGCCCGGCACGACCAGCGATTCCAGGTTGGTGAAGATCGGCACTTGCGCCACCGTCGCCAGCGTGCGCACCACGTCCTGCGGCCGCGAGGCGGCGCCGCTGCTGTCGTGGTAGGCGGCCAGCAGGAAGATGGCGCTGTCCGGGCCCAGTGCGGCGGCCTCGCGGTACAACTGTTCGAAAGTCAGGCTGTCCCAATAGTCGAATTGCAGTTGCCCCTGGTAGCCGGCTGCCACGGCACGCACCTCGGCCAGCATGCCCTGGATGTACGGCGTGCTGTCGCCCACCACTACGATGCGCCGGACCTGCGGCGCCACGCGCGGGATGATGCTGATCGCCTGCTGAAAATCGGCACGGATTTCGTAGCCGATGCCGTCGTCAGGCTGCCAGCCGCGCCGGCCGTGGTTCAGGTAGATGCGCGGCACGCCCTGGAACAGCTGCGGGCGTTCGCTGAGGAAGCGCGCGGCCAGGTGGTTTTCGGTGATGATGGTGTCGAAGTGGATCTTGGCGTACTTGGTGCGCAGGTACTGCTCCATGCTGTCGATGCTTTCCTGCTCCCCGACCCGTACCATGTCGAAGCGCTCCTCGAAAATGCCGACCGTGCCAGCGAGGTTTTTGTTGGCCAGTTCCGCATCCAGGCCCGTATGCACCAGCGTTTGCCAGGCCGACGCCGAATCGGCGCCCAGCGAATACAGCACCAGCACCTTGCGCTGCGCATCCGCATGCGCCGGCATGCCGCCCATCAGCAGGGCAGTGAGCAACAGCAAGGCAAGTTGTCGGGCCAGAGGCGGCATGGTTTGGGCGGCTAGGCAGTGACGGCAATGTCTATTTGCAGTCAGGCAATAAGTCTAGCATGCTTTATTTTTCCAGCCGTTGCCAAAAAGCCATAAATTTTTTCTATGGTTTTCTATGCGGCACGCAGCGCGTCGACGATCTGCATGCGGGCCGCCCGTAGCGCCGGCAGGAAGCCGCCGATAAAGCCCATCACTAGCGCGAACAGCAGTGTCTTGAGCCCGATGGCGGCGTTCAGCTTGAAGCCGAAGGCCAGTTCCGAGAAGGACTGAAAATTGGTGGTCGAGAAGGACAGGAACTGCATCAGCGAGGCGAAGGCCAGGCCGACCGCGCCGCCGATCACCGCCAGCAGCATGGATTCGGTCAGGAACGCGGCCAGGATGCTACGCCGCTGGAAGCCCAGCGCGCGCAGCGTGCCGATCTCGCCGACCCGGTTGGCCACCGAGGCGTACATGGTGATGGTGGCGCCTATCATCGCGCCGATGGAGAAGATCACCGACAGTATCGTGCCCAGCACGCTGATGAAGGTCGACAGCGCCTTGGACTGGTCGCTGTAGAAGCTCTGTTCGCGCTTGGCATCGAGCGTCAGGCGCGGGTCCGATTCGATGTCCTTCTTGAAACCGTCGAACAGCGTGGTGTCGGCCAGGCGCAGCACCATGGCGGAGTAGGCGTTGCGGCGGAAGGCCGGCATCAGTTGGTCGGCGTCGCCCCAGATTTCGGAGTCGAAGCCGCTGTTGCCGGCGTCGAACAGGCCGACCACGGTCCACTCGCGCGCGCCAAAGCGCAGCGTTTCGCCGATGCCGGCGCCGTTGAAGCGGCGCGCGATGCTGGCGCCGGCGATCACTTCCGAGGCGCCGGGCCGGAACATGCGGCCCGCTGTCAGCCTGACCTGCGGCCGTAATACCTGGCCCAGCGGCGACACGCCGCGGATGATGACGTTCGATGGCTTGCCCGAAGCGCGCTTGATGAGCGAGATCAGCACCACGGTTTCCTTGGACAGCAGGCGCTGGCCGTCGGTGCCGATGGCGATCGCCGGATGGCTGGCGACGATGTTGGCCTGGTTGCGATCCACGCCGCTTTGCACTTCAGTATCGGCCGAGCGGCGTATGATCACCACGTTGTTGTATTCGCCGGTGCTGACCATGGTGTTGCGCAGGCCCTCGTCGAGCATCAGCACGGTGGCGAACACGAACACCACCAGCGCCAGGCCGGCCGCCGTCAGCGCGGTGGTCAGGCGCCGTGCCCACAGGTTGCGCGCCACGTAGGAAAAGGGGATCTTCAACCGATGCTCCTTAATCCCTCGACGATGTTGATACGCGCCGCGCGGACGGTCGGCGCAATCGCGGCCACCATGCCGATGGCCAGCGCCGCCAGCAACTGCTGGATCACCGTCAGCTGCGACACTTCAAACACCGGGAACATGGTGCCCATCACGTGCCCCAGCCAGCCGGCAAACGGGAACAGCACCAGGATGCCGATTCCGGCACCAACTACCGCCAACAGCAGCGATTCGCCGAAGATCATCAGCATCAGGAAGCCCGGCCCGAAGCCCAGCGCTTTCAGGGTCGCGTATTCGCCTAGCCGTTCGCGCGCGCTCATCGCCATGGTGTTGGCCATCACCGCCGCGATGATCACGATCACCACGAACGACACCACACGGATCGCCACCACGATCGCTTCCGACATCGACACGAAGCCGAGCTGGAATGCCTTTTCGGTCTCGGTCAGCGTTTCGGCCAGCGAGTTGGCGAATTCCTTGTCGACGGCGGCCGAGACGGCGGCGGCATTTTCAGGATGGTCGATCTGCACCACGTACACGCCGATCTGGTTGGCGCGGCGTGGTGCGACTTTTTTCACTGTCTCGTTGACGTAATCCCAGTGGAAGAACAGCTGCGCGGTGTTGGTGCTGGCTTGCTTGCCGTCGTAGATGCCGCGCACCGTCAGTTCCCACTGGCCGGGATAGATGGTGCCCATCAGGGGGATGATGTCGCCGACCTTGAAGCCGTACTGGTCGGCCAACTTGCGCCCGACGATGGCACCTTTGCGATCGTGCAGGAAGGCGGCGCGCTGGTCTTGCGGCAGCAGGTAGTCGGGGTAGATGTCCAGGTAGCTCTGGCCGGAAATTGCAAACTGCGCGAAGAAGTTCTTCGGATCCTTGTAGGTGCCCTGGAACCAGTTGGCGTAGCCGACGCCGGTCACGCCATCGACCGCGCGGATGCGCGCTTGGTAGGACAGGGGCAGCGGGAACACCAGCGAGGTTTTATTGCGCGTCACCAGCGTGGTGTTGGACGCGCCCTCTGCACCGGCGTACCAGGCATCGACCACGGTCTGCAGCAGGCCGAAGGAAAAGATCGCCACCACCAGCCCGAGCAAGGTCAGCGTCGTGCGCAGTTTGTGGCGCATGGCGTTCTTGACGATCAGCCGCAGTGTGTACGTCGGGGCGTACATGCTTATGCAGCCTGCTCGGCAAGCAGCTCGCCTTTTTCAAGATGGATCAGCGTGCGCGCCTGCGCCGCCGCGTGCGCGTCGTGGGTGACCATGATGATGGTCTTGCCCAACTGCTGGTTCAGTTGTTGCAGCAGGGCCAGGATCTCGGCGGCGGAATTGCGATCCAGGTCGCCGGTCGGTTCGTCGGCCACGATCAGGGTCGGGTCGGTGACGATGGCGCGCGCGATCGCCACGCGCTGCTGCTGGCCGCCGGAGAGTTCGTTGGGCGTGTGCTCCATGCGGTCGGCCAGGTTGACCATCTCCAGCGTCAGCTCGACGCGCTCCTTGCGCTCGCGCCGCGACAGATTGGTCAGCAGCAGCGGCAGCTCGACGTTCTCGAATGCCGATAGCACCGGCATCAAGTTATAGAACTGGAAGATGAAGCCCACGTTGGCCGCGCGCCATTGCGCCAGCGCGCTCTCGCCCATGCCTGCGATATCGAGTCCGGCGATGCGCAGCAGGCCGCGGTCCGGTTTGTCGATGCCGGCGATCAGGTTCAGTAAGGTGCTCTTGCCGGAACCGGAAGGCCCCATCAGTGCAGTGAAATCGCCCGGCGGGATGGACAGCGTGATATCGCGCAGCACCTCGACGAGCTGGTCGCCGCGGCGGTAGGACTTGACCAGATGCTCGATCTGCACCAGCGCTTCTTGAGTGGCGTCCGGCATGGCTTACTTCTTCGCGATGGCCACTGGCTGGCCATCGTGCAGCTTGGCGTCCGGCGCCAGCACCACCTTGTCGCCTGGCTTCAGGCCCTTGACCTCGACCAGTTCGCCGATCTTGCGGCCCGGCGTGACCGCGACCGCCTTGGCCACGTCGCCGTCGACCATGAAGGTGATGGACTTGCCGTCGCGCGTGACGATGGCGGCCGGCTGCACCGCGACCACCGGTTGCTTGTCCGTTGCCGGCACGACCTTGGACAGGAACGCCACCTTGGCGCTCATGTCCGGCAGCACGCGCGGATCGTGCTCGTCAAAGCGCACCTTGACCAGCAAGGTCGCCTTGCTGCGGTCCATGGTCGGCACCATGCGCGAGACCGTGCCGGCCAGCCGCAGTTCGGGGAAGGCATCCAGCTGGATTTCGGCCGGCTGGTCGGCGCGGATTTTACTCAGATTCGATTCCGAGACATCGGCTTCCACTTCCAGCGTATCCATGTCGGCGATGGTAACCACCGCGCCCTTGCTGTCGGCGGCGGAAGAGAAGGGGGTAATGTTGTCGCCCACGTTAGCGTTCTTGGTCAGGATCACGCCGTCGAACGGCGCGCGTATCAGCGTTTGATCGACCGCCACCTGCGCCGCTTGCGCATTGGCTTTGGCTGCGGCGATGGCCGCGTGATAGCCAGCGATATTCGCCTTGGCCTTGTTCAGCCGCGCCAGCGCCGCGTCGAAGGCCGAGGCGGCGATGAACTTTTGCCGCAGCAGGTCGGCGGTGCGCGTGAAGCTGGCCTGGGCGTCGGCCAGTTCGGCCTGGCCCTGTTCCAGGTTCGCTTGCGCCACTTTGATGTTGGCCTGTGCCTGACCCAGGCTAGCGCTGACATCGCGGCTCTCCAGCCGCGCCACGATTTCATCTTTCTTCACATGGCTGCCTTCCAGCACGCCCAGCCACTCGAGCCGCCCGGTAGCCTTGGACGACAGGGCCGCCTTGCGCTGTGCGACCACATAGCCGGTGGCGTTGAGCAGCGTGTAGTTCTGCGACGGATAGGCTTGCGCTACGGTGACCGTCTCCACGTTGGCCTTGCCGCCGATCTGGCGGCCGGCAATTATCGCTACCGCGGCCAGCACTGCCACCGCCACGACGGCTTTGACCCAGCGCCGGCGGCGCGAGCGCAGCCCCGGTTGCTGTGTCTTTGCCGGATCGCGTTCTATCTTCAGCCTGGAGATATCGGGAGTCGCCACTATGGACCTCGGAAGCATTATCAATCGGCCAATAGTGCGGCAAAAGGGCGGGAATCGCAAGCCGGTCCGTGGTGAATGTTTTAGCGTTGATGCAACGTTGATACATTGGAAGCAAATTCATGGGTAAAAATCCCTATCCCTATTACTTTCATTATTTTTCGCAGCCGCTCGGGCGCCGGCTTTAGCGTGGTCAGCGCGCCGAAGGTAAGCTGCTACGAGTCACCGACCAAGCACGGGGCCGAGGTGGGCGCCGGAGAGTCGTGGTCGCCATGGCCCAGTGTGGCCTGGCCCGTGCCTGCCGAGCCGGCGCCGCCGCAGGCCGCCAGGCGCTGAACAATCAGGAATGCACTGATACCGCGCAGGATGTCATGAAGGCGGGTGATTAAAAGGTTTAAAAATTTACTGTTGTTCATTATTTAATTAGTTACTGTAAATCACTGTCGGCAACACTCGGAGTGCTGGGCTACAATCACGCCTTTTCCGCCCGAGCCACTTCCCATGACTGTTCCTGCCGCTATCCTCGATGCGCTGTCGCGCGCCCACGCTTCCTGGCGTCCATTGCTGACCGAGGGTTTGCAGGCGATGATGGTGGCCGATGCCTCCTACCTGCCGGCGCTGGCGCAGGACGCCTACCTGCCGACTGAACAGCGGCTGTTTGCCGCCTTCGAGCTGCCGCTGGCTGCGGTGCGCTATGTGTTGGTGGGAGAGGGGCCGTATCCGCGCGCCGAGAGCGCCACCGGCGTCTGCTTCATGGATGGCGCCGTGGGCAGCCTGTGGTCGGACGAGGAGGGCGGCGGCCTGTCGAAGCCGGTCAACAAGGCCACCTCGCTGCGTAATTTCATGAAGATGCTGCTGGTGGCGGACGGACAGCTGGCGCTGGACGCCACCGCCGGCGCCGCCATGGCTGCCGTTGCAGCCCGTTCGCGCGGCAACGGGGCCAGCATCCAGACCCTGGCCGATATGCAGCGCAAGCTGACCGGGCAGGGCTTTCTGCTGCTGAACGCCTCGCTGGTATTTCGCGGCCACGTGCCGCCAGTCAGGGATGCGCGTGCCTGGCTGCCGTTCTTTGAAACGGTGATGGCCGGCCTGGCCAAGCAAGCTAGCGCCGCCCCGACCATGATCCTGTGGGGCAAGATCGCCGAGCAGCTGAATAAGTTGCCGGTAATGAAGCATTTCCCGCAAATTGTCGCCGAACACCCGTACAACCTGAGCTTTATCGGCAATCAGGCCATGCACGCTTTGTTTGGCCCGATGAAGTTATTGCAAGGGGAATAATCCGAATCCGGGCAGTTGCGTTATGCCCATTCGAGGGAAAGGGCTGTCCGGCAAACTTTATTAAAGTTTGGTATACTTGACTAAATCGATCAACTAATCGGGGCTTGTGAAACAGACCTTGACCAGTTGGAACCCGATATTTTAACCGAGTTGAACCGAGGTAGTGATGCGTCTGACCACCAAAGGCCGTTTTGCCGTGACTGCGATGATTGATCTGGCCCTGCGCCAGGGCAAGGGTCCGGTCACGCTGTCCGGCATCAGCCAGCGCCAGGCCATTTCGCTGTCCTATCTTGAGCAGCTGTTCGGCAAGCTGCGCCGGCATGAAATCGTCGAATCGATCCGCGGCCCGGGCGGCGGCTACAGCCTGGCGCGCCGCGCCGACAAGGTCACGGTGGCCGACATCATCATTGCCGTTGATGAGCCGCTTGATGCGACCCAGTGCGGCGGCAAGGAGAATTGCCACGGCGCTGATGCCGCCAGCGGCGCGCGCTGCATGACCCACGAACTGTGGGCCACGCTGAACGAGAAGATGGTCGACTACCTGGATTCGGTCTCGCTGCAAGACCTGGTCGACCAGCAGAAACAAAAGAATGCTGAACAAAGCGTGGTGGTGATGCACCGTAATCACGCCGCCCTCGGTTAAGAAAATATCGCTAGACACGTCGCAAGAAACGGAGTTATTTGATGAATGCCCCAGAGAAAAACGTCGCGCAGGTTCAGTTCCAGCACGCCCCGCACTTCCCGATCTACATGGACTACTCGGCCACCACGCCGATCGATCCACGTGTCGCTGACCAGATGATCCCTTACCTGCGCGAGCAGTTCGGCAATCCGGCTTCGCGCAGTCATATGTACGGCTGGACCGCGGAAAAGGCCGTGGAAGAGGCGCGTGGCCACGTCGCGGCACTGGTTAATGCCGACCCGCGCGAAATCATCTGGACCTCGGGTGCGACCGAATCGAACAACCTGGCGCTGAAGGGCGCGGCGCAGTTCTACAAGTCCAAGGGCAAGCACATCATCACCGTCAAGACCGAGCACAAATCGGTGCTGGACACGGTACGCGAGCTGGAACGCGTCGGCTTCGAAGCGACCTATCTGGAACCGCAGGACAATGGCCTGATCACCATCGAACAGCTGACTGCGGCGCTGCGTCCGGACACCATCCTGGTTTCCGTCATGTTGGTCAATAACGAGATCGGCGTGATTCAGCCTATCGACGAAATCGGCGCGCTGTGCCGCTCGAAAGGCATCATCTTTCACTGCGACGCCGCGCAAGCGACTGGCAAAGTCGTCATCGACCTGCAAAAAACCAAGGTTGACCTGATGACCTTCACCGCGCACAAGACCTACGGCCCGAAAGGCGTGGGCGCGCTGTACGTCTGCCGCAAGCCGCGCGTGCGCATCGAAGCACAGATGCACGGTGGCGGCCATGAGCGCGGCCTGCGTTCGGGCACGCTGCCGACCCACCAGATCGTCGGCATGGGCGAAGCCTTCCGCCTGGCCAAGCTGGAGATGGACGACGAAATCGTCCGCATCAAAGGTCTGCGCGACCGCCTGGCCCAGGGCCTGCAAGCGATCGAAGAAACCTACGTCAACGGCGACATGGACCACCGTGTGCCGCACAACCTGAACGTCAGCTTCAACTATGTCGAAGGCGAATCGCTGATCATGGCCGTGAAAGACCTGGCCGTATCGTCGGGCTCCGCATGTACTTCGGCCTCGCTGGAACCATCATATGTGCTGCGCGCCCTGGGCCGCAGCGACGAGCTGGCGCACAGCTCGATTCGTTTTACCATCGGCCGCTTCACCACCGAAGCCGACATCGACTTCGCTATCGAGCTGATGAAATCCAAGGTGCATAAGCTGCGCGAGCTGTCGCCGCTGTGGGATATGTTCAAAGAAGGGATCGACATCAATTCGATCCAATGGGCAGCGCACTAATTTACAGATTACAGGAGCATCAAAATGGCATACTCAGACAAAGTGTTGGATCACTACGAAAATCCACGTAACGTCGGCGCCTTCGAAAAGGGCGATGAGAGCGTTGGTACCGGCATGGTTGGCGCGCCGGCCTGCGGCGACGTGATGAAGCTGCAAATCAAGGTCGGCGCCGATGGCCTGATCGAAGATGCAAAGTTCAAGACCTACGGCTGCGGCTCGGCGATCGCTTCGAGCTCGCTGGTGACCGAATGGGTCAAGGGTAAAACGCTGGATCAGGCACTGGCCATCAAGAACACCCAGATCGCCGAAGAACTGGCGCTGCCACCGGTGAAAATCCACTGCTCGATCCTGGCGGAAGACGCCATCAAGGCGGCAGTGCAGGACTACAAGGCCAAACACGCGGCGTAAGCCGGAGGAATAGCATGGCAATTACATTGACCGAAAAGGCAGCGAAGCACATCAACCGTTATATCGAACGTCGCGGCAAGGGCATAGGCCTGCGCTTCGGCGTGCGCACGACGGGCTGCTCCGGTCTGGCCTACAAGCTGGAATATGTGGACGAAGTGACCGACGAGGACAGCGTCTTCGAATCGCATGGCGTGAAGGTCTTTGTCGACCCGAAAAGCTTGCCTTACATCGACGGCACGGAACTCGACTTCGCCCGCGAAGGCCTGAACGAAGGCTTCAAGTTCAACAACCCGAATGAAAAAGACGCGTGCGGCTGCGGCGAAAGCTTCCGCATCTGACCATGCAAAACCATTTCGAGCTATTCAACCTGCCGCAGCGCTTCGCGCTCGATAGCGGCGCCCTGGACGCCGCCTACCGCGACGTGCAGGGCCGCGTCCACCCCGACAAATTCGTCAACGCGACCGACGCCGAGAAGCGCGTCGCGATGCAGTGGGCCACCCGCGCCAATGAAGCCTATCAAACGCTGAAGAACCCGCAAAAGCGCGCGCAGTACATGTGCGAACTCAATGGCGTGGACCTGCAGACCGAGTCCAACACGGCCATGCCGATGGCCTTCCTGATGCAGCAGATGGAGTGGCGCGAGGCGCTGGGCGAGGCGCGCGCAGACAAGGACGCCGATGCGCTGGAAGCGCTTGACCAGCAGCTGCGCAATGAACGCAAGGCCAAGCTGCTCGATATCGAACACCAGATCGACGCCGGCGACTTCCACGGGGCCGCGCAGGGCGTGCGGGCGCTGATGTTCCTCGAAAAATTCGGCGAGGAAGTGCGTTACGCCTTCGAGGCGATCGAAGCTTAAGTAGTAACAGTGTAGTACAAGTACCCATTGCGGCCTGCCCGGCCCGCACACACAAGAATACAGGTCTCATCCATGGCACTTCTGCAAATCTCCGAACCAGGCATGTCCACCGCGCCGCACCAGCACCGGCTGGCGGTCGGTATCGATCTGGGCACCACCAACTCGCTGGTCGCCACTGTGCGCAACAGCATTCCAGAAGTGCTGAACGATGAAGACGGCCGCCCGCTGCTGCCGTCCGTGGTGCGCTACCTGCCGAACGGCCATGCCCACATCGGCTACAAGGCGCAGGCCGCGCAGACCACCGATCCGAAGAACACCGTCGTCTCGGTCAAGCGCTTCATGGGCCGTGGGCTGCATGACATCGCCTATGCTGAGAACCTGCCCTACGATTTCCAGGACACCCCTGGCATGGTGCAGCTGAAGACCATCGCCGGCATCAAGAGCCCGGTGGAGATCTCGGCGCAAATCCTGGCCACGTTGCGCCAGCGCGCCGAGGACTCGCTGGGCGACGATCTGGTGGGCGCGGTGATCACCGTGCCGGCCTATTTCGACGACGCGCAGCGCCAGGCCACCAAGGATGCGGCGCAACTGGCCGGCATCAACGTGCTGCGCCTGCTGAGCGAACCGACCGCCGCCGCCATCGCCTACGGCCTGGATAACGGTTCCGAAGGCGTCTACGCCGTCTATGACCTGGGCGGTGGCACCTTCGATATCTCGATTCTGAAATTGAGCAAGGGCGTGTTTGAAGTGCTGTCCACCGGCGGCGATTCCGCGCTGGGCGGCGACGACTTCGATCATCGCCTGTTCTGCTACATCCACCAGCAGGAAAAACTGGCGCCGCTGTCCGACGAGGATACCGCGACCCTGATGGTGAAGGCCCGTGAAGCCAAGGAACTGCTGTCGACCAAGTCCGACGTGACGGTCGATGCGATCCTCAATTCGGGCGAGGAAGTGCACGTGAAGATCACCGCCGGGACCTTCCAGGAGATCACCAGGCACCTGATCGAGAAGACCATGAAGGCGATCAAGAAGGCGCTGCGCGATGCCAACGTGGAGTCGGACGACGTGGACGGCGTAGTGATGGTGGGCGGCGCGACGCGCATGCCGCACGTGCAGCGCGCTGTCAGCGAATACTTCCACACCATCCCGCACGCGAACATCGATCCGGACAAGGTTGTGGCGCTGGGCGCTGCGATCCAGGCCAATCTGCTGGCCGGTAACCGCGCACCGGGCGATGACTGGCTGCTGCTCGATGTGATTCCGCTGTCGCTGGGGATTGAAACCATGGGTGGCCTGGTCGAGAAGATCATCCCGCGCAATTCGACCATTCCATGCGCCCGCGCGCAGGAATTCACCACCTTTAAAGATGGCCAGACCGCGCTGGCAGTGCATGTGCTGCAGGGCGAGCGCGAGCTGGTGTCCGACTGCCGTTCGCTGGCGCGCTTCGAGCTGCGCGGCATTCCGCCGATGGTGGCGGGCGCGGCGCGCATCCGCATCACGTACCAGGTCGATGCCGATGGCCTGCTGTCGGTGTCGGCGCGCGAGCTGCGCTCCGGCGTGGAAGCGTCGATCAGCGTCAAGCCGGCCTATGGTCTGGGCGACGACGACGTGGCGCGCATGCTGCAGGATTCGTACAAGTCGGCCAATGTCGACATGGCGGCGCGCGCGCTGCGTGAAGAGCAGGTCGAGGCGCAACGCATCCTGCTGGCGACCCAGTCGGCGCTGGACGAAGACGCCGAGCTGCTGGATGCTGATGAGCGTGTAGCGGTCGATGCACTGATGCAGAAGGTGCGCGACGTGATCGCGCAATCGTCGGCGGGTGCGGTTGATCACGGCGCCGTCAAGGCGGCGGTCGAAGCGCTGGCCAACGGTACCGAAGAATTCGCGTCGCGGCGCATGGACCGCAGCGTGCGCAGCGCACTGGCGGGTAAATCGCTCGACCAGGTTGTTTAAATAATCCACGAGGTAAAGCAAGTGCCACAAATCGTATTCCTGCCACACGCAAAATTGTGCCCTGACGGCGCGGTCATTGAAGCCCCAGCCGGCAAGACGCTGTGCGACATCATGCTGGAGCATGACATCCACATCGAGCACGCTTGCGAGAAGTCGTGCGCTTGCACCACTTGCCACGTACTGGTACGCGAAGGCTACAACTCGCTGAACGAAGCCTCCGAAACCGAGGATGACCTGCTGGACAAGGCCTGGGGCCTGGAAGCGGTGTCGCGCCTGTCGTGCCAGGCCGTGGTGGCGGACGAAGACCTGGTGATCGAAATTCCGAAGTACACCATCAACCATGCTAGCGAAGGCGGGCACTGAAATGAAGTGGACTGACATCGCCGCGATTGCACAAGCGCTGTACGACAAGTACCCGGACGTGGACCCGATCACGATCCGCTTCGTCGACCTGCACAACTGGATCGTCGATCTCGAAGACTTCGACGACGACCACACCCGCGGCGGTGAAAAAGTCCTGGAAGCGATTCAGCAGGCGTGGATCGATGAAGCCAAATAAGCAAGCTGCCAAGATCGGCGCCACCGTCACCGGCGCTGACAACATGCCCGAAATCCGCGAAGGGCAGAGCGTCGCGCTGCTGCAGGAACTGCACATTCTGACCCGCGACGGCAAGATGAACCAGGACAGCCGCCGCAAGCTCAAGCAGGTCTACCACCTGTACCAGTTCATCGAACCGCTGCTGCAGGAACTGCAAACCGCACATCCCGGCAAGGGCGTGTCGCTGGTTGACCATGGCGCGGGCAAGTCCTACCTCGGCTTCATCATCTATGACCTGTTCTTCAAGGCGCTGAACGACGGCTCGCACATCTACGGCATCGAAACCCGCGAAGAGCTGGTGGCCCGTTCGCAGGAACTGGCGCAGAAGTTCAACTTCCCTGGCATGTCCTTCCTGCCGCTGTCGGTGGCCGAGTCGACCGAATCGAAGTTGCTGCCGGAGCAGATCGACGTCGTCACCGCGCTCCACGCCTGCAACACGGCGACTGACGATGCGATCCACTTCGCGCTGAAGAAGAAGGCCAAGTACATGGTGCTGGTACCGTGCTGCCAGGCCGAAGTGGCCTCGGTACTGAAGAAGAATAAGGGCAAGTCGCTGGCCAAGAGCGCGCTGACCGAAATCTGGCGCCATCCCATCCACACGCGCGAATTCGGCAGCCAGATCACCAACGTGCTGCGCTGCCTGCAACTGGAAGCGCATGGATATCAAGTCAATGTGACGGAGCTGGTGGGTTGGGAGCACTCGATGAAAAATGAGCTGATCATCGCGACTGACAAAAACCTGCCGCGCCAGCGTCCAAGCGAGCGGCTGCAGGAAGTGCTGGAAACGTTGGGGCTGGAAGAAATGGGCAACCGCTTCTTCACCGAACAGGTAGCAAAACAATAAACGAAAAGGGTGACGCAACGATGAGTGAGCTGAACGAACAATGGTTGGATCTGCGCAGCGACACCGTCACCCGCCCCAGTGCGGCGATGCGCGCTGCGATGAACGCCGCCGAAGTCGGCGATGACGTCTATGGCGACGATCCCACCGTCAACCGCCTGCAGCAATACACGGCCGATTTGTTCGGCTACGAAGCCGCCCTGTTCGCGCCATCGGGCACGCAAAGCAATTTGCTGGCGCTGCTGGTCCACTGCGGCCGCGGCGATGAATACCTGGTCGGCCAGGATGCACATACCTACCGCTACGAAGGTGGCGGCGCGGCGGTCCTGGGCAGCATCCAGCCGCAGCCCATCGCCAACCAGCCTGACGGCAGCATCGCGCTGGCCGACATCGAAGCCCAAATCAAGCCGGACGATTTCCACTTCGCGCGCAGCAAGCTGCTGGCGCTGGAAAACACCATCGGCGGCAAGGTGCTTGGTGCAGACTACATCAAGGCAGCGACCACGCTGGCGCATCAGCGCGGCCTCGCCACCCATCTCGACGGCGCGCGCATCTGCAACGCGGCGGTGAAGCAGGGCGTCAGCCTGCGTGCGGCGGTGGAGGGCTTCGACAGCGTGTCTGTGTGCCTGTCCAAGGGGCTGGGCGCACCGGTCGGCTCGGTGCTGTGCAGTTCCAGGCCCTTCATCGAGCAGGCCAAGCGCTGGCGCAAGATGCTGGGCGGCGGCATGCGCCAGGCCGGCATCATCGCAGCGGGCGGCCTGTATGCACTGGAGCACAACGTGCTGCGCTTGGCCGAAGACCATGACAACGCGGCCTACTTCGCAGCAGAACTGGCGAAGATGAATACCATCAAGGTCAGCACGCCGCAGACCAACATCTTCTATGTCGATATCCCGGCCGAATCCTGCCAGTCGCTCAACGACGTGCTGCAGTTGACCCGCATCCGCGTATCGATGGCGCCGCGCCTGCGCATCGTCACGCACATGGATGCGTCGCGCGCCGACATCGAGCGCGCCATCGGCGTGTTCGGCGACTTTTTCGGCTAACGCCACCCATCAAAGATCCTATGACCGATACCAGCACCGACAATACCATCCGCCTCGCCAAACACGTGGCCGACATGCGCCCATGCTCGCGGCGCGAAGCCGAGCAATACATCGAAGGCGGCTTTGTCAGCGTTGACGGCGTGGTGATAGAAGAAGCGGGCGCGCGTGTCGCGCCAGGGCAGCAAGTGCTCATCGCCAGCGACGCCAGAGCGCTGGAGATCGTACCGGTGACGATCCTGCTGAACAAGCCGGCCGGCTACAACGCCGGCATCGGCCAGGACGGCTTGCCGGCATTGACCCTGCTTGGCGCGGACACGCTGGCGCCGGTCGCGCCGCCGGTGCGCCAGCAGCGCTTCCTCAAGCGCCACCTGCTCAAGCTGACGCTGACCAATCCCATCGACACCAAGGCCAGCGGCCTGGTAGTGTTCACACAGGACTTCCGGGTGGCGCGCAAGCTGGTCGACGATGCCTCCCGCGTAGAGCAGGAAATCATCGTCGAGGTATCGGGTGACATCATGGAAAACGGCCTGGCGCTGCTGAACCACGGCCTGCCGTTCAACGGCAAGCCGCTGCCGCCGATCAAAGTCAGCTGGCAGAACGAGAATCGCCTGCGCTTCGCGCTCAAAGAGCCCAAGCCCGGCCAGATCGAGCATATGTGTAAGCTGGTGGGCTTGACGGTGGTGGGCATGAAACGCCTGCGCATCGGCCGCATCGCCATGTCCAGCCTGGCGCCAGGCCAGTGGCGCTACCTGCAGGACTTCGAAAAGTTCTGATTATTTGCCGGGCGCCCGGAACTGCTCGTTGACCCAAGCCTTGAAGGCGTCCAGATTCTGCGGACGCCCCAGGAAATCCTGCACCAGCTGCGCCGCCGGCTTGGTCGCTCCCGGGTCAATGACTAGCTTGCGGTAGCGCGCCGTCATCGGTCCATCCAGCGGATGCTCCTGATCGAAGCGTGCGTAGAAGTCCAGCGCAATCACCTTGTCCAGAATGTAGGTGTAGTAGTTGGAGCTGTAGCCCACCAAGTGGGTGAAGCTGGCGTAAAAGCGATTGCCGTCGACGAAGCTGTAGGGGATGAAGCGATCCGACAGCTGGCGCAGCTGCGCATCCAGATCCACTTGCGCTACCGGGCGGTCATGCACATTGAGCGCCAGAGTGCCGTAAAACACCTGTGCCTGTTCCAGCCGTCCGCGCCCGAAAGCGCTGGCCGCGTTCATGCGGGCCACCATTTCGCGTGGTATCACTTCGCCGCTCTGGTAGTGCTTGGCGAACGGCGCCAGCACGCTGTAGCTGCGGAAGAATTCCTCCAGCATTTGCGAGGGCGCTTCGACGAAGTCGCCCTCGGTGAAGAAGCCGCCTTGTCCGGCCCAGCGATTCTGGCTGCCGAGGATGTGGTGCATCAGGTGGCCAAATTCGTGGAAGAAGGTGACCACCTCGCCGAACTGCATCAGCCCCGGATCACCCGGCACGCCGCCGGAGAAATTACAGGTCAACATGCCCTCGGGTTTCTGCCGTCCGGCGATGCCCGGCACCACGGGCGAACTGGAAAACCATTTGTCCTTGCCTTCGCGCGGATGCATGTCGAGGTAGATGCGGCCTATGTCGCGGCCACGGTCGATTACATCGAATACGGTCACCGACGGATGCCATAGCTTAGCGTCCTTCAGCTGCCGGAACTGGACGTGGAAGATGGTCGCTGCCGCGTCGAGGATGCCGGTTTCCACGTGCTCGTAGGCGAAGTAGGGGCGCACCGATTGCGTATCGAAGGCATAGCGCTCGCGCCGGAATTGTTCGGTCCAGTACGCGCCATCGGCGGACGACAGGCTGGTGATGGCGGTATCGCGTTTCTGCGCAAACGCCAGCAGTTGCGCGTATTCCTTCTGCTTGGCGTCGCGCGAGGCGGCGTCCACGTCGTCCATCAGCTTGCGCACGTTGGCGGCGCTGCCGATCATCTGGTCGGCGGTGGCCAGGTCGGCCCAGCTCGGAAAGCCGAGCAGCGTGGCCAGTTCCTGGCGCGCTGCCAGCAGGTCCAGCAGCACTTGCTTGTTGACAGGGTAGGCGCGGGTGTTATACGCCAAATACATGCGGCGCCGCAGATCGGCGTTGGCCGCGAAGGTGAACACCGGCTGGCTATCCGGTTCGTCGGTGCTCAGCGTGTAGCTGCCGTCGGCGCCAGGCTGGTGGCGCGCGATGTAGTCGTCGGGCAGGCCTTGCAGTTCGGCGCGGGTGGCGCTGATCTTCAGCGTGCCGTCCTGCACATTGCGGCCGAAGACCAGCGACAGTTCGGTGATCTTGTCCTGCAGGGCCTGGACCCGGTCGCGCGTGGCCTGGTCCTTGTCGACGCCGGACAGGCGGTATTCCAGCAGCGTGTGCGACAAGTACTGGCGCGATGCTGGGTCCCTGGGCGGCAGCGGGATGGCGGCCAGTGCGTCGTAGACCTTGCGGTTCAAGGTCAGCTCAGTGTTGACGGCGGACACTTTCTGGGTCAGCGCCTGGGCCTTGTCGCGCAGCGCCGCGGTTTTCCCGACCGAGAACATCAGCGAGGTCTGGTTCAACGCCAGCATCAGCTGGTTCTGCGCTTGGTCGAATGGCTGCAGCGTATTGGCCAGCGTGCGCTTGCCCTGGACGGCCAGCAACTGGTCCACGCTGGCTTGTTCGGCGGCCAGGCGTGCCGCCACCCATTGCTCCAGCTGGGCGGGATCGTCGCCGTTGATCCAGGCGTGCAGGGGATCGGCATGGGACGCCAGCGCTGGAGCGGCCAGCAGCAGCGACAGGGTGAGCGCGCAAATGCGGCGCGGCAGCAGAGACATCTGCACCTCCTCGATGGCGGAAAGATGTCTATTCTGCCACAGGAGGATGGCCGTTATTGCAAATTATGCAGCTTGGGCTTTTTCTCGGGCTTGGGCAGCTGGACCAGGCGGGTGCCAGTCAGCTTATCGTGCAGGAACTGGCGGTCGGTGTCGAACAGCGCCGTGGCCGACCAGGCCAGCACGCCGGCGCCGATCGCCCCCAGCGCCTGCCAGTGCTGCAGGCCGAAGATCAGGCAGGCCAGCGTGGCTGGAGCTATCCACATCCAGCTCAGCAGGTAGCGCACTACGGCCGTCTGCAACGACAGGTGCGTATGGCCGGGACGTTCGATCTTGATGCGCCAGGTTTTCATGGCCAGCGTCTGGCCCTGGCGGCTCCATTGGTGGATGAAGTAGGCGCCCAGTACCAGGAAGGCCAGCGCCTGGCGCGCATGCTCGACGGCCGGCGCGTGGCTGGCGTGGCTGGCGATTTCAAAAATCAGGAACGGCAGGAATAGCGCGGCAAAGCCCAGCAGCGTTTCGTACACCATGGAGACCAGGCGGCGCTGGATGGTCGGGGCAGGGTACTGCGACAGGCTATTTGACATTGCTCGGCGGGACCGGTGGAACCGGGGTCACGTTGGTGGCACCCGGCACGGAGGCGGCCGGGGCGGATGTGGCGGCTGGCGTCGCGGCGTCCGGCGCACCAGCCGGCGTGACGGCGGCCGGCACGGCCGGCGCGAGCACTGGAGCGGCCGGCGGCAGCGCACGCTTGATCGGCTCCACCGTCTTGATCTTGCTTTGTGCCGGCGTCGGCAAGTTGGCCACCTGCTTCTTGACGGCGGCCTTGGCGGCTAGTTCCTTCTTTTGTTCTTCCGGCAACTGTTGGTACTCTTCCCACTGCGCGGATTTCGACGACGGGTCGATCTTTTGCGTGCGGGCGAAATTCTGGCGCACCTGACGGCGCTGCTCCGGCGTCATCTTGACCCACTCGCGCATGCGCTCATGCACGCGGGTTTGCTCGTCCGCTTTCATCGACGAATAGCGGTTGGCGATGTCCAGCCATTTTTTCTTGCGGATGGCGTCCATCTTGTCCCATTCGGGGCTCAAGGGCTCCAGCGCCTGCTGCTGTATCGGGGTCAGGTCTTTCCACAGAGGTTGGGCGGCGACGGCCGCGTGGGCCTTGCCGCCGGCCACCGCAGATGCGGCATTGGCCGGGGCCGGTGCCGCGGTGGGCGCCGATGTCGGCACCGGGTCTTGCGACGCACCCAGCCAGGCTGCGCCACCAATTGCTGCCGCTACCACCACCACCCCCGCGCCTACTTTTACCCCACCGCTAAAACCCGCCATGCTTATTGCTCGCTTTGCGACAAATAGGCGTTGAAACCATGGTCCAGATAGGCCGACAGCGGCAGTTCATCCGACAGCACGGCCGCGTCCAGTTCGGCGATGTCCTCGATGCGCTGTTGTTTTTCATACTGGTAGATGCCGACCATGCCGGCCACCAGCACCAGCAGCGGCAGCACCATGCCCATGCGGCCCAGCCAGGAAAATTGCTGGTTGAAGAAGCTGGCGGCACCGCCGGTGGCCAGCTCGGTCTTGGCCACGCGTACCGACAGCGGCACTTCCACGTGGGCTTTCTTGCGGGCGAGCGCCAGCTGGCGCGCTTGCGCCAGGCGGTCGGTGGTCGATGCAGGCAGAGCATCAAGGCGTTCATTTAGTGCATGGCGCACCTTGTACGCGAAATTGAGATCGTCGGTGTTCATAGTTTTATTCCCTTGGCTTTGAGCGATTCGGCAAGCGTGTGTGTTGCTCGTGAGCAATGCGTTTTCACGCTTCCCTCGGAACAGCCCATCGCCAGTGCGGTTTCAGCCACGTCCATATCCTGCCAGTAACGCATGAGGAAGGCTTCCCGTTGACGCGCCGGAAGCTTTTGTACTTCTTCATCGATCAGGGCCAGCATTTGTTGGCGCTCGACCTGGTCGGCGCTGGACTCGGAGGCCGCCGATCCTTGCTCGGCCGCGTAGGTTTCCAGTAGATCAAAGTCCTCATGCTCGTCGCCGGAGGGGCCCATGCCGGAAAACAGGCTGACCCAGGTGTTACGGACTTTTTCCCTGCGGAAATAATCGAGTATGGTGGTTTGCAAGATGCGCTGGAACAGCATCGGCAGCTCGGCGGCCGGCTTGTCGCCATATTTTTCGGCGAGCTTGATCATCGCGTCTTGCACGATGTCCAGCGCGGATTCGTCCTTGCGTACTGCGTAGACGGCTTGTTTAAAGGCGCGCCGCTCGACGTTTTCTAGAAAGTCGGATAATTCTTTGTCTGTGGCCATGCGTGGTGGAGCGTATTGCCGGGGCTAGCCGGCGTAGGGGCGCGCGGGGCGCGCGTGCGGCGATTCGAACTGAGCGCATCCTAGCAAAAATCGGCCCTATTTGCATGATTTTTGCATCAAATGGGCCCGAATATAGCTGGTATATGCGGCGGGAGTGCACTTTTTTCTACTTTCCTCTTGCTCAAAGCCGGACGCCGTAGTACCGTATGGAACGCTTTGAACACCCCGAAGCTCTATGGTCTGGTCGCAGCTGGCACACAAGGCCGCATTCGACACGACGCGCTTTCATATGTAGGCAGTTTGCTCTAACCCGCGCCACAAGCGCGAGAGGTACGCACAACCGCTACAGAAAAAACCGGCCAAACGAGTTTGCGCTAGCACTGCTTTGCACGTCACTACGGTTGACGGAACAAGCGGTATGACACGCATGAAAAAGGGAAGCAGGCAAAGCTGTAGCTGTAGGCATACTTCGTTAGGAAAGAGCATCCGATCAATCTCCAATGGACCTTGAAAGGAATGTTTCATGAATACCGAAGCAACAGGATCAAACGCGCCCAATGGCGCGATCACGGGCGCGGAAATACTGGTGCGCTGCCTGGCCGAGGAGGGCGTTGAACACGTCTTCGGCTATCCGGGCGGAGCCGTACTGTATATCTACGACGCCATCTTCAAGCAAGACAAATTCCAACACATACTGGTGCGTCACGAGCAGGCTGCGGTTCACGCTGCCGATGCGTATTCGCGCAGCTCCAACAAGGTCGGCGTTGCGCTGGTCACGTCCGGCCCGGGCGTCACCAATGCCGTGACCGGCCTGTCGACCGCCTACATGGATTCGATACCGATGGTGGTCATTTCCGGCCAGGTGCCCAGCCACGCCATCGGCCAGGATGCGTTTCAGGAATGTGACACGGTCGGCATCACCCGTC
>FSZM01000120.1_pt1 | contig 41890 bp, 38 predicted proteins | sample 1638831 | NCBI WGS metagenome assembly FSZM01 (sample SAMEA3914813, study PRJEB12502) | metagenome | biome: forest; material: soil | place: Canada | collected 2011-07-07 | depth 0.3 m
ACCATCGACTACCTGACTGAGGACGGCCGCGACCCGCTGAAGGAATGGCTTGCAAATCTAGCTGACCGCCAAGCCCGTGCCCGGGTTTTGGTACGGGTACAACGCATGGGCGCCGGGAACTTTGGCGACTGCAAACCGCTGACCGATGGCGTGTGGGAGCTGCCCATCGACTACGGCCCAGGCTACCGCGTCTACTATGCGCGCGCCGGGGAAAAGCTCTTGCTGCTGCTCGTCGGTGGTGACAAGCGCAAACAGCAAGCGGACATTGATACGGCCGTCTCGTATTGGAAAGACTGGAACAGGAGAAACGCATCATGAACAACTCATCCCGACCACACGACGATGCCGTCGTGGAACTGCTGCGCGAAGATCCCGCCTTTGCCGACGAATATCTCGCTGCCGCAATGGAGGAGGTCGATCAGGACGGCGGCCGGCAGGCGCTGCTCGCCGCGTTGCGCCACGTCGCTGAAGCTCAAGGTATGGCCTCGGTCGCTGAACGCGCCGGCATCCCACGCGAAAGCCTGTACCGCGCGCTCTCACCGAACGGCAACCCAACCGTGAAAACGCTGCTGGCCGTGCTCGACGCAGTTGGCCTGAAGCTCGGGGTGCACCGAGCTGTCGTCGCCTGACAACTTCAGAGCGCCAGCCTAGGCACGCGAACCGAATAACGGGAAACCTTCACCCGCCTGGCTGGCGCCTTTTTTGAAAAAGCTGAAAGGAACATGGTATGCCGATTGCTCCTAATACCCCGTTGCCTGATTTTGTGCACGTTGGCGATGTTGCCAAACGGTGGGGAGTTGATACCCAATATGTCATGCAATTTTACGGCGAGGCCAAATTCTTCATTGGCATGGAGCCATTTCGAGAGCCATATGACCGCGACACAGTATTAGCCCAAGTGAAAGCCGAGATAAAGGCGCGAGGCGCCCCGTTGGCGACCTACCAATGGGCGTGACACGTTAAAATTGCGGCATGGACTCCCGCCTTCTTGACGCCCTGCGTAACGCCCCCAGCCTCGACTTGTATGCATTGAGCCTGGCCCTCAACCAAATGCTCGCCGACCCGCGTCGCATACTCGAGGTGCGCCGCCATCTGCACCTGGGCGCGCAGGTGATGTATTTCGACCACCGCCGTGGCACCCTCGCGCCTGGCCGCGTGCTGCAACTGCAAGCGACCAGCGCCACCGTTCAGGACACCGCCACGCACACGCAATGGAAGCTGCCCTACGCCGCCATCGTCGCCGACCCGGTCCAGCGCGCCGAGCAGGCGCCTCCCATGCCGCCACGCCCCGTCGATGCGTCCGCGTTCAAGCTCGGCGACACGGTCAGCTTCACCGACAAGCACCTGCGCGAACGCATCGGTACCGTCACGCGCATCAACGCGAAGTCATGCTCGCTGCTGTGTGACGGCGAACAGTGGCGTGTCTCGCCTGGGCTGCTGCGTAAGATCATCGATTTGTAAGCTGCGCGCCGGATACGGGTTCGGCTGACACTGACATTGAACCCGCCACGGTGACAGCCGCCGGCCGGCACCAGATATTTATATAAGTGCTTATATAATTAATGCTAATATGGCCACATGAAACCAGGACTCGGCACCCAATTGCGACATTTGATCGAACTGCTCGATAGCGCGGTCCAGCGCGCCTATACGGACGCGGGCCTGGATTACCGGCCACGCTACACGCCGGTGATGCGGGTGCTGGCGCAGCAGCAGAGCGCGACCATCGGCCAGCTGGCTGAGCTGGCGGGCATCACGCAGCCGGCGGTGACGCAAACGGTGGCGCTGATGAAGAAGGAAGGCTTGCTGCTGGTGGCTGCCAGCGGCGAGGATGGCCGGCAGCGGGTGGTGCGCCTAAGCGGCAAGGGCGAGGCGATGTTGCCCCAGCTGCAGGCGTGCTGGCAGGCGACCAAGCGCGCAGCCGACAGCCTGGATGCAGAGCTGGAATTTCCCCTATCGGAGTGCCTGGCTCAGGCCGTCGCTGTCCTTGGCCAGCGCTCCTTCGGCGCGCGCATCGGCGATGCAAGCAAGTAAGTACGACCCACTCTCTGACGAAAGCGATTATGGCAACCTCTCTGAGCATGGCAACGAACAAAGCTACCCTTGCATCGCGGGTGATCTCCTATCCACTGGTGCGCATCGTGCTCGGCCTGGTGCTGACCTTTGCGGCGGTGCCGCTGACGATGATCATAGTGTCCAAGCTGGTGGACAAGCCCTACCGCATCGTGTGGCCGCAGCTGCTGGCCGCCGTGTTCGTGTGGTTCGGCTACCGCTGCTACGTGCGCCGTATCGAAAAACGCCAGCCGAGCGAACTGGCAACGCAAGGCATGGCGCGTGAACTGGCTAGGGGCTTGCTGCTCGGCGCCGGGCTGGTGGCACTGACCTTTGCCGTGCTGGCGGCGCTGGGCGCTTACCGCTTCGACGGCGTCAACGCGGCGAGCAGCGTGATGCTGCTGCCGCTGGCCGAGCTGGTGCTGGTCGGCATGGCCGAGGAGATGATGTTTCGCGGCGTGATTTTCGGCGTCACCGAACGTTCGCTGGGCAGCAAGGCCGCGGTGGTGATTTCGGCGCTGGTGTTTAGCCTGGCGCACTTGCCAAATGAGGGCGTGTCGCTGCTGGCGGTCGGTGCGATTGCCGCTTATGGCGTGCTGCAGGCCGCGCTCTACCTGAAGACGCGCCGCCTGTGGATCTGCATCGGCAGCCACGTCGGGTGGAACTATTGCGTCAGCGAGCTGTTCTCGTCGACCGTGTCCGGTCACGCGGCCAGCGACGGCCTGCTGCGTGGCGAACTGGTGGGCAATGTCTTGCTGACCGGCGGCAAATTCGGCGTGGAAGACTCGGGCATCGCCCTGCTGGTGATCCTGGCCGCTGCCTGGTTCTGCCTGCTGCGGGCTGTTAGTTTTGAGAAGTGAAACGCTGGGATGTAAAATGGAACAAGAGTACGTTTTTTGAACCATGAGGCATCTAATGCAAGCTAACGATCCAAGCATCCTCCCCGCCGACGCTGGCAACAACGAAGGCACGGAGCCGGCGCACAATCCCGAGGACCGTTATTTCATTACTGCGCTGGCGCGCGGGCTCGAGGTGCTCTCGTGTTTCCGCTCGGCCGACAAGGAATTGAGCAACCAGCAGATTGCCGAGCGTTGCGGCTTGCCGAAGTCGACCGTCACCCGTTTCACCTACACGCTGACCAAGCTCGGCTACCTGGTGCAGGACGATAGCGGCCGCTACGCGCTCGGCACGGCGACGCTGGGCTTGGGCAGCGCGATGCTGTCGCGCCTGGACATACGCCAGATGGCGCGTCCGATGATGCAGGACCTGGCCGATTTTTCCGGCACCACCGTATCGATCGCGGTGCGCGACCGCCTGTCGATGATCTATGTGGAAGTGTGCCGCAGCACGGCGGCGCTGTCGCTGTCGCTGCAGGTCGGTGCCCGCATGCAACTGGCCGCGTCGTCGATCGGGCGCGCCTACCTGGTGCGGGCCGCGGAGCAGGAGCGCCGGGATATCCTCAGCAGCTGCCTGGAATTTGACGAAATGGCTTACCAGAACCTGCGCCAGAGCCTGGAGAAGGCATTGCGCGACCATGAGCAATATGGCTGCACCACCTCGTTCGGCGACTGGCAGAAGGACGTCAACGGCATCGCGGTCGGCTTTCTGCCGATCGGCGGCAGCCAGATCATGTCGATCAATTGCGGCGGCCCGGCCTCCAGCGTGTCGCCCGAATTCCTGCTGAACGAAGTGCGGCCGCGCCTGATCGAAATCGCCAGACGGCTGGAGTCGTAAGCAATCGCCGATGGTCGGCATCGTTTTACTTTAATACAATTAGTTCTGCACAGTAGATCAGCCCAAGCTGCGGAGTTCGCTCTCCCCTTGGGCTGATCTGCGTTTACATTATTTTTCTGCGCTGCTACACTGGATTGATGAGAAACTGAGTTTTGCTTTGTGAAACTCTATTCGCTACGTTCACAATTCAGGAGGCAGCATGTCCGAACGTCATTGCGCTTTTTGGCCCCAGGGCCTGCCACGGCAGCTGAGCCTGCCACAAACCAATCTGTTCTACAACCTCGAAGTCTCGGCCACCCGCTTCCCGGACAAGCCGTGCCTGATCTTCTACGACACGGTCATCAGCTATGCCGAATTCAAGGACCAGGTCGAGCGCCTCGCCGGCTACCTGCAGCAGCATTGCGGCGTCGGCCACGGCGACCGGGTATTGCTGTACCTGCAAAACAGCCCGCAATTCGTGCTGGCCTACTATGCCATCCTGCGCGCCAACGCGGTCGTGGTGCCGGTCAACCCGATGAACATGAGCACCGAGCTGCGCCACTACGTCAGCGACACCGGCGCCAGCACCATCTTCGCGCCGCAAGACCTGTATGCGCAGGTCGAGCCGCTGCTGGGCCAGGGCTTGCGCCACGTCATGCTGGCGACCTATTCCGACTACCTGAAGCGTCCGACCGACCTGAAGGTGCCCGAGTTCGTGGCGGCGCCGCACCGCGCGATCGCCGGCGCCGGCGTGGTGGCGTGGAACGACGCGCTGGCGCAGCGCTGCCAGCCGGGGCCGCTGACGGCCGGGCCGGACGACCTGTGCGTCATGCCCTACACGTCCGGCACCACCGGCCAGCCGAAAGGCTGCATGCATACGCACCGCAGCGCAATGTTCAATGCGGTGTCCAGCACGCAGTGGTTCGGTTCGCACCAGGACGCGGTGGCGCTGGCGGTGCTGCCGCTGTTCCATGTGACCGGCATGCAGGGCAGCATGAACTCGCCGCTGTTTGGCGGCGCCACCATCGTGCTGATGGCGCGCTGGGACCGCGACACGGCGGCCGAGTGCATCCGCCGTTACCGCATCACCGCGGCGCAGCTGATCTCGACCATGGTGGTCGACTTGTTGTCCAGCCCGCGCGTGGCGGAGTACGACCTGTCGAGCGTGACCCGGATCAGCGGCGGCGGCGCCGCCATGCCGGACGCGATCGCCCAGCGGATGCAGACCTTGCTCGGCATCCCCTACATCGAGGGCTACGGCATGTCGGAGACCCTGGCGGCGACCCACATCAATCCGGAGCAGCACCCGAAAAAGCAATGCCTCGGCATCCCGATTTTCGGCGTCGACGCGCGCGTGGTCGATCCGGAGACGATGCGTGAACTGCCGGCCAACGAAGTCGGCGAGATCATCGTCCACGGTCCGCAACTGATGCAGGGCTATTGGAACCATCCGCAGGCCAACAGCGAGACATTCGTGGAAATCGACGGCAAGCGCTTCCTGCGCACCGGCGACCTGGCGCGGGTCGACGAGGAGGGCTATTTCTTCATGGTCGACCGCCTGAAGCGCATGATCAATGCTTCCGGCTACAAGGTCTGGCCGGCCGAAGTGGAGGCGCTGATGTACCAGCACCCGGCAATCCGCGAGGTGTGCGTGATCGCCAGCAGCGACGAGCGCCGTGGCGAGACGGTCAAGGCGGTGGTGGTGCTGAAGGATGGCTTCAGCGGCAGCGTGCAGGAACAGGACATCATCGACTGGGCCCACCAGAACATGGCAGCCTACAAGAGTCCGCGCATCGTTGAATTCAGCGAGGCGCTGCCGAAGTCGGCCACCGGCAAGGTGCAGTGGCGCGCGTTGCAGGAACGCCAGCAGGCGGCGTAATAAACGGGGCCGGTGGCCGCTTTTTCCCGGACTACATGTTCGGGTAGTTCGGCCCGCCGCCCCCTTCCGGCGTGATCCAGACGATGTTCTGGGTCGGGTCCTTGATGTCGCAAGTCTTGCAGTGCACGCAGTTCTGGGCGTTGATCTGCAGGCGGTCGGCACCCTCGTCGGTCTTGACGAATTCGTACACCCCGGCCGGGCAGTAGCGCTGCTCCGGACCGGCATACTGGGCCAGGTTGACGTCCACCGGCACGCTCGGATTTTTTAACGTTAAGTGGATCGGCTGGTCTTCCGCATGGTTGGTGTTGGAGATGAACACCGACGACAGGCGGTCGAAGGTCAGCTTGCCGTCCGGCTTGGGGTAGGCGATAGGCGCGTACTGGCTGGCCGGCTTCAGGCATTCGTGGTCGGCATGCGCGTGGTGCAGCGTCCACGGCGCCTTGCCGCGCAAGACGATCTGGTCGATGCCGCTCATCAGCGAGCCCAGGTACAGGCCCTTGTTCAGCCATGGCTTGACGTTGCGCGCGACGTGCAGTTCCTCGTGCCGCCAGGACTGTTCAAATGCGGCCGGGTAGGCGGCCAGTTCATCATGCTGGCGCTGCTCGCCCAGCGCCGCAAACGCCGCTTCGGCGGCCAGCATGCCGGACTTGATGGCAGCGTGCGAACCTTTGATGCGGCTCATGTTCAGGAAGCCCGCATCGTCGCCTAGCAGGGCGCCGCCCGGGAACACGGTTTTCGGCAGTGACTGCAAGCCGCCGGCCGTGATCGCGCGGGCGCCATACGAGATGCGCTTGCCGCCCTCGAAGAAGCCCTTGATGGCCGGGTGGGTCTTGTAGCGCTGGAATTCTTCAAAGGGCGACAGGTAGGGATTCTGGTAAGCCAGGCCGACCGCGAAACCGACCGCGACCTGCTTGTTTTCCAGGTGGTACAGGAAGGAGCCGCCATAAGTCTGGGAATCCAGCGGCCAGCCGGCAGTGTGGATCACCAGGCCGCTCTGGTGTTTGGCCGGATCGATTTCCCACAATTCCTTGATGCCTATGCCATAGGTTTGCGGGTCGCGGCCCTGGTCCAGTGCGTATTTGGCGATCAGCTGCTTGCCCAGATGGCCGCGCGCGTCTTCGGCAAACAAGGTGTATTTGCCGTGCAGTTCCATGCCCAGCTGGAAGTCGGGGCCGGCTTCGCCGTCGCGCTTGACGCCCATGTTGCCGGTGGCGACACCTTTTACGGCACCGTCGTCGTGGTACAGGATTTCCGCCGCAGCGAAGCCGGGAAAGATCTCGACGCCCAGCGCTTCGGCTTGCTGGCCGAGCCAGCGCACCACATTGCCCAGCGAATTGACGTAGTTGCCGTGGGTGGTCAGCGCCTTCGGCAGCATGAAGCCCGGCGTCTGGTAAGCCTTGCGGTCAAAAACAGCACGCGGTCTGCGGTAACTTCGGTATTGAGCGGGGCGCCCAGTTCGGCATCAGTTCGCTCAGCGCGCGCGGGTCCATCACGGCGCCGGACACGATATGGGCACCCAGTTCGCCGCCCTTTTCCAGCACGCAGACGGCGATTTCCTGGCCTTGCTCGGCCGCCAGTTGCTTGAGCCGGATCGCCGCGGACAGGCCGGCGGGACCGCCGCCGACGATCACCACGTCGTATTCCATGGCTTCGCGTGACCCGTATTGTGCAAAGTTTATCTGTCCTCCATTAATGGCTGGCTTGTGCGGAATATTCACACCTGCAAAAAATCAGGGGCAACGCATTTTATGAAATTATAGCCCGCATGGTGGAACTGCAATTTGGCCGCTCGTTTGCAAGGTCGCGGGAAATCAGGTATCGTTTGCGCAGAAATGCGAAACATAGTTTCGCACAGTGAGCTAAGTGCCAAGGAGATCGATAGATGAATTCCGCTGCATCCACCGTCGTCAAGCGCGAGTTGCGCGGCGACATACTTCTCGTAACCATCGACAACCCACCGGTCAACGCGCTCGGCGTTGACGTGCGCAGCGGCCTGCTGGCAGCCATCGAGGCGGCCGACGCCGACCCGGCGGTCGCGGCGGTGCTGCTGGCCGGCGCCGGCCGCACCTTCATTGGCGGCGCCGACATCCGCGAATTCGGCAAGCCGCCGCTGTCCCCTTCGCTGCCGGACGTATGCCTTCGCATCGAAGCCTGCACCAAGCCAGTGATCGCGGTATTGCAAGGCCCGGCACTGGGTGGCGGTCTGGAAGTGGCACTCGCCGCGCACTATCGCATCGCCCTGCCGGCCGCCAAGCTTGGCCTGCCGGAAGTGCAACTCGGCCTGCTGCCAGGCGCCGGCGGCACCCAGCGCACCCCGCGCCTGATTGGCGCCAGGGCGGCGCTGGACCTGATGCTCAGCGGCCGCCATGCAGGCGCCACCGAGGCCCAGGCGCTGGGCCTGGTCGACCGTATCGGCAGCGGCGGCGATCCAGTCGAGGTAGGCCTGGCCTATGCCACGCAACTGCTGTCGGCCGGTGCACCGGTGCGCCGTTCGAGCGATGCCGACGCACTGGCCAAGCGCGAAGAGCAAACCGCCGCGATCGAACTGGCGCGCGCCGATACGGCAAAGAAATCGCGCGGCCTGTTCTCGCCCATGAAGATTATCGAAGCGGTACAAGCCGCGGTCGATCTCCCGTTCAGCCAGGGTTTGGCGCTGGAACGCAAGCTGTTCCTCGCATGCCTGGATAGCCCGCAGCGCGCCGGCCTGGTACACCTGTTCTTCGCCGAGCGCGAGGCGGCCAAGGCGCCGGAAACCCAGACTGCCAAGCCACGCGCGATCAGCCGCGTCGGCGTGATCGGCGGCGGCACCATGGGTGCCGGCATTGCGGTGTCGCTGCTCGATGCCGGCCTACCGGTGACCATGATCGAGCGCGACGACGTTGCGCTGGCCCGTGGCCGCGCCCATGTGGAAAAAGTCTACGACGCCCTGGTGGCCAAGGGCCGCATGACGCCCGAAGCGAAAGCGGCCGTCATGGCGCGCTGGAACGGCAGCACCGCCTACGATGCCTTGGCCGAGGCCGACCTGGTGATCGAGGCCGTGTTTGAGGACATGGACGTCAAGCAGGCGGTGTTCGCGCAACTCGACCGCGTGTGCAAGCCCGGCGCGGTACTGGCCACCAACACCTCCTACCTCGACATCGACCAGCTGGCGGTATCGATTTCGCGTCCGCAGGACGTGATCGGCCTGCACTTCTTCTCGCCGGCCAACCTGATGAAGCTGCTGGAAATCGTGGTGCCGACCATCGTCGCCGCCGACGTGGTAGCCACCGCCTTCGAACTGGCGAAGAAGCTGCGCAAGACGCCGGTGCGTGCCGGCGTGTGCGATGGCTTCATCGGCAATCGCATCTTGGCCGTGTACCGCCAGGCGGCCGACTACATGATGGAAGACGGCGCTTCGCCGTACCAGATCGACAAGGCGGTACGCGACTTCGGCTATCCAATGGGCCCGTACCAGATGTCCGACCTGGCCGGCGGCGACATTGGCTGGGCCACGCGCAAGCGCCGCGCTGCCACGCGCGACCCGCGCGCCCGCTACGTGCAGATCGCCGACCGCCTGTGCGAGCGTGGCTGGTTCGGCCAGAAGACCGGCCGCGGTTATTACCAGTACGCGGACGGCGCGCGCAGCGGCACGCCCGATCCGGAAGTCCAGGCCATCATCGACGCCGAACGTCAGCGCGCCGGCGTAACGCCGCGCGCCTTCAGCGACGAGGAAATCATGCGCCGCTACCTGGCCGCGATGATTAACGAAGGCGCCAACGTGGTGCAGCAGAAGATCGCGTTGCGTCCGCTCGATGTCGACGTGACCTTGGTGCACGGCTACGGCTTCCCGCGCTACCGCGGCGGCCCGATGAAGCATGCCGACATGGTCGGCCTGCCCAAGATCCTGGCCGACCTGCGCGAATTCGCCGAGGAAGATCCGCTGTTCTGGCAGCCCTCGCCGCTGCTGGTCGAGCTGGTCGAACGCGGCGCCGATTTCGCCAGCCTGAACCAGGCCGGCTAAGCCATTCAACAGGAGGTTCGCCATGCGCGAAGCCGTTATCGTTTCAACCGCCCGCACGCCGCTGACCAAGGCGCACCGCGGCGAATTCAACATCACCCCAGGCCCGACCCTGGCCGCCTTTGCCGTGCGCGCCGCAGTCGAGCGCTCGGGCATCGACCCGGCCAGCATCGAGGACGCCATCCTCGGCTGCGGCTATCCGGAGGGGACCACCGGCCGCAACATCGCGCGCCAGGCCATGCTGCGCGCCGGCCTGCCGATCACCATTGCCGGCACCACCGTCAACCGCTTCTGCGCCTCCGGCCTGCAGGCCATTGCCATGGCCGCCGGACGCATCATCGTTGACGGCGCAGCGGCGATGATCGCCGGCGGCGTCGAAAGCATCTCGCACATCCGTACTCGCGAGGACGGCAATGGCGGCATGGATCCGTGGCTGCAGGAGCATAAGCCGGAGATCTATATGCCGATGATCACCACCGCCGACATCGTCGCCGCCCGCTACGGCATCAGCCGCGAAGCGCAGGACCGTTTCTCGGCCGAGAGCCAGCGCAAGACCGAGCAGGCGCAGATGAGCGGCCGCTATCGCGACGAGATCATCGCCTGCAGTACCACGATGCAGTTCAAGGACCAGGAAACCGGCAACGTCTACCAGCGCGAAGTGACGCTGGAGCACGATACCTGCAACCGCCCCGGCACCACCTACGAGGCGCTGGCCCGGCTGGAAGCGGTGCTGGGACCGGACCAGTTCGTCACCGCCGGCAATTCATCGCAGCTGTCGGACGGCGCTTCGGCCTGCGTGATGATGGAAGCGAAGCAAGCCGAGCGCGCCGGCGTCACGCCACTGGGCGCCTTCCGCGGCCTGGCGGTAGCCGGTTGCGAGCCTGATGAGATGGGCATTGGCCCGGTGTTCGCCGTGCCCAAGCTGCTGGCCCGTCACGGCTTGAAGGTCGACGACATCGACCTGTGGGAACTGAACGAAGCCTTTGCCTCACAGGCGATTTACTGCCAGCAGCGGCTGGGCATTCCCGACGCATGCCTGAACGTCAATGGCGGTTCGATCTCGATCGGCCATCCGTTCGGCATGACCGGCGCGCGCCTGGCCGGCCACGTCCTGTTGGAAGGCAAGCGCCGTGGCGCCAAGTATGCCGTGGTCACGATGTGCATCGCCGGCGGCATGGGCGCGGCCGGGCTGTTTGAAATCTACTGACTTAGCAAGGAATGTCATGGACCCAAATTTCACCCCTGAAGAAGAACAATTCCGCAGCGAAGTGCGCGCCTTCCTGGCCGCCAAGCTGCCCAAGCGCCTGTCCGACAAAGTCGCCAACGGCAAACACCTGTCCAAGGCCGACATGGAGCAATGGCACGCCATCTTGAATGAGCGTGGCTGGCTGGCCAACCACTGGCCGCGCCAGTTCGGCGGCACCGGCTGGAGCGCCATCGAAAAATTCATATTCGAGAATGAGTGCTCGCTGGCGAACGCGCCGCGCGTCGTGCCGTTCGGCGTCAGCATGCTGGGACCGGTGCTGATCAAGTACGGCAATGAGGCGCAGCAGAGCCACTGGCTGCCGCGCATCCTCAACGGCGCCGACTGGTGGTGCCAGGGCTTCTCGGAACCGGGCGCCGGCTCCGACCTGGCGGCGGTGCGTACCAGTGCCGTGCGCGGCGTCGATGCGCAGGGCGAGCACTACATCGTCAACGGCCAGAAGACCTGGACCACGCTGGGCCAGCACGCCAACATGATCTTCTGCCTGGTGCGCACCGACCGCGAGGCCAAGAGCCAGGAAGGCATCAGTTTCCTGCTGGTCGACATGGATGCGCCCGGCGTTGAAATCCGTCCGATCATCACGCTCGACGGCGAGCATGAAGTCAACGAAGTGTTCTTCACCGATGTGCGCGTGCCGGCCGAGAATCTGGTCGGCGAGGAAAACCGCGGCTGGACCTGCGCCAAATACCTGCTGACCTACGAGCGCACCAACATCGCCGGCGTCGGCTTCTCGGTGGCGGGACTGGAGCGCCTGAAGCGCATCGCCGCCAGCCAGCGGCGCAACGGCCGGCCGCTGCTGGAAGATCCGGCATTCGCGGCACGCCTGGCGCGGGTCGAGATCGACCTTGAGAACATGAAAACCACCAATCTGCGCGTGATCGCGGCGGTCGCTGGCGGCGGTGTGCCGGGCGCGGAAAGCTCGATGCTGAAGATCCGCGGCACGCAAATCCGCCAGGAAATCCTGTCGCTGACCCGCCGCGCGATGGGCGTGTACGCGCGTCCGTTCGCCCGCGAGATGCTCGATGCCGGCTACGACGGACTGCGCTTTGGTCCGGAGCATGCGGCGGCCGCATCGGCGCAGTACTTCAACCACCGCAAGCTGTCTATCTTCGGCGGCTCCAATGAAATTCAGAAGAACATCATCGCCAAGATGATACTTGGACTGTAAGAGGCACATCATGAACTTCGAACACACTGAAGAACGGCGCATGCTGGCCGACAGCCTGAATCGCTTTATCGCCGAACAGTACGGCATGGAAGCGCGCCACCATATCGCCGCATCCAGCCAGGGATATTCGACCGAAATGTGGCAGCAGTTTTCCGAACTGGGCGTGGTCGGCGCCCTGCTGCGCGAGGCAGACGGCGGTTTCTGCGGCGCGGGCTTCGATATCGCCGTGGTCTTCGAGGCGCTGGGCCGCGGCCTGGTGCTCGAACCGCTGCTGGGCAGCGCCATCCTGGCCGCCGAGGCGCTGGTCGCCGCCGGCAAGCCGCTGGACGGCATCGCCGACGGCAGCACCATCGCCGGCTTCGCCCACGACGAACCGGGCAGCCACTATGAACTGGCACGGGTGCAGACCCGCGCTGAACGCAGCGGCGACGGCTGGGTGCTCAATGGCGCCAAGGCCACCGTGCTGCAGGGCGAGGCGGCAGAGGTATTCGTGGTTTCGGCGCGCACCTCCGGCGCCATCGACAGCGAAGCCGGCATCTCGCTGTTCCTGGTGCCGAAGGACGTCGCCGGCTTGAGCGTGCTGGGCACGCCGACCATCGACGGCGGCCGCGTGGCCGAACTGACGCTGCGCGACGTCAAGCTGGATGCCAATGCCTTGCTGGGCGGAGAAGGCCAGGGCTATGCACTGCTGGAACGCGCCACCGGCCGCGGCGTGCTGGCGTTGTGCGCGGAAAGCCTGGGCGCCATGGAAGCAGCCAAGGCCGCGACGCTGGACTACCTGCGCACCCGCAAGCAGTTTGGCGTGCCGATCGGCCGTTTCCAGGCGCTGCAGCACCGCATGGCCGACCTGCTGCTGGAGATCGAGCAAGCCCGTTCGGCGGTGATCAACGCCGCTGCCGCGCTGGACGCCGACCGCCTCACGCGTGAGCGCGCCTTGTCGGCCGCCAAGGCCAGCATCGGCCGCATCGGCACGCTGGTGGCCGAGGAATGCATCCAGATGCATGGCGGTATCGGCATGACCTGGGAACTGCCGATGGCCCACTTTGCCAAGCGCCTGGTGATGATCGACCATCAGCTGGGCGACGAGGATCACCATCTGCAGCGCTACATCGCGCTCGGCCGCGAGGTTGCCGTATGAGCGCCAGCGTACAGCTGCGCACCGAAGGCGCGGTGCGCATCATCATCAACAGCAACCCGCTGGCACGCAACGCGATCACGCCGCAGCTGTACGAGGGCTTGCCGCAGGCGCTGCAGGAAGCTGCGGCGGACCCCGCGATCGGCGCCATCGTGCTGGCCGGCGACGGCGAGTTCTTTTGCGCCGGCGGCGACCTGCGCCAGATCGCCAAGCGCCGCGAACTGCCGGCCGCCGAGCGGCGTGCCAATATCGAGAAGCTGCATGCACTGACGCGGGCCATCCGCGCCTGCCCGAAACCGGTGATCGCCGCGGTGGAAGGCGGCGCTGCCGGTGCCGGCGTGTCGCTGGCGCTGGCCTGCGACATGCTGGTAGCCGCGCGCGGCGCCTTCTTCACGCTGGCTTATGTGAAGGTGGGCCTTAGCCCGGACGGCGGCGCCAGCGCCTTCCTGGCGCAGTGCATGCCACGCCAGCTGATGACTGAGTTGTGCCTCAGCGGCGACCGCCTCGCTGCCGAGCGGCTGCATGCGCTGGGCGCGGTCAACCGGCTGGCCGAACCGGGCAACGCGGTGGCAGAAGCCAAGGCCCTGGCCGCCGGCTTTGCCAACGGACCGTCGCGCGCGCTGGCACGCATCAAGCAGTTGTGCGGCCATGCCCACGGCGCCAGCGTGGAAGAGCAACTCGACCTGGAAGCGGCCCTGATGACCGCGTCGCTGGGCGACACGGAATCGGCTGAAGGGATCGCGGCGTTCTTCGACAAGCGCGCCGCCGGTTTCACGGCGCTGCGCCAGGACTGATCATGGCCATCGATTCCAGCCTGCCCCTGGCCGGACTGCGGGTACTCGACCTGTCGCGCGTGCTGGCCGGTCCGTGGTGTGCCATGGTGCTCGGCGATCTGGGCGCGGAGGTCATCAAGGTCGAGCATCCCGAGCGGGGCGACGACACGCGCGACTATGGCATGCGCATCGGTTCCACGGAATCCGCGTATTTCAACAGCCTGAATCGCAACAAGCGTTCGGTGTGCCTGGATCTCAAAACTCCCGAGGGCCAGGAGATCGCGCGTGCACTGATACGCAAGAGCGATGTCGTGATCCAGAACTTCAAGTTCGGCGACATCGAAAGGCTGGGCCTGAGCTATGAGGAAATGAGCCGCGAGCAGCCCGGCTTGATCTACTGCTCGATCACCGGCTATGACCGCACCGGGCCGGAAGCGGCCCGTCCCGGCTACGACCTGGTAATCCAGGGCGAAGCGGGGCTGATGGCCTTGAACGGCGAACCGACCCAGCCGCCGTTGAAATTCGGTGTCGCCGCGGTCGACATGATCACCGGCATGTACTCGGCCCAGGCCGTGCTGGCCGCCCTGTACCAGCGCGAAAAGACCGGCAAGGGCCGCCACGTCGGCATGGCGCTGTTCGATTGCGGCCTGTCGATCACGGCTTACTATGGGCTGGAAGCGCTGTTGCGCGGGAACGATGCGCCGCGCGTCGGCAATGCCCATCCGTCGATCATGCCCTACGGCGTGTACGAGGCGGCGGATGGCCCGCTGGTGGTCGCGGTCGGGAATAACAGCCAGTATCTGCGCTTTTGCACCGATGTGATCAACCGTCCCGATCTCGCAGGCGACGAGCGTTTCAAGACCAATGTGTTGCGTACACTGAACCGCGAAGCACTGATGCCCGAGATCCGGCGCGAGCTGGCATCGCGCAAGCGCGCGGAGCTGCTGGAGAACATGAGCAAGGCCGGCATCCCCTGCGGCGAAGTGGCCGGCTTGCACGAAGCGTTGACCTCGCGCCGTGCCAGCGAGGGTGGCCTGGTGAAGACCATGCCGCATCCGGAAGCGGGCAGCGTGCAGGTGATGGCGTCGCCATTGCGTTTCGACGGCGAACGCCTGCCGGTGCGCCGCGCGCCGCCGCAGCTGGGCGAGGGAACCAGCGAGGTGCTGCGCGACTTGCTGGGCTTGTCGGAAGACAGGCTGGCGGCGCTGAAGGAACGCGGCGTCGTCTAGCGTGTAGTTCCATCCCAAACGCCGCCAGCCACCCGCAGGAAGTTCGCGCCGAGGATTTTTTCGATGCGGCTGCTGCCGTGGCCGCGCTGTGCCAGCAGGTTGGCCAGCTTGTGGAATTTGTCGCGGCCGCTCAGGTCGGGCAGGAAGGGCACGATGTCGCCACGCTCGCCGGTCGCGCCCACACCGCTGGCGCGGCGCTGTTTGACCTCTTCTTCCAGCCCCTTCATGTAGGCGGGCATGTCGTCGATCTGCGGCACGGTGCCGTCGCTGCCTATGCCTACGTGGTCTTCCCCGCAGACCTGGATCGCATGCTCGATATGCGCGATCAGGTCGGCCGCCATCGGTTGTCGCCCCACCGCCAGGAAAGGCATGAAGTAGATGCCGACAAAGCCGCCCTTCTCCGCCACCAGCCGCAATTCACGGTCGGTCTTGTTGCGCGGCAGGTCGGCCACCGCACGGCAGCCGGTATGGGTGATGGCGATGGGCTGCTGCGATGCTGTCGCCGCATCGAGACAAATCTGCTCGCCACTGTGGCTCAAGTCCACCAGCACCCGGTTGCGGTTCAACTCATGCAGCACCTCGCGGCCGAAAGGCGTCAAGCCGCGGTTGGAAGGCGCCATCGAGCCGTCGCCCAGTTGGTTAGGGCCGTTGTAGGTCAGCTGGATCACCCGCACGCCTTCCTTGGCGAAGGTGGCGACGCGCTGTGCATCGTCGCCCATCATGGCTGCATTCTGGAAGCCGAGGATCACACCGAGGCGGTTTTCATCGCGGGCGCGCAGGATGTCGGCGGCGCTGCGCACCAGCAGCAACGCGTCGGCCTTGTTGCGTATCAGCGCATTCCAGGCGCTGACATCGTCCAGGCTTTTTTGATACGGATCGTCTTTGCCGAAGACGTAACCGATGGTCATGTTGAAGGCAGTGAGGCCGGAGGCGCGGGCATCCGTCAACGCCCGCGCGTCGATGCCGAACATGGCTGGATCGTCGATCTGCGCGCGGGGTAAATTGGGATTTTCGATTGCGCCCAGCGCGTCGATGATCAAAGGACGTTGCGTATCGGCTGCGAAGGCGGGCCAGCCCAGCGCAGCCAGTCCGGCAGCGGCTGATTGGTGCAGGAAGTCGCGACGGCTGGTCATGGATGCCCTTTATGCTGCGGCGCGTAAGCCATGCACTCCACTTCAACTTCGGCATTCAGCGCCAGGCCGTTCGCGCCCATCGCGCTGCGAGCCGGCAGATGGCCGGGTTTGAAGTAGCTCACGTACACTTTGTTGAAGTCGCCCCACTTGGACATATCCGCCAGCATGACGGTGCATTTGAAGACCTGCTCCATGCCCAGGTCCATGCCTTTCAGGACGGCGGCGATATTGTCCATCGCCTGGCGCGACTGGGCTTCCATGCCGACTGCCAGGCCGTTTGGTCCCGTGCCCAGCTGGCCGGACAGGTAGACCACGTCGCCCGCCTGCACCGCCAGCGAAAACGGCCGCGAGGGATCATTGCCCTTGTTGTGATAAACCAGCGCATCGGCAGCAGTAGCAGCGGATGCGCCGCCAGCCAGGACCAGGGCCAGCACGCCGGCCAGTTTTTGCAGCGGTGTAGCGATCATCGCAAGTCTCCCCTCGGATAGCCGGAATTGGCACTGCATTATAGCCATGCTTGTCCGAGGGCTTGCTTCAGGCGCTGTGCAATTGTTCGCCGACGGGCAGCTTGCGCAGGCGTTTGCCGGTGGCAGCGTAGACGGCATTCACCAGCGATGGGAACAGCGCCGCCGTACCCGGCTCGCCCATGCCGCCGGGCGCTGCCACGCTAGGGACGATGTGCACGTCGATCAGCGGCGCTTCGCTCATGGGCACCACCCGCACGTCCTGGAAGTTGGACTGCTGGATGCGGCCTCCTTCCAGCCTGGCTTCGCCCCACAGCGCCGCCGAGATGCCGAAGATGGCGGCACTCATGATCTGCGCCTTGACGGTATCCGGATTAACTACGACACCCGGATCGACCGCCGCCACCACGCGCTTGACCGTCACTTCGCCATCCTTGGTGACGGCCACTTCCGTCACCAGCGACAGATAGGTGCCAAACACGTGCTGCAGCGAGACGCCGCGTCCATGCCCGGCCGGCAGCGGCTTTCCCCAGCCGGACGTTTCGGTCGCCAGCTGCAGCACCGCCAGGGCACGCGGGTTCTTGTCCAGCAGCGCTGCACGGTAGGCCACTGGATCCTTGCCGGCCGCCGCAGCCAGTTCGTCGAGGAAGCTCTCGACCACGTAAATATTGTGCGCCGGGCCGACGCCGCGGCAAAAGCCGGTCGGCACTGGCGGTGCGTAGTTCACATGTTCGACGTGGAAGTTGGCAAAGGCGTACGGCGTCTCACCCGGACCAAGGCCAGCGCGGCCAAGGCAAGGGCAACAAGTGCCGTCGAAGCGGGTTCGGGCACCGGCGTGCGCTGCTCCGGCGCAGTAATTGTGGTACCTGAAACGATCTGCATATCCGAGCTGTCGCCGCCGAAGAAGCGCCCACGCAAATTCGCATTGGTTATCGACATCGCGTCGTCGAGGGCGAGAATGATGCCCTGGAATGCCAAGTTCGGATAGCTCGACGCATTGTTATTGAGACTGATATTCTTGCCGCTGCTGGTGAAATTGAACAAGACCTGGTCAGAGCTGAGTCCGAGCAGGGCTATGTCTCCCCCCAGATTAACGTTGGAATTGAAGCCGAAATTGAGCACGACGGGCGTGCCGGTACCGTCTCCCTGGATCGTCAGCAGCTTGCCGTCGCCAGAACTGTAGGATCCCACATTGAAAGCGCGGTAGCTGACGCCATTGATGGTTTCCAGCAGCCCGCCGGAGGCCAAGACAGTCTGGTTCCCGTTCAAGGCCAAGCTGTTGCCGGTCCCGGCCAGGCTGGACGAGAGCGTGGCCAGCTCGCTCAGGGCCGTTGTGACACTCGATTGGCTATAGCTGACTGAACTGGGGCCGACATTGCTGCCGTTACTGTTGTGGAACTGGCTGCTATTGCTGGCGGAGAAATCCAGTGGGCCGTTAATGGCTCCCGGTCCGCTGAACTGCACCGCGCCTGTCCCGCCCACGCCGACCTTGCCATTGACGGTGACGTTGGTAATTGACAGGTTATGTCCGCCGGTGCCGTTGTAGAGGACTGCGAAATCGGCCGCCTGTCCCACAGGGATGGGCATGGCTTGCGCCGCGTGAATTGCTATTCCGAAGCATGCAATGGAAGCGGAGAGTATCCATGCCGTTTTTATAAGTTGTGGTCCGTTCATGATCTATCCCCCACGGAATACTTCCGCTCCCATATCCCCGCAATTTTTGTTCCACATCAACTAAGTGCCTGAATCGGCTAGCTTTTTTTCTGGGCGGAATCACATCTTGCAATGTGCTGTAAGGATTTCCGACAGCCCTATTCCGTTAAGCATTGCGCAGCGCCTGCGCCGGCTGCATGCGCATGGCGATCCAGGCGTTGCGGGCGACCGCTACCAGGGCCACCGCCAGCGTGGTGGCCAGCGCCGCCAGCAGCGTCCACCAACCGATGGGCGCATGCTCGACGTAGCCGGCCAGGTAGCGTGCGATGGCGACCGCCGCTATCGGCAAGCCGGCGGCGGCGGAGACCAGCGCCAGGGTGCCGATCTCGCGCGCCACCAGCAGGCCGATATCGCCCCTGCCTGCGCCATGCAGCTTGCGCAGCACGATTTCCCTGGCGCGCCGCTGCACGGTATGCGCCGACAGCACGTAGGTGCCGAACGCCGCAATCGCCAGCGCGATGCCGGTGGCGATGACCAGCAGCCTGGCCATGCGCACGTCTTCCGCATAGTCGTCGGCGAGGATGTCGCCGGCCAGGCGCATCGTTAGGATCGCGTCGGGGAAGTAGCGTGGCCAGAGCATGCGCACGGTTTGCTGCGCATCGGCGGCATTGCCGTTGAAGCGCACGCTCAAGCTGTGGCCGGCGGTGGACAATTCGTAAGCCGTCGCATGCGGCGCCTCGCGCATCGATTGGAAGCGCAAGTCCGGTGCGATGCCGATCACGCGCTTCGGTATCAGCTTGTCACCTTGCTCAGTAAAGAACAGGGTCTGGCCAATCGCAGCAGCTGGCGTGGCAAATCCGAGTTCACGGGTGGCGGTGGCGTTGAGCACCAGTGGCAGTGCATCGTTTTCCTGGTCGAGCCGGGAATCGAACAGGCGTCCCGCTTGCGGCTTCAAGCCGTACTGCTCGAAGAAGTTCGCGCTAACCCATTTCATGTCCGTGGCCGCACTGATGCCGCCTTCCCGCTTCAAGTCGCGCTGCCATGAACTGTTGTGGCGACCAACGGCGTCCTGCGACCTGGCGACGCCCGCGATTCCCGGCTGCGCTGACAGCGCGGCGACCAGGCCAGACATTCTGCCATGGTCCTTGTCGTCGTCCAGCAGGTCGACGATCAGCAGCGGCGCCGGATCGAAGCCGGGCGCGGCGTTCAGCGCGTAACTGGTCTGCCAGATGATCGCCAGCGTGAAGCCGGCAAAGCCCATGGCGGTGGCCAGTTGCAGCACGGTCATCACGCGCCGCAGTTGCAGGCCGCGCTGGGATTCGGTATCTGCCCGTCCCGCCAGCACTTCGTTGGGACGGATGCGGATGGCGATCCAGGCGGGATACACGGCGGTCGCTACGCCCAGCATGGCGCCCAGTGCCAGCGCGGCCGCGATATGTGCGGGCGCCAGCAGATCGTCCAGCTTGCGGTTGACCAGCTCAGAAAACATCGGCAGCGCCAGCCAGGCCAGCAGCAGGCCAAGCGCGGTCGCCAGCATGGCCACCAGCATGGATTCGGCCAGCAGTTGCAGCACGATCTGCGTCATGCGTGCGCCCAGCACCTTGCGCATCGCCACTTCGCGCTGGCGGCGCAGCACGCCGACGGTGGCCAGGTTCACGTAATTGATGGCGGCCAGCGCCAGTATCAGCACCGCGACGGCGGCAAGTCCGGCCACCACTGCCGGATGCGCGCGCTCACCCGATGGCGAAATGTAGTTGGACGCGATATCCTGGTCGAAATAGGCGTGACGCAGCGGGTACAAGGTGATCTCCATCGCCTTGCGCTCACCCAGGCGCTGCTTCACTTCCTGCATGCGGCCCTGCAGCGCGGGATTGCGGTCGACGGCTTGCTGCATGATGGCCTCGATCGCGGGCAGCGATGCACCGGAGCGCACTCGCACCAGCAGCTTGCCCCACCAGCCGTGCGCACCGGTCAGCAGCTCTTCGCGGAAGCCGGTATCCATCAGCACGGAATTAACGCCGACCAGCGCTTCAAACGGCATCGTGGTGTTGACCGGCGGCGTGCGCAGCACCGCGTCGACGCGTACCAGCTTGCCCTCGACTTGCAGCCTGCGGCCGAGAACATCGGAGCGGCCAAACAATCGCATGGCGGTCGCCGCGCTGAGCACTATGCTGTCCGGCCGTTCCAGCGCCGATGGCAAGTCGCCCTGGATCGCCCGCAGCCCCAGCATCTCGGCAAAGCCGGGCAGCACGGTCAGGCTGTGCAGCGGCTGCAGCTGGCCGTTGATCGTGACGACAAAGCCGCTCGTCTGCGGACGCGAGGGAATGTAGCCGGTTGCCGCAGCGACGCCCGGCGCGTTGGCCGCGACTGCGCGCAGCAGCAGCGGCGCCTGGTCGAACCATGGCGACTTGGGATCGATGTTGAAGCGTTGCTTGACCACGTACACCTGGTCGACATCGGGCACCTGCGCGTTGTACTGCCAGGAGTAGTGGACAAAGCCGAACAGCAGCATGGACGTCGCCAGGCCGACCGCCAGGCCCACAATCACCACCAGCGAGTAAGCCGGTTCCTGCAGCAGGGTGCGCCAGCCGATACGGAAATCGCGAAGTTGCATCGTGGCTCCCGGTCAGGCGGCTTGCAGGGCGTCGACCAGGATGCGGCCGTCGAGCAGGCGCAGCGTGCGCGAGGCTTGCGCCGCGTGCGACGGCGAGTGCGTGACCATGATGACGGTGGTGCCCTCCGCGTTAATCTGCCGCAGGATGCGCATCACTTCGTCGCCGTGGGCGGTATCGAGGTTGCCGGTCGGTTCGTCGGCCAGCAGCATGGCGGGACGGGCCACCAGCGCACGCGCAATTGCCACGCGCTGCTGCTGTCCGCCCGACAGTTGCGACGGCCGGTGTCGGGCGCGGTGTGCCACGCCCAGCTTGTCGAGCATCGCCATCACTCGCTCGCGCCGTTCACGCGTGGGGACGTTCAGGTATTCCAGCGCCAGTTCGACATTCTCGGCCACCGTCAGTTGCTCGATCAGGTTGAAGCTTTGGAAGATGAAGCCGATGCGGCCACGCCGCAGCTGGTTCAGTTGTGCCTCGTTCCAGCCGGCGACGTTCTGGCCTTCGAACCAGTAGTCGCCGCTGTCGGGCGTGTCGAGCAGGCCGAGCAGCGATAGCAGCGTCGATTTGCCGCAGCCGGATGGACCGGTGATCGCCACGTATTCGCCGGCGTCGATTTCCAGCCGGATGCGCTCGAGCGCCGTGGTGCGGACTTGGCCGCCTTGGTAGATCTTGCTGACGTCGGATAGTTTGAGCATGTGGTTATGGTCTCCTGGCTGCTACATTGAATGGTTATTGAGTCAATTGCAAGAGCGGGCTGGCGCCGTAGGCCGCATACGACGACACCAGCACGCGTTCGCCGGCGGCCAAGCCGGACAGCAGCTCGACCTGGCTTGGCGAGCGGCGGCCGATACGCACCGCGCGCCGCCGGGCCAGCGTGCCTTGGCGTTCCAGCACGTAGACCCATTGCCCGCCGCCATCGTTGACGAAAGCGTCGTTCGGCAGCAGCAGGCCGGGACGCGCGCCGCCCAGCGTGATCGACACTTCGGCGCTCTGGCCGGGATGCAGCGCGGCTGGCTGCTCGCGTTCGAACGCCAGTTCCAGCGTGAAGCGGCCGTCCGTGATCTGCGGGTAGATGCGGCTGACCGTCAGCGCGTAGCTGCGGCCTGCGATGACGCAGCTGCCCGGGTGTCCGGCTTCGATGCGGTTCAGGTAGTACTCGTCCACTTGCGCCGCCAGCTTGTAGCGCGCCAGATCGTCGATGCGGCCCAGGTGCTGGTCGGGTTTGACCGTTTCGCCCAGCAGCAGGTGGAAGTCGGTCAGGCGCCCGGCAACGGGGGCGCGCACCGCCAGCGCGGCCAGGTTGGCATGCACCAGTTGCAGTCCCGCTTCCAGCCGCGCGATGGCTTGCTGCATTTGCCCGAGTGCGTCGCGCTGGATCGTGGCGGCGGCGGCATCGCTGGCCCGCTCGGTGTCGAGTGCGCGGCGCTGCTGCGCCAGCCGGTCGGCGGAATCTTCCAGCGCGCTGCCGGAGACGAAGCCTTGCTGCGCCAGCGCCTGATTGCGCTGGTGCTGCTTGTCGGCCAGGGTCAGCGCGTAGGCAAGGTCGGACAGGCGCCGTTCGCGCTCGGCGCGGCTGGCGTCGGCGGCCACGCGCATATTGGTGTAGTTGGAGATCTGCTGCGCGTGTTCCGCTTCGCGCGCCAGCAGTTCCAGGCGGCGCTGGGGGTTGGACAGGCGGAACAGCACTTCGCCTTGTGTGACGGGGGCGCCGTCATGCGCCAGCACTTCTTCGACGCGGCCCGATTCGACCGCATCGAGCATCACCGTTTGCAGCGGCGCGGCGCTGGTGCGTAGCGCCACTTCATCGCGGAACAGGCCGCGCTCCACGGTGGCGATGCGCGTGCCGGCCAGCGGCACTTGCAGGCCGCGCGGATTGAGCTGCCATAGCGCCGCGGCGATGGCCAGCATGGCGGCCAGCGCGGCGCAGGCGATCGCCACGCGCCGGCCGCGCCGGTGGGGCAGCGGCTGGTCCATGGCGGCGCCGGTTGGGCGTTCTTCTGCGGTGCTCAGGGCGGGTGTCATGCCGGTTGTATCGCAACATCCGTGCCACGGGCGCACAGCGCGCAAAATGGCCGTGGGCGGGCCTGGGGGGGCGCGCATTGTCCACAAATGAACATGGCCAGTGTGCGCTTTCGGACACTTGCCGCCCACGCCGCGATTGGATTGGCGGCTGGCGCTTGCCGGCTGCTAGAATCGGTCCACTTCCACCGCTTTGGATTCCATGGCCAGTTCTGCGCACATCCTGATACTCGACGACGATGCCGATGTCGCCTACGCGGCGCAACTGCTATTGCGCCGCCGCGCCGGACAGGTGAAGACGCTGGCCGATCCGCGCCAGCTGGCGCGCTATCTCGAACATGGCACGCCGGACCTGGTGCTGCTGGATTTCAATTTCACGCCCGGTCGCACCGATGGCGCCGAAGGCCTGGCGGTGCTGGACCAGCTGCAGCGCCTGCCGCGGCCGCCGGCGCTCATTGCCATGACGGCCTATGCCGACGTCGCGCTGGCAGTGCAGGCGATGAAGCGCGGCGCTTGCGACTTTATCACCAAGCCCTGGGACAACGCGCACCTCGCCGCCGCGGTGGATGGCGCGCTGGCGCGCCGCAATGGGCTGCTCTCGCCGAGCGCCGCTCCCGCCGCCGAAGCGTTGATGGGTAACGCACCGGCCATGCGCGAACTGCGCGCGCTGATTGCCAGCGTGGCCCCGACCGAGGCCAATGTGATGGTGCTGGGCGAGAACGGCGTCGGCAAGGAGTTGGTGGCGCGCGCCGTCCATCTGGCGTCGCGCCGCGCGGCCCGCGAGTTTCTGGCGGTGGACATGGGCAGCCTGCCTGAAGCGACCTTGGCGAGCGAATTGTTCGGCCATCGCAAAGGCTCGTTCACCGATGCGCGCAACGATCGTGCCGGGCGCTTCCAGGCCGCATCCGGCGGCACGCTGTTCCTCGACGAAATCGGCAACCTGCCGCTGGCCGCGCAATCGAAGTTGCTGACCGCATTGGAGCGGCGCGAAGTCACGCCGCTGGGTGCGGACCGGCCGGAGGCGATCGATGTACGCATCGTCAGCGCTACCAATGTCGATGAAACGCGGCTGTACGACGCGCAGGTGTTCCGGCCGGACCTGCTGTTCCGCTTGAATACCATCGTCATGCGCGTGCCGCCGTTGCGAGCGCGGCCCGACGATATTCCCATGTTGCTGGCGCACTATCTGGCGCATTACCGCCAGCAGTATGGCAAGGCGCAGGCGCAGGTTGCGCCGCCGGCCTTCGATGCCCTGTGTGCCTATGCGTGGCCAGGCAATGTGCGCGCGCTGCGGCATGCCTGCGAACGCGCGGTGATCCTGGCGCAATCCGGGCAATACCAGCTGGCCGATTTTGGCCTGCATGGCGGCCCGCCCGCCGCCGCTGCCACGCCGCCAGCGGCGGCAGCCGAAGTACTCAAGCTCGATGCGCTGGAGCGCGATGCGGTCGCCGCTGCGCTGGAGCAGGTGCAGGGCAATATCAGCCGCGCCGCCAGACTGCTGGGCGTGAGCCGCGCGGCGCTGTACCGGAAGCTGGAAAAACATGGACTCTGACCGGCATCGGCCGCGGCGCCGCATGCTGGCCGCTGGCACCGTCCTGCTGGTGGCCGCCGCATTCGGCGCCGGCGTGAGCTGGCAAGCTGGCGCCGCTGCCTCCGGCGCAATCATGACCGTCAGCGCCTTGGCGGCGCTGCTGGGCCTGGCCATGCTGCGGCACGGCTGGTCCGCCTTGTGGGCCGCATCGTCCTTGGCGCCGATGGAGCGCCCTGTCGGCCTGCCGCAAGATCGCTCGACGTTGGCGGCGCGCGCTCTGGCGCTGGAGACGCAACTGGAATTTGCCCCCATCGCCCTGTTTCGCCTGCAGGAAGGCGCTGCCGATACCTTTGAAGCAGTCAACGCCAACGCCCGCCGCTTGCTGGCACCGGGCCGTGTGGCCGATGTGGCGGCACTGCGCAGCACACTGTTCGCGCTGGTGGCAGGCCGGCGCAGCGTGGTCGATGTCGATACCGAGCATGGCAGCGAACGTGCGCTGGCAATCGCCAGCACACTGACAGTCGAAGGCCAGCCACAACGGCTGATCGCGCTGATGCCGATGGAGCATGAGTTGAAAGCCGAAGCCATGCAAGCGTGGCAGCAGCTGGTACATGTGCTGACGCATGAAATCATGAATTCGCTCACGCCAGTGGCCTCGCTGTCGCACACATCGCGCGAGCTGCTGGCCGGTGTGCGCAGCAAGCTGCCGGCCGATATTGCCGAGGATCTGGATATCTCTCTGGACGCGATCAGCCGCCGTGCCGACAGCCTGACCCATTTCGTCAGCGGCTACCGCGCGCTGGCCAGCGTGCCGCAAGCGCAGCCGCAGCGCATTGCCGTGGCGGCGATGTTTGCGCGCCTGGCGGCATTGCTGGCACCGGCCTGGCAGGCGCGCGGCGGCAGTGCCCAATTCGATACCGACCCGGCGGCGCCGGCACTGATGGCCGATCCCGGCCAGCTGGAACAGGCGCTGGTCAACCTGATACAGAACGCGGCCGAAGCCTGCATCGGCCAGCCGGCGCCACGGGTCGCGATCAGCGCCCGGCTGGCGCGCGGCGGGCGCTTGCGCATCGAAGTGTGCGACAACGGCCCCGGCGTGCCGGAGCATCTGCTGGCTGACATCTTCACGCCGTTCTTTTCCACCAAGAGCAAGGGCAGCGGCATCGGCCTGGCCATGGTGCGCCAGCTGGTGCATCGCAACGGCGGCACGGTGCGTTATGCGAAGGCGGTGGGCGGCGGCGCGCGCTTCGTTATCACGTTTTGAGGTGGAAATGGGGAAACGTTGTCTTTCGGCACAAGTGTGCGTGCGGGGACCGCGCATGCCGGTATAATTTTCCTTGGTTCAGCCATCGGGGGGCTAGACATGCACGGCAACTATTTCAGTTCTGGCGTCCTGCTCGCGATGGCGGGGCTAACGATGGGTACGGCGCGTGCCGAGGCGCTGAGCGGCGAATTGGCCGACATGTCATTGGAGCAGCTGAGCAATGTGGTAGTGACTTCGGTGTCACGCCAGGAAGAGCGGCTCAGCAATGTGGCAGCCTCGATCTTTATCATCAGCGCCGGCGATATCCGGCGCAGCGGAGTGCGTTCCATCCCCGAGGCGCTGCGGCTGGCTCCCAATCTGCAAGTGGCGCAGGCCGATGCGCGCAACTATGCGATCACTGCGCGCGGCTTCAACAACGTATTGGAAAACAAGCTGCTGGTGCTGATCGACGGCCGCAGCATTTACAGTCCCTTGATCTCCGGCGTGTTCTGGGATGTCCCCGATCTGGTGATGGAGGATATCGACCGCATCGAAGTCATCAGCGGCCCCGGCGCCACCATCTGGGGCGCGAATGCCGTCAACGGCGTCATCAACGTGATCACCAAGAGTGCGCGCGACACCCAGGGCGGTTTGCTCAGCGGCGCCGCCGGCGAGCACGGCTCGGACGGCGCCTTGCGCTATGGTGGGCAAACCGGCAACGGCGGCTATTACCGCGTGTACGGCAAGTTCGAGCAGACCGACGATACCAAGACCGAAGACGGCCGCAACACCGTCACCGGCTGGCATCACAGTCAGGCCGGCTTTCGCAGCGACTGGGACATGCCGATGGGCGCGCTGAGCCTGTCGGGCGATTATTACCAGGCCCAGCTGGGCCAGTTCGGCACGCCGCAGATCCGCCTGGCCGGTGGCAACCTGATGACGCGACTCAGCCGCAAGCTCGATGGCGACGCCGACCTGCGCCTGCAAGCCTTCCTCGACCATACCGAGCGCAACCAGCCGGGCGCCTATTACGACCGCCTCGACACGCTGGACCTGGAGCTGCAGCACGGCTTGCACCTGGGCCAGAGCCACAGCCTGATCTGGGGCGGCGGCTACCGCTACGTGCAGGACCGGGTGGTCAACGGTCCCAGCTTCGGCTTCCTGCCAGGGGACCTGGAGATGCATTGGGCTAATGTGTTCGCGCAGGATGAAATCGCGTTGCAGCCCAAGCTGAAGCTGACGGCGGGCTTGAAACTGGAGCACGATAGTTATACCGGCATGGAATACTTGCCCAGCCTGCGCCTGGCCTGGAACACGGACCCGCAACGCCTGCTGTGGGCCAGCCTGACCCGCGCCATCCGCGCGCCCTCGCGCATCGACCGCGACCTGTACGCGCCAAGCAAGCCCATCATCATCGGCGGCAAGCCCTTCTTCGTCATCGACGGCGGGCCGAACTTCGCATCGGAAGTGGCCAAGGTGGCCGAGCTGGGCTACCGCGCCCAGCCGCAGCCCGAGTGCTCGTATTCGATGACGGCTTTCTATAGCGATTACACGCGGCTGCGCACGCTGGAGCAGCAGCCCAGCCGGATGTCGGAATTCATGAACCTGGGCAAGGGCAATGTGCGCGGCGTCGAACTGTGGGGCCAATGGCAGCCGCTGCCGGTGTGGCGCCTGAACGGCGGGCTGGTGGTGCAGCGGGTACAGACCAGCCTGCTGCCGGGCAGCAAGGACAGCAGCGGCAGCACCGGCCTGGCCACCGACGATCCCGGCCGCCACTGGCTGCTGCGCTCGTCGCTCGATATCGGCGACGATGTGCAGCTGGACCTGCATCTGCGTCACAGTAGTCGCTTGCCTACACCGGTCGTCCCGGGGTATTCTGAGCTGGAGCTGCAGTTGCTGTGGAAGCCTAGGCATGACACCGAAGTGGCGCTGCTGGGGCAGAACCTGCTGCATCCGCGTCACGTGGAATTTGGCGGCACCGGCCGCAGCGAATTCGAGCGCAGCCTGCTGCTCAGGATGACGAAACGTTTCTGAGCCATGTATAAGCACCCCGCCAAGCTGTCCCTGTCTGCTGCCCTGCTGGCGGCATGCATGGCTTTGCCGTTGACGGCAGCGCTGTCCTGGCATGCCGGTTCGGCCGCGGCGGCCGAGACGGGTAGCGGCGTCGAGCACGGCGTCAAGGCGGCCTTCCTGTACAAATTCCTGGGGTATGTGGAGTTTCCCAACCAGCCCGAGGCCAGCGCGCCGTATGTGGTCGGGGTCAGCGGCGCCGAGGATATTGCGGCCGAACTGAACCGTATCGCGGTCGGACGCAACGTCAACGGCCATGCGGTGGTGGTGCGCGTGCTGCGCGAAGGCGATCCGGTGAGCGGCTTGCAGCTGCTGTTCATCGCCGGCCCCGAGTCGCCGCGCACGGCGCCCATGCTGCGCGCCGCCCAGCAAGCCAATGTGCTGACCGTGACCGAAGGCCCGAATAGCTTGCAGGCCGGCAGTGTGATCAATTTCCGCCTGGTCGATGACCGCATCCGCTTCGAGGTGTCGCTGGAGGCGGCCGAGAAAAGCAACCTGAAACTGAGCTCGCGGCTGCTGTCGGTGGCCTATGCGGTGCAGAAAGGTGGCTCCTAGCCGCTTGCTTAGCCGCAGCTGCCTATACCTCGCTCCATTGGCGCAGCAGGTTGTGATAATGGCCGGTCAGGCTGACCAGTTCCGCGCCATCGCCCAGGCGGGCGCGCAGGCGCTCGATGTTCTGGTCTAGCTCGAACAGCATGGCGCGGCGGGCGTCGTCGCGTACCATGCTTTGCGTCCAGAAGAAGGAGCAAATGCGGGCGCCACGCGTGACCGGCTCGACATGGTGCACGCTGCTGGACGGGTACAAGATCAGGTCGCCGGCCGGCAGCTTGACTTCGTGCGTGCCATAGGCGTCCACCACCACCAGTGCGCCACCGTCGTAGTCGTCGGGATCGCTGAGGAACAGCGTCGACGAGATATCGGTGCGCAGCCAGGCGCCGCCGGCAGCGGCGGGCAAGCGGCGCATCGAACCGTCGACGTGGGCACCGTAATGCCCGCCGCTGGCATAGCGGTTGAACAGCGGCGCGATGGTGCGCAGCGGTAGCGCGGCGGCAAAGAACAGCGGGCTGGCCGCCAGCGCATCGAGCACTTGCTGCCCCAGCGCCAGCGCCAGCGGCGAGCCGTCCGGCAACTGGCGGTTCTGTTTGACCTGTGCGCCCTGGGCGCCGACCGTAGCGCGGCCGTCGATCCAGTCGGCCGCCGCCAGCTTGGCGCGCATCGCAGCCACTGATTCTGGCTGCAGCACGGCGGGAATATGCAGCATCATGAGCTTCCTTTCAACTGTAAAAGCGGTCGCCGGCGAGTGCGGGGCGGGTTCAGAGACAGCGCTTAGGGTACTGCTTAGAACTTGAAATTGGCAGTCAGGCTGGCCGAACGCGGTGCGCCGGGAGTGTAACGGTAACCGGACTTGTTGATCGCGTAGACATACTGCTGGTCGGCCAGGTTGTACAGGTTCAGGCGCAGCTCGACATGCTCGTTGAGCGGGTATGCCGCCATGGCGTCATACACCCAGTAGGCATCGGTGTAGGCCGGGGTGCCGATCGCGCCGTCGGTGCCGCGCAGCAGCTTGTCGGAGAAGCGCGCACCACCGCCCACTTGCAAGCCCATAGTCATCGTATACGCAGTCCACAGGGTGAACGCTTGCCGGGGCGTGTAGCTCAGCTGGTTTTCGCCGGAGGCGGTCGCCACCTTGCCTGCTTCGACCTTGCTCGAAGTGCGGGCATAGCCTGCGCTGATCAGCCAGTTGCGTATCAGTTCGCCGGTGAGGCCCAGCTCGATACCCTGCACGCGCTTCTTGCCGTTCTGGTAGAACTTGGTCGCGTCACTCGGATCGACTTCGATGTCGTTCTTGACGTCGCTGCGGTAGGCGGCCGCCGACAGCGACAGCTTCTGCTTGAGCAGGTCCCACTTGCTGCCGAACTCATAGGTGGTGGTGATTTGCGGCGCGTAGTTCGGATTGGCGGCGCTGTTGGCGGCCGAGCTCAGCGCGAAGGTGCTACCGCCAGGCGGCGATTTCGAGCTGGCCAGCAGGCCGTAGACGCTGCTGTCCGCGGTCGGTTTGTACAGCAGCGACAGCTTGCCGTTGGCTAGCTTGTCGTCCGCGCCCAGCGTGACCGGGAGCGGGGTGCCGACCGGCAGCGGCTGCGGCGCCGGTGCGGCCACCGCGGCCTGCAGCGTGATGCCGTTGTAGCGGGTGTGGTAGTGGTCGATGCGCACCCCGCCGTTGAGGATCCACTGCTCGCCCAGCTTGGCGGTGTCGAACACATACACGCTCTCGGTGCTGGTGCTGCCGTCGCCGCGGGCGCCGTTGCGGGCGTAAGTGACGTAGACCGGGGCGTCCGGATCCGGATGGTAGATGTTGGCCGGCGGCAGCGCGGTGCCGCCGGTGGCCGCCAGGGTGTAGTTGGTCTGCTTCTCCTTGCTCAGTTCCATGCCGGCCAGCACGGTGTGCTTGACGGCGCCGGTCTCCAGGTCCCAGCGGACGGTGCTCTGGTTGGTGACGATTTCATTGAGCTGGTCCTTGAAGTTCAGGTTGGTACGCGCCAGGACCCAGGTCGATGGATCGGAACCGGCCTTGACGATGTCTGGCGGCAGGTTGGCGGCGCTGGCCGTGTACGAGGTCAGCAGGTAGTTCTCGCTGGTCTTGCCATAGCGGGCGGTGTTGACCAGCTTGGCGCCGCCGGCGAAGTCGTGTTCGATGCGGGCGGTAAACATATCGGCCTTGACCTGGTCATGGTCGAGCGAGGAGCCGTAGAAGTTGTGCGGATCGACCGGCGCGGCGCGGCTCAGGAAGGGACGGCTTGGGTCCGGCGAAGTGTAGCCGGGCAGGCCGATGGTCAGCACGCCGCCGTCCGGGATATTGTCTTGCTTGACGTGCAGCAGGTCCAGGTAGATGCGGGTCGGGCTGCCCAGGCCGAAGGCCAGGGTCGGCGCCACGGCCCAGCGCCGGTTCTTGATGCGCTCGCGCGCCGGATTGCCGCTGTCCTGGTCCAGCAGGTTCAGGCGGAAGGCGCTCCCGCTGGCTTGGTCGATCACTTGGTTCAGGTCGGCGGTGGCGCGCTTTTGCCGGCCGCTGCCGCCGCTGATGCTGGCGCGGTAGGCGTCGCTGGCCAGCGGCTGCTTGGACACCAGGTTGATCGAGCCGCTCGGCGTGCTGCGGCCGTTGTCGGTGCCGGCCGGGCCTTTCAGCACCTCGATCTGCTCGATGTTGAAGGTGTCGCGCGAGATCGAGCCGACGTCGCGCACGCCGTCGACGAAGATGCTGCCGGAGGCGTCAAAGCCGCGCATGTATATCGCGTCGCCGGTGTTGGTGCTGCCGTTTTCGCCCAGGAAGAAGGCGCCCACGCCTGGCGTGTTGCGCAGCGCTTCGGTCAGCGTGACGGCGCCTTGCTGGTCGATCAGTTCTTTCTTGATGACGGTCAGCGACTGGGCGGTGTCGAGCAGTTTTTCGCTGTACTTGGCGGACGAGGCCCGCTCAGCCTTGAAGTCGTTGCTGCGCCTGCCTTCGACGCGCACTTCAGCCATCACGCCGCTGGCGGCGCTGGTGGACTGTTCGTCGTCAATGCCCTGGTCGGCGCTGGCAGCGTAGCTGGCCATGGGCAGCAGCAGCGTCGCCAGGGCGGCGCGCATCTGCCGGTGGATACGGTGGGGGGGGTGTTTGCGACTGGTGATAGCCATGGTGGTGTGATTCCTGTTTGGTGATCTGGCTGGCTGCGCAAACCGGGACCGTTACGACTGGCTGCCAATGCGGGGTTGCTTCGGAGGCAAGTGTAACAATAATTTTCACAAATGTAAATGAGAATTATTATCAATACGATTCGTAAGCACATATCCAGACCGCCCACGAAGGGATCCGTGCTTGATGTGCTTGATGTTTAAGGGAGATGGGCGGGGATGGGCGACGCCGGCCGCCCGTGGCTCAGGAGTCTTCCCGTTCCAGCCAGGCGCGGGCGTGCGCCAGGGTTTGCTCCAGTTCGGCCTTGACGGCCCGGTAGCGCTGGTCCAGCTCGTGCTCGCGCTGCTCGTTGATGGCGTTTTCGGCGTCGATGGTGGCCTGGATCAGCCGCTTGGCACCCAGCACGCCGACCGCGCCGCGCAGGCTGTGGAACAGGCCGGCCGCATCGCGCAGCCTGCCCTCCTGCAGCGCCACGCCGGCCTGGTCGACCGGTGCCATGCCCGTGTCAAGCGCGCCGCGCACCATCTTGAACATCACTTCGCGGCCCTTGGGATCCTTGCCCATCACCCGCATCAGGCTGTCCATGTTGAAGATGCTCGCTTCGCCGGCCGGCAGCGGCGCCGCAGCGGCACTGGCCGGCACTGGCGCGGCGGCGCCCGGCGCCATGCGGCGCAGCGCGTCCGCCGGCAGCTGGCGCAGGATCACCGCCAGCATTTGCTCGACCTCGACCGGTTTGGGAATGAAGTCGCTGATGCCGGCCGCCAGGCAGCGGCTGCGCTCGGAGCCCAGCACGCCGGCCGTCATGGCAATGACCGGCAGGCGCAGGCCCAGCTCGCCGCGCAGCACTTCGGTGGCGGTGAAGCCGTCCATCACCGGCATCTGCATGTCCATCAGCACCATGTCGTAGCGGGCCGCGTCGCTGCGCAGCAGGTCGACCGCCTGCTGGCCGTCGCCGACCACGTCCAGCGTGGCGCCGGCGTGCTCGAGGATGCCGCGGGCCACGGTCTGGTTCAACAGGTTGTCCTCGACCAACAGGAAATGCAGGCCGCGCAGCCGGCCGACGATGCCGTGCTCGGGCTGCGCGGCGGCTTCGCCGTCGGCCTGCTTGGCGGCCAGCGCCTGGTGCAGCGCGTCGAACAGGCTGGAGCCGGTGATGGGCTTGACCAGCACCACGTCCGCTTCCGGCGCGCTGGAAATGTCGTCCAGCTGGTCGCGCGCGAAGGCGTTGACCATCACCACGATAGGCTGGCGGTGGCCGCTGGCGGCCAGGCGTATGCCCTTGGCCGTGGCCAGCCCGTCCATGCCGGGCATGTGCCAGTCGGCCAGCACCACGTCGTAGGCTTGCTGCTTCTGCAGGTTGTCGCGATAGCGCTGCAGTGCGGCCGCGCCGGACTCGACCTCGTCGGCACGCCAGCCCCAGGAGCGTATCAGCTTGGCGATCAGCTCGCGGCTGGTGCGGTTGTCGTCGGCCACCAGCAGGCGCAGCTCGCCCAGCGCGGGCTTGCGGCGCGCCTGCTGTGACTCCGGCAGCACCTCGAACGGCAGGCTGAACCAGAAGGTGGTGCCCGCGCCCTGCTCGCTGCGCACGGCGATCTTGCCGCCCATCAGTGTGATCAGGCGCTTGGTGATGGCCAGTCCCAGGCCGGTACCACCGAAGCGCCGGGTGATGCTCTGGTCGCCTTGCGAGAAGGCGTTGAACAGCTGGGCCTGCTGCTGCTCGGTGATGCCGATGCCGGTGTCGCGCACTTCGAAGCGCAACAGCGTGTGGCCATCGTCGCGGCCGTCCACCTCGACCGACACCACCACCTCGCCCTGCTCGGTGAACTTGATCGCGTTGCTGGCCAGGTTGACCAGGATTTGCTGCAGGCGCATCGAATCGCCCAGCAGCAGGCGCGGTACTGCCGGATCGACAGCGATCGCCAGTTCCAGTTCCTTGTCGCCGGCGTTCATGGTCATGGTGGTGGCCAGCGAGTTCATGGTTTCATCGAGGTCGAATTCGACCGGCGATAAGGCCATGGCGCGCGCTTCGATCTTGGAAAAATCCAGCACGTCGTTGAGGATGCCCAGCAGCGACTGGCCGGAACTGCGCACCATGCTCAGGTATTTGCGCTGCTGCAAGGTTAGCGTGGTGTTGCCCAGCAGGTAGACCATGCCCAGCACTGCATTCATCGGCGTGCGGATTTCGTGGCTCATGTTGGCCACGAATTCGCTCTTGGCGCGATTGGCGGCCTCGGCCCGGTCGCGTTCGCGCTCCAGTTCCTCGGCGCGGGCTTCCAGTTCCAGCCGCAGCCGGTGGCGCTCGGTGATGTCGGAAATGACCGCCAGCACCTTGGTGCCCTGGTCGGTACGCACCGCGCTCAAATTGGTTTCGATCGGGAATTCGCTGCCGTCGCGGCGCAGGCCCCACAGGTCGGCGCCCTTGCCCATGCGCATAGGCTCGGGGCTGAGGCGCTCGGCAAAGAATTGTTCGCGGTGCCTGGCGTGCTGCTGGCGCAATCGTTGCGGGATCAGCGCTTCCAGCGGCTGGCCAAGGATTTCGTCGCGCCGGTAGCCGAAGCAGCGCTCGGCTTCGCGGTTGAAGGTTTCGATGCAGCCTTCGATGCCGACCACCACGATGGCGTTCGGCGCAAATTCGATCAGGCTTTGCAGGCGGGCGTCGGCCGCCAGCCGCTCCTGCATCATGCTGTTGAAGGCCTGGGTCAGCTGGCCCACTTCGTCTTCGGTGCGCACCGGCAGCGGCGTATAGCGGCTGGCGTCCTGGCGCAGCGCGACGATGGCGTCGCGCAGGCGCATCAGCGGCGCCATCAGGCGCACGGTCAGCCAGCCGATCAGCGCGGCAGCCAGCAGCGAGGCCAGGCCGCTCCACAGCAGCAGGCGGTACAGCACGCCGTCGAAGGGTTCGAACGCTTCATCGACCGGCAGTGAGGCGGCCAGTACCCAGTCCACTGTTTTCAGGGTCTTGAAGCTGTTCAGCGCGCGCAGGCCGACGCTGTTGGTGCTGATCACCGTGCCTTCAAAGCCCTCGTCCAGTGCGCGCGTGGTGGCCGGGTTGGCGTTGCTGACGCGCGGCTTGAGCAGGCGGTTGACGTCGGGGTACAGCACGTACAAGGGCACTTCGCTGCGCGTCACCGCAAAGTAGTAGCCGGTGCGGCCGACCTTGGCGGTGCGCAGGTGGCCCAGCAGATTGTCCTTGTACAGGCGCAGCACGCCGATCAGCACGCATACCACTTCGCCCTGCTCGTTCAGTACCGGCGCGGCCATCTGCACGATGGGTTGCTTGTTGGTGCGGCCGATCAGCGGTTCGGTGATCATCGGTTTGCGGGTGCGCATTACCGTCTTGAAGTAGTTGCGGTCGGAAGCGTCGACGCCAACCCGGCCGGCGATCGCCGGCAGGTCGGAGATCACCTTGCCTTGGGGAGTGAGTACCAGCAGGTCGTCGAACAGCGACAGCACGGCGCGGTCGCGGTAGTAGGCGCGCAGCTGGCCGGTGTCGCCGGCGATCTGCGGCGGCTGGTTTTTGGCCGATAGCGTGATGATATCGAGCAGCATCTGCAACTTGTCATCGAGCTCTTCGGCGGTACGGTTGATCAGCGCGGTTTGCTGGGTAAACAATACCTTGCTGAAGTCGTCCTGCATGCGCTGCATTTGCACGACAGTCACCATGGCGATCATCAGGATCGAGGTGACGCTGGTGGCTAGCGCGACTTTAGCTTTGATGCCGAGTGGCTTCATTTCATCCTTTAGGCGGGATGCTGCGGCAATAGAAAAGGCTGATGCTTCAGCGAATTCTCCTATCAAAGCCCGACCTTGGCAAGAAAGAATCACCAGGCGCCATCGGCCCGCATGGCGGGACGATGGCTATCACATTGCCAGCTTAGTGCTGTACGGCGGACAGTATCACCTCGGCCACTTGCTTGGGCTGCGACAGCATCGCCACGTGGCTGGCCTGCAGCACGGTGGTGGTGGCGTTCAACTTCTTGGCGTAGGCGCGTTCCAGGTCCGGGGCGATCATGCGGTCGTTGGCCGAGACGATGTAGTAGTTGGCCTTGTTCTTCCAGGCGGCCACGCTGACTGGCTCATCGAAGGCCTTGCTATTGATCGGGCCCTGGGTGATGGCGACCATCGCGGCAGCGGCCGGCGACAGGTCTTGCGCGAAGTTAGCGGCGACCGAGGCGGCCGGCAGCCACAGGTAGCCGCTGGCGTCCGCCTGCAGGGTGGCGATGCCCGGTGGCGTTGGGTAGTCCTTGCCCTGGGTGGCGGTCGCTTCGCCGTCGTTCGGCGCGAACGCGGCCACGTAGACCAGTGCCTTGACCTTGTCGTCGTTGCCGGCCTGGGTGATGACGGTGCCGCCCCAGGAGTGGCCAACCAGTACCACCTTGCCGGTCTGGGCATCGATGACGCGCTTGGTGGCGGCGACGTCGTCAGCGAGCGAGCTCAGCGGATTTTGCACCGACACCACCTTGACGCCCTTGGCGGTCAGCAGCGGGATCACTTTTTCCCAGCTGGAGCCGTCGGCAAAGGCGCCATGAACCAGCACCACGGTGGTGTCGGCGGCGTGGGCTGGCAGGATGGCGCCGCCCAGCAGGGCGGCGGACAGCAGGGTGGTGGCGATGGCGGTGCGTTGCATGGTGGTTTCCTGGAGAGTGTTTGCGCACTAATAATTAGTGCGCTAAGTTAATCGGCTTTAAAAACCGCGCGCTTGAAGCAGGCGCGGCTGGTATGGTAGAAATATAGCGCATTAATAAATTGTGTGCAATCCATATGGTGAAAGTTTTTTGCGCAGCGCCGGATGGCATCAATCGCTGAGGTTGCCGTTCAGTTTGCCCAGGCCGGACATCAGCTGGCCGACGTCATCATGGGTCAGCGCGCAGGAACTGGCAATCGCATGGCTGAGCTGCAAGCCCGCTGCGCGCAGGTCCCGGCCTTTCTGGGTCAAGGTCAGCACGCGGTTGCGCTCGTCGCGGGGATCGCGGTTGCGCAGCAAATAGCCCTCCGCTTCCAGCCGCTTGACCAGCGGCGTGATCGAGCCGGAATCCTGCTGCAGGCGCTCGGCCACATCCTTGATGCCCAAGCCTTCCTGCTCCCACAGCACCACCATCACCAGGTATTGCGGATAAGTGAGGTTCAGGTCGGACAGCAGCGGCTTGTACAGCTGGGTCATTTTCAGTGAAGTGCTGTACAGCATGAAGCACAGGTGCTGGTCGAGGCGGGGCGGCGTGGCAGCCATAGGAAGCAGTGACAGGATGAGAATGGCGTTAGCCTAACGGCTATCCGGCCGCAACGCAAAAAAATATTTTTCAACGCCGCGCATCCATTTGGCCCCAGCCCGGCTCTTAGTAACCGAGGGATGTCCTCAAGCGACACCAAGGAGAGCAAAATGTTCTATGTTGAAAATGTAGCAAGCTGGGAACGCATCGTGCGTATCGTCGCCGGCCTGATCGCTGTGCTGGCCGGTATCTATCTGCTGGGCGGCATGTGGGGCTGGCTGATTGCCGTATCGGCCGCCGGCATCGTGGCGTCCGGCCTGTTCGGGTTTTGCCCGCTGTGCGCGATGGTGGGCCGCCGCCTGGATCGACAAGCCAAGCAAGCGCCACAATAATAAGCAATGTAACGAATGAACCTGGCTGAACATCACCTGCCCGTGCTGGATGCCGCCCACCGCGGCGCTCCGCATGCGCTGACCCAGCTGCTGCGGCTGTGCCAGCCTGACATCCGCCGCTACGCCCAGCGCAGCTGCCTGATCAGCGACGTCGACGGCGCCGTGCAGCAAGCGTTGCTGCTACTGTCGCGCAAGCTGGGCCGGCGCGCGCTCCATTACGATCCGTGGGACGAGGAACGCGCCGAGCAGTGGCTGGCCAGCCAGGATACGGCCGGCTTGCGGATCGAGCTGGTCCATGCGCTGGAATCGCTGCCCCCCGATTATCTGCAGGTGGTGCTGCTGCGCGATTTTGCCGAGATGAGCATAGGCGAAATCGCCGAACAGCTGGGCCAGACGTCGGCCGCCGTCAAGAGCCGGCTGCACCGCGCCCGTCTGATGGCGCGCGAATACCTGATGGGCTGAGTGCGGGCCATGCTATTGTCTGTCCGGAAAAATTTCCTTGAGGTGAACATGGCATCGAAGCAGGGCACGGTGGATTTTCTGCTGGACCAGATGGGCGGCGCGGGCGAGATCAGCGCCAAGCGCATGTTTGGCGAGTTTGGCCTTTACTGCGGCGGCAAGTTTTTTGCGGTGGTGGCTGATGACCTGCTGTACATCAAGCCGACCGCCGGCGGCCGCGCCTTCCTCGGCCAGCCAGACGAAGCGCCGCCCTATCCCGGCGCCAGCAACTGGTTTTTGATCGACGGCGAGCGCTGGGACGAGCGCAGCTGGCTGAGCCAGCTGGCTGGCATCACCGCCGCCGAGCTGCCACTGCCGGCGCCGAAAAAGCCCAGGGCGCCGAAGCAGCACTGAGCTGATTGTTTCAGGCGCTTCCAGATGGTGCCGGCGCCGGCGTCGATCAGGCTGGGGACGGTGGCGGCCAGCAGCGGGCCGACAGCGGGCACCGTCGCGACAGCTTGCGCGGCGTGGTGCACCAGCGCATGCGCGCCAGGCCGGCCGTGCATCAGGATGGCGCCGCCGACCATGAACATGGCCACCGTGCCTGCCACCGATAACAGTTTCATCAGCTGCGGCGCAGCCGCCAGCAGCAGGCGTCCGACTGCGCGCCCCAGGCCGCCCGCCCGCTGGCTCAGGTACAGGCCAGCGTCGTCCATCTTCACGATGCCGGCCACGATGCCATACACGCCCACCGTCATCACCAGCGCGATACCGGCCAGCACCGCCAGCTGTTGCATGAACGGTGCTCCCGCCACCGTGCCCAGTGCGATGACGATGATCTCGGCCGACAGGATGAAGTCAGTACGCACCGCACCTTTGACCTTTGCCGTTTCCTTTGCCTAGTCCGCTTCCAGCGCCCTCAGATCGACATCGGGCGCGCCGACCGCGTCGGCCAGTTCGCCCAGGTGGGCTCTGCCTCCCCACCATGCAGGTAGCCGTGGGCGATTTTTTCGCAAGCTTCGAAACACCGGTAGGCGCCGCCCGCCATCAGCAGCGGCGTGATGCCCCACGGCGCAAACGCACTGATCGCCAGCGCGGCCGGCAGCAGGATGGCCTTGTTCTTCAGCGAACCGAGCGCCACTGCCCACAGCACCGGCAGCTCGCGGTCAGCCGTGACGTCCGCTACTTGCTGCGCATTGAGCGCCAGGTCGTCACCCGGCACGCCGGCGGTTTTCTTGGCCGCCACCTTGCTCATCAGGGCAACCGCGTCGAGGATGGAGGCAATATCGTCGATCAGGGCCAGCAGGCTGGTGCCGGCCATGTCAGTCCTGCTCCGTGGCGACGAGGTGCATGGGCATCGGGGAAATTATTGGACAGGCAATCTTACCTCAGGCGCAGAACTGGCAGCCCCGTTACAATGACCACTATCGTCCGGCAAGGTGCCGGCCTATCTGCATTGGAAATAGCATGAGCTTTGCCACCTGGATCACCTTCGTCGTTGCTGCCTGCATCATTGCCGTGTCGCCCGGCTCCGGCGCCGTGCTATCGATGTCGCACGGGCTGTCGTATGGCGTCAAGCGCGCCAGCGCCACCATACTCGGCTTGCAGGCCGGGCTGCTGCTGATCTTGTTCATCGCCGGCGCGGGGGTGGGATCGCTGTTGCTGGCGTCCGAAATCGCCTTCAATGCGGTCAAGACTGTCGGCGCGCTATACCTGATCTACCTGGGGCTGAGCCAGTGGCGCGCCAAGGTCCAGGTCAGCCAGCAGGACCGCCCGGCTGAAGTGCAGTTGCCGTCGCTGCGCCAGCGCATGCTGACCGGTTTCCTGACCAATGCCACCAATCCCAAGGGCATCATCTTCATGGTGGCCGTGCTGCCGCAATTTATTACCCGGAACGCGCCGCTGCTGCCGCAACTGCTGATACTGGCCGCCACCATGTGCTGCATCGACCTGATGGTGATGCACAGCTACGCATTGCTGGCCTCGTCGATGCAGCGCTTCTTCCGCGACGCGCGCGCCGTCCAGACGCAGAACCGGGTGTTCGGCGGCCTGCTGATGGCGGTCGGCACGGCCCTGTTCTTTGTGAAGCGGGGCGGCGCGGCCTGACGATGCTGCAAATGTGCAATCATTTGTAAGCTGCGTCGTCGGAAACCGCGCTGCAGCGTTAACTAGGCTGACGCCGTAGGGGTGCGGCGAACATAATAAAAAACCGAGGAGCGCAGCCATGAACCACACAATTTTGCCATCTTTGCTATGGGCCGCGTTGGCCACGTTCGGCACTGCGGCGTGGGCCGATCCGCCCGCCGTGGTGGGGCGCATTTCCAGCGTCCAGGGCCAGGTCAGCGTGGTTGGCGAGGGCGAACCGGCCGCCGCCATCCTGAACTGGCCAGTGAGCAACGACGATCACATCACCACCAGCCGGGGTGGCCGCACGGAATTTCGCGTCGGCTCGACCGCGGTGCGGGTCGATGGCGACTCGGACCTGGAAATCACCGACCTGGACGACGATTTGCTGCGCCTGCGCCTCAATTATGGCAGCGTCATCGTGCGCATCAAGAATCCCGACATGCTGCGCGACTTCGAGCTGAACACGCCGCAGGCGCGCGTGACCCTGATCGAGCCGGGCGAAATCCGCGTCGATGCCGAGCGTACGCCCGATACCAGCCTGGTCAGCGCGCTGTCGGGCAGCGCGCGCGTGGATGGCGCCGGCGCTACGCTGACGGTGGCCAACGGCCGCCGCGCCGAAGTCAGCTTCGACAGCGTGCGCAGCAGCGTCGCCGCGCGCGACTATTTCGATATCTGGGCCCAGACCCGCGACATCGAGGACGATGCCGCCATTTCCACCCGCTATATCCCGGCCGAAGTCACCGGCTACGAGGAACTGGACCGCAACGGCACCTGGCGCGATACGGTCGAGTATGGCGCGCTATGGACGCCGCGCGAGGTGGCCGCCGACTGGGCGCCCTATCGCGACGGCCAGTGGATCTGGCGCGATCCGTGGGGCTGGACCTGGGTCGACAACGCGCCGTGGGGTTATGCGCCGTCGCACTATGGCCGCTGGGTGCTGGTGGAGCGCCGCTGGTGCTGGGCGCCGGGACGCATCGTCGGCCGTCCGGTATGGGCGCCGGCGCTGGTGGGCTGGGTCGGCGGCAGCCAGTTGCAGGTGAACGTGGGCAATCGCGGACGGGCGCCGGGACTGGGCTGGTATCCGCTGGGGCCGCGCGATCATTATGTACCGCCGTACCGGGTCTCGGTCGAGCAGGAGGCCCGCCTGACGTGGACGCACAATGGCCGGGAGGAGCGCCGCGATGACGGTCGTGACCACCATGACGGCGTGACGGTGTTGCCGCGCGACCAGTTCGAGGCGCGCCATCGGGTGCAGGTCAAGCAAGGGCCGGCGGTGATTTTGTCGGCGTCGCAGGTGCCGGCCGTGACACCGGTGGCGGCGCCGCAGCCGGCCGCTCCGGTGCGGCTGACCGATAGCAATCGCGGCAATTGGCAAGAGCGGCGCGACCCGCAGCCTAACCGTCCGGGATTGTCGTTGCAGACGCAGACCCCAAGCCCAACCCAGCCGGTGCCGGCCAACGATCGCGGCGGCCGTTTTGCCGACGATGCGCGGCGCCAGCAGTGGCAGCAAGAACCGGGACGCGAGCAGTACCGGCGCGACCAAGCGGGACGCGAGCAAACGCAGCGTGAGCAGGCACAGCGCGCGGCCGCGCAGCAACAGCAGGTGCAGCAACCGCAGCAGGCGCAGCAAGAGCAAGTTCAGCGTGAGCAAGTGCGCGCGGCCGCGCAGCAGCAACAGCTGCAGCAGCAAGCGCAGCAACAGCGTTGGCAGCAAGAGCAACGGCAGGTGCAAGAACTGCGTCAGGCCCAGCAGCAAATGTCACAACAGCAGCAGGCCCAGCCGCAGCCCGTACGCCAGGCGCCACCCGTCGTCCAGCAGCCGCAAGCACCGCAAGCGCAACCCGGCCGCGATCAGCGCGATCAGGGCCGCAACCCCGACCAGCGCAAGGACGGCGATAAACGCAGCAAGGAAGAGCGCGACAAGAACCAGCAGAATTTACGTTGAGATCCGAATCTGCCCCCCTGCGCCGCGGTTGCGCAGCGGACGGCGATGTTGGCCAGCCTCCCCGGTTGGCCTTTTTTATCCGGTAGCGCGTAAAACGCCGTCCTTCAGGACGGTGATGTAAGCGCGGGAGGCGAAGCCTCCTTGCTTTTCCTGTGTCCGCTGATACACTGTGA
>FSZM01000103.1_pt1 | contig 41760 bp, 35 predicted proteins | sample 1638831 | NCBI WGS metagenome assembly FSZM01 (sample SAMEA3914813, study PRJEB12502) | metagenome | biome: forest; material: soil | place: Canada | collected 2011-07-07 | depth 0.3 m
CTACCGGCGCATGCCGGCCCAGGCGCATGAACAATACCAAGGTCGGCGAAATCATCTTCGCCAGCGATGCGGTGGACGAGGTGAGCCGCCTGTGCGTGGAAATCAAGCATGAATTTCCCCGCGCGATTTTTTTGCGCCAGTAAGCGAATCTTCGCCTGCGACAACGGGATCTCCGCCTGCTGCACCTGGCAGGCTTGCAGATAGAGGTCCGGCCGATGCAGGTGTGGTGGCTGGGCGGCACAAGTCGTCCATGGCCAGCAGACACTGTTGCCGGTGCGCTTGATCAGCACGTCGCGCATGCGTCGGCGGCAGATGCGCGTCGAGCGCAACGCGATCAAGCTGGGGTAATCTCCATGCCCCGCAGGCCCTGTTGTTCCAGCAGGGTGAAGACGGCATCCTTGGATAAAACGTATTGCTCCATCAGCACCTCTTGCAGTGCGACGATGTGCGGGCGATAGTCCGCGATCGATTGCAGCGTGTAAGTGTAGAGCTCATCGGCCTTGGCCTGCAGCTGGTCCAGATCGTGTTCCTGGTGCTTGAACTGGCTGTAGTCAAGCTTGGAGCGCGAGTACATCGACAGCTTGTTTACCATCAGGTCCAGCATCGAGGTGGCCTTCTGGATATCGTTTTGGCTGCCGATGGAAATGCCGCGCGCGCCGTAGAATAATTCTTCGGCCGCCACGCCGCCGTACAGCTGGATCACATCGCGCTCCAGTTCTTCCAGCGTGCGCAGCGCGACATCGTCGCAGGCCGACAGCACATAGCCCAGCGCATTGAGCTTGGACACCGACTCGGTGCTGATCTTCAGCAGCGGCGAACGCTCCTTCACCTGCGCCAGGGTCATGCCCTGGCGCAGCCACGGGTCGATCTGCATGAAGAAGTGGCCCAGCTCGTGCAAGGCGATGCGCTCGCGCTGGCGCTGCTTCTCGGCCGTGGTGGCGCGGTCGGTCAGGCCGATGGTGGCGCGTTCAAAGGCGCGGAACATCAGCTCCGTGTTGATGATCGCGTGCTCCTGGATCGCCAGCATGCTGGCGCGCTCGACTATCGTTTGCAGCAGCGCGGGACTGAGGTTGGCGGTGATCTCGGCCACCTGGTCCAGCTGCAGATCGTGCCAGTCCACGCAGCCCTCGGCTTTGCGCGCCAGGAAGGAGCGCAGCAGTTCGCTGCGTTCGCGCTTGTTCGGCAGGCGGAAATTGATCTTCACCGAGAAGCGCCGCAGCATCGCTTCGTCCATCTGCGTCGACGCATCGTCGAAGTTGGAGGCCACCACCCAGATCACGCCGGCGCCCTGGTCGCTGCGCACGCCGTCCAGCAAACCCAGCAAGGTGTTGGCGGTATCGTCTTCCCATTTTTTTTCGCCGCGGCCGCGCGGCATGAACAGGCCCTGCGCTTCGTCGAGGAAGATGATGCAGCTGCCGCGCGCGCAAGCCTTGCGGTGCAGCGCATGCAGCGCCTTGGAGCCGCCGCCGATATAGCCCGATTCCAGCGCCGATGCCGAGACCTGGATCAGCGGCACGTTCAGGCGCTTGGCCAGGTAGCCGGCCAGCTTGGTCTTGCCAGTGCCGGCCGGGCCGGTCAGCATCACGTTGAAGGGCTTGTCGATATCGTGCTGACGGTACAAGGCGCGGTTGCGTATCATGTCTTCCAGGTGCAGCACTTCCTGCTTGATGTCTTCCATGCCGATCAAATCATCCATGCTGCCGTGCAGCTGGTCCGGCGCCAGCACCTGCGCCGACAGGCCCATGCCGGGCAGGCCGGACTTCAGCACGAACAGCGCCAGCCCCACCAGCAGCAGATCGAGTCCATGCCGGCCCAGGAACACGCCGCTGCGCGTGAGCAGGTTCTCATCCTCGTCTTGCAGCACGGCCTTGTGCGCGGCCAGGTAATCGTCGCGCGCGATCGCGTACGGAATGCCGTTACGCAACAGCACTTCGCGCTCCAGGCTCAGGTGCGAAGTGCTGGGCACTTTGACGACATGCAGCTGCGGCGCATCCTTGAACTTGAAGATGTAGCGCGGCGCATCCGACAGGGGTGCTGCCACCAGCAGATATTCGAGCCGCCCGCGCTGGCTGACAAGGGCGGTGATCTGCGAAATATCTTGGGAGCGTAGTAGCGGGCTCGCGTCCTGCGGCACCTCGCCGCGCAGGCTGAACACGGCGACGGCCAAGGCGGCCAGCAACAGCAGGCCCAGCCGCACATAGAGATTGCGCAGCGCCAGTTGCAATTTATACAGAGTGATCATGATAGCTCCGGCGCGCCGCCGGCTTAACGGTAAAACGGGACCGGTGCGGCGATGGCGCGAGGATAGGGCGCGGCGGCCGCAGCCACCAGACCGCGCGCGGAACGAGGCGCAGCGGGTGCTACTTGAAGCGTTGCCACATCGTGAGTGCCACGTGGCAACGTCTGCAGGGCCAACTATAACGGGCTGCGCGGCTTTTGTCGCGAAAAAAAACCACATTGCATGCGCCGCGCAACAGCTGTGATCAGGCCGACAAAGTTTTCGTTTGCAGACCGATATCAAACCCAGCCGGTGGCGCTGGCGCAGCGCTTCGTCGCGCCATTTGACGATTGGACCCCGACTATCTACCGCTGGTCGCATGGGCCGGATTTCGCGCCGCGGCTTTGCTAATCTGACCATGCCTACCGCTGGAAACCAAGTTCGCAGCGGCGGCCGATCAGCAGTATCCAGCGCTAACCCAGTGCTAACCCAGCGCATAACCATCGGAGCCCATCATGAACAAAATCTTGCTGACCATCGCCACGGCGATGGCCTTGACTTCCCTTTCCAGCGCCTACGCCGGCCCGCAAGTGGTGGGCGACGCCAAGAGCGACACGGTGCACATCAAAGCCTCGGAAGGCTATCGCATGCCGCCGCAAGAGTTCGACGACTATGCGTACAACTACTACCTGAGCAACGACGACACGATCAAGTTCAGCCGGCGCGGCGTCGCGCATTTCTACGCGCAGGTGCGCGGTGACAGCAAGGCTGAAATGTTTGCAGTCGCGCCAGGCGTGTTCATGACCGCCGCCGGCAGCAAGATCGAATTCCACGACGACGGTTTCAGCGTGGTGATCTCCAATTACGAACGGCTGTCGCTAGCCAATGTGCTGCCGGTCGGTACCACGGTGGTGGCGGGCCGTTGAGCGGGCGCCGCGGCTTGGCCGACGGCAGGCTATGACGGCGCTGGCGTCGATCAAAACGTTTGTTGCTGGCGTGGCTGTTCGGGCCTAGGAAAAGGTTGGCGAACTGCTACGCTGACTCCATCACCATGCAGTTTCCCATGGTGAGCTAGCGTCATGGGGACAGACTATGTGGGAGGCGATCATGAGCAAAATGATGGGCAGCGCCCTGGCCGTGCTGGCAGTGGCCGGCCCTGCCATCGCAGCAGCACAGCTGGCGCCGGCGCCTGCGGCCGGCGCCAGCAATATCCAGGTCACGATCGGCAAGCACAGCCTGGCCAGCACCCCCTATGTGCTGGCGCCGCAGGAGTTTAGCAACTATGCCCAGCCCTATCGGCTGGAATCGGGCTTGGTGCTGACCTTTGAGCAGCGCTCGCACCGCTACTTCACGCGCATGCGCAACGAAGCCAAGGTGGAGATTTTTCCGCAGGCGGAAGGGGTGTTTACGGCGGCCGACGGCACCTTGTTTGTCTTTCGTAACGGGGGCGAGAGCATCGCTGTCAGCCATCTGGAACGCCTGCCCTTTGCCGGCAACGTGCTGATCGATCCGCAGCGGATATACGCCGCCACCCGCTAGCGCCTACTTGGACGGCGCCCAGTGCTCGTACTTGCGTTCCAGGCGCGACATGCTACCGTCGCGCCGCATCTCTTCCAGTGCCGCGTTCAGGCGCGCGATCAACTCGTCCGGCACCGACGGATTGCAGGCCAGGTAGACCTTGACCCGGTTGAACACCAGCAGCGGCACGATCTTGCCGGTCCAGTCGTACTGGCTCATTTGCGCGCCGCTGCGCATGGCCACCGCCCACAGGTCGATGCGGTTCATCAGCAGCTTTTGCGGGTTGACCAGGTCGTTGCTGACCGGGTCGACGTTGAAGCCGCGGCTGCGCAGGTAGTCATCGCGGGCGTCGCCGTTGTAGGTGCCGATGCGCAGCTTGCGCGCATCTTCCAGGGTCTTCAGCGGGAACTCGTGGTCGGCGCGGCCCCAGAACGCCCACTCCGCTTCATCGGTCGGGCCCACCCATTTGAACAGGCGGTCGCGCTCCGGCGTGCGCGAGGTGGAATAGACACAGGTCTGCGGCTGGCTTAGCGCCATGGTGTAGGCGCGCTTCCACGGCAGCAGGTCCAGCTTGTAGTCGGTGCCGGTGCGCGCCATCATCTCGCGCACCTTCTCGGTCTCGCGGCCGGTGATTTCGTCGCCGGCTTTCATGCTGGCCGGCGGCGAGTGTTCGGTAATGATCAGCAGTGGTGCGGCGTGGGCTGCCAGGCCGACCGCCAGGACGGCCGCGCCAGCGGCGGCGCGCAGCCGCCATGCCATCGTCGAGTATCGCTTCGCCATTGTCTTGTTTGCCAATTGCCGGGGCTATCCGCCTGATCGTTACTTGCAGCATAGCAGCAATAAGAATCGCGCGGCAACACCTTGCCGCGCTTAGAGCCTGTCCTCAGTTGGTGCGACGGTACAGGCGGAAGCGTTCTTCGCGGTCGGACGGGCGGCGGCCCTCCCACAGCAGCTGCCATTGCTTGCCGCGGTATTGCGGCTGGATTTGCTTGTCGTCGCGCAGCTTGACGCTATCTTGCAACAGCAGCAGCTGGCAGCGGCCGCCGGCCACGCCGGTGAACGGTAGATGGGCGTAGTAGGCAAACGAGGCGCGCTGCGCCGGGCCGACATTGGTTTCGATGCAATCGACCTGGGCCGGCAGCGTTTGCGCAATCTGCTGCGCCACGCTGGCGTAGCTCTTGGAGTAGTTCATATCGGGCAAGAACAGCGTCATCAGCAAGATCCAGATCAAGATCAGGCCGCCGGACGAGAGCACCACCGCGCGCCACAGCACGGCCGGCTGGCGCGAGATGCGCCAATGCACCAGCGCAATCCAGCCGCAGGTGGCTGCGGCCGCCACCAGGAAGGCCAGCAGGCCCAGTTGCGGATGAAAGCCCGGCATCAGCTTGAGCACGTTGTAGGCGGCCTTGGGCGGCCAGCCAGTGAGCTTGGCGAACCAGAAGACCCAGATCACGGCCGCGCCCAGGGTCAGCACCATCACCGAGAACCAGTCGATGGCGTTGATGGCGCCGCGCTTCATGGTCAGCAGGCCGAAGGCGGCCATGATGGCCAGCGGCGGCAGCAGCACCAGCAGCTGGCCCTGTTCCGGATTCGGATGGCATAGCGCCAGCAGCGCACCCATGGTGACAAAGGTCAGCGGCACCACGATGTGCAGCACGTGGCGCTGGCGGCGCCAGGCCCATACGGCCCAGCCGGCAAACGGCCAGGCCGGCCAGAAGAACCACAGGCCCACGCGCAGGAAGAAGCGCAGCGAGCGCAGGCCAGGCAAGTCAACCTGGCTCAAATTCCAGGCTTGCCAGCCCGCCAGCGGCGACTGGCCATAGGGTTGCAACAGATGGGCCGGCAGCAGCCAGACGGCGGCAATGGCCGCACCGACGGCCAGCGCCACGCCCAGGTCGCGCAGGCTGCGGCCGAGCGGATATTCGAGGAAGCGGGTGCACACCAGCAGGGCCAGCGTCAGCAGCGTCGGCGTGACCCAGCCGCGGTTCAAGGTCAGCAGGCCCAGCGCCATGCCGGCCAGCGCCGCGTTGCGCAGCGACGGGCCTTCCATGTAGCGCACCGCGCGGTATAGCAGCAGCGCCGTCAGCGACACTTGCAGCGCTTCGGAGGTGGTTTCGTGGCTGTGCAGCAGCAGGCCCAGGCAGCCCAGGAAGATCAGCACCGCGGCGTCGGCCAGGGTGCGCCCGAAGTCGTCCGGCTCGGGCTGGCCGCCGAAGGCCAGCCGCAGCGGCTGCGCATCCTGGCGGCGGCCCAGGTTAAAGGTGGCGTACCACAGCGACAGCACGCCCAGCAGGAAGATGGCGATGGTGCCCATGCGCGCGGCCAGCACGTCGCCCAGCAGCGCGCCGAATAGCTTGATGCCCAGCGCGCCTATCCAGAACGCCAGCGGGCCTTCGTCGGGCATCGCCAGGCCGGCCACATTCGGCAGCAGCCAGTCTTGCCAGGCGCCGTGGGCCATGGTCCACATGATGCCGAAGCTGGCGGCGTCGTCGTTCTTCCACGGCTCGCGGCCGATCAGGCCGGGCAGGATGTACAGCAGGCCGAGCGCGAACAAGGCCCAGCGTGGCAGCGCCAGCGTGGCGGCGGCGGGAAGACGGACTGGCTTCATCGATCAGTGTGAAAGTAAGGTAGAACGGGAGTATGCAGGAAAATGGCCGGCCGGCGTGGCAACAAACAAAAAAAGCAGCCAGAGGCTGCTTTTTTCATCGTAGCGGCGGAAATTAGCCGGCAGCGACAGCGGTCTTCGAACCGACGGTACCGAACTTCTGGCGGAATTTCTCAACGCGGCCAGCGGTGTCGACGATCTTGTGCTTACCGGTGTAGAACGGGTGCGATTCAGCCGAAACCTCGATCTTCACCAGTGGGTAGTCTTTACCGTTGTGGTTGATGGTTTCGCGGGTCTGGATGGTCGAACGGGTGACGAATTTGAAGTCGCACGACAGGTCGTGGAACACAACTTCGCGGTAATCTGGATGGATTTCTGCTTTCATTTGAAGCCTCGGTTAGTTAGGTAGCCAAACAGCACTTCGGCGGTCTATCTTGCTTCTCGACCCGATTGCCGCTCACTTGCCAGTGATAAAAAATAATGCGATCGGCGATTATACAGCCGTATACGTCAAGAGGCAACCACGTGGTTGCCTCTTTTGCATGATAGCCGTTGCCGCGGCGTTCCGCAGCGGCGCCGCGCAGGCGGCAACCCATGCTGAGCCAACCAGAGCGCTGACCCGGCATGGCCCCCGCTTGCGCGCGGGCGAGGGATTAACCGCCGCGCCGCATCATGTCGAAGAACTCACCATTGTTCTTGGTGGCCTTCATCTTGTCGAGGATGAACTCCATCGCCTCGATCTCGTCCATCGAGTACAGCAGCTTGCGCAAGATCCAGATCTTCTGCAGCTGGTCCGGCTTGATCAGCAATTCTTCGCGGCGGGTACCCGATTTGTTCAGGTTGATCGCCGGGTAGACGCGCTTCTCGGCCAGGCGGCGCTCCAGGTGCACCTCCATGTTGCCGGTACCCTTGAATTCTTCGTAAATCACGTCATCCATGCGCGAGCCGGTTTCGATCAGCGCGGTGGCGATGATGGTCAGCGAGCCGCCTTCTTCGATGTTGCGTGCGGCGCCGAAGAAGCGCTTCGGACGCTGCAGCGCATTCGCATCCACACCACCGGTGAGCACCTTGCCCGAGGCCGGGATCACGGTGTTGTAGGCGCGTGCCAGGCGGGTGATCGAATCGAGCAGGATCACCACGTCCTTCTTCATTTCGACCAGGCGCTTGGCTTTTTCCAGCACCATCTCGGCCACCTGCACGTGGCGGGTGGCCGGTTCATCGAAGGTCGAGGCGACCACTTCGCCGCGCACCGAGCGTTGCATCTCCGTCACTTCTTCCGGACGTTCGTCGATCAGCAGCACGATCAAGGTCACGTCCGGGTGGTTGGCGGTGATGGCGTGCGCAATATGCTGCAGCATCACCGACTTGCCGGACTTCGGCGAGGCGACCAGCAAACCGCGCTGGCCTTTGCCGATCGGCGAGATCAGGTCGACGATGCGGCCGGTGATGTTCTCGGCGCCGTTCATGTCGCGCTCCAGGCGCAGCGGCTCGTTCGGGTGCAGCGGCGTCAGGTTCTCAAACAATATGCGGTGTTTCGACGCTTCCGGCGATTCGCCGTTGACCTTGTCTACCTTGACCAGGGCGAAATAGCGTTCGCCGTCCTTCGGCGTGCGCACTTCACCTTCGATGGAATCGCCGGTGTGCAGATTGAAGCGGCGGATCTGCGACGGCGAGATGTAGATATCGTCGGTCGAGGCCATGTAGCTGGCGTCGGGCGAGCGCAGGAAGCCGAAGCCGTCCGGCAGCACTTCCAGGGCGCCGTCGCCGAAAATCTGCTCGCCGGACTTGGCGCGCTTTTTCAGGATGGCGAACATCAGTTCCTGCTTGCGCAGGCGCGCCGCGTTGTCGATATCAAGACCGATTGCCATCTCCAGCAGTGCCGAGACGTGTAAGGCCTTTAGTTCAGATAGATGCATATGTGTTGAGTGTCCCGTGACGGGAGCAGTAAAGGTAGGGGAGGGAACTACGTGGTTTATACACATGGACAGCAAGCAGGTTGCTGTCCGGCCAATCAGACGGGGCTGCGGGCGCAGCACCGTCTATCTTACTTAGATATTGCTTTCGATGAAAGAGGTCAGCTGGCCTTTTGCCATGGCGCCCACCTTTTGTGCCGCTGCGACGCCGTTCTTGAACAGGATCAGGGTCGGGATGCCACGGATGCCGAACTTGGCCGGAATCGCCTGGTTCGCGTCCACGTCCATCTTGGCGATCAACAGCTTGCCATCATATTCCTTGGCCACTTCTTCCAGGATCGGGGCAATGCTCTTGCAAGGACCGCACCATTCGGCCCAGAAGTCGACCAGCACCGGGCGGTCGGACTTCAGCACGTCGGAATCAAAAGATGCATCGGTAATGTGTTTGATATTTTCGCTCATGTTTTCCTCAATCAGAGGTCAGTGTGGGATCAATAACGCCTGGGACGTAACCTTCTTGTCTGCGTGCCTTCAACGTTGCTGGACTACATCCAGCAGTTGAGGACGATCTGCGCGAATTCAATGTTCTGGAATGGGGGGGCAAGAAGGTCGGCAGGCGGGGATGGCTGAAATAATAACCCATTTTTTAGAAATGTGCGGTCAATTGTACAAATCGGATAAATAGTTTGTCTATATTGCGTGACGCTTGGCAATGGCGCGCTGCAGCATTTCGGCCAGTTGCGCGGCCGACAGCGGCTTGGCGCAGGCGCCCAGGATGTCCAGCCCATGCGCCGCCGCCAGCCGCTCGGCGGCGCGCAGCACGCCGCTGTCGACGCCCGACAGCAGCAGCACGCTGCCGGTGAAGGCGCGCTCGGCCGCGTAGCGCAGCAGTTCGATGCCGTCCATGTCCGGCATGCTCAGGTCGCAGATCAGCAGGTCCGGCGCGAAGCTGGCCAGCTGCGCCAGGCAGCGTTTGGCGTCGGTCTCGCTGTGGATCTGGTGCGGCCCGAGCGCGGCCACCATGTCGGCCAGCAGGTCCAGCATGAAGGTGTCGTCGTCCAGCAGCAACACGCGCAGGGAAGGGGAATTAGTCATCGTTGGCAAAGGTGGTATGGGTCATGATTTGTTCGGTGATTTGCTCCAGCAAGGGCCACAGGCGCGCCATCAGCGCGGCCGCGCGCGCCTTCTCGTCGCCGCTGTCGCCCGGCTGGCCCGGCGCCAGCAGCTCCATCTGCCCGCACAACTCGCCCATGCCCAGCGCGCCGACCGTGCACGCGGCGGACTTGATGCGGTGGCCCAGCTCGCGCATGGCCTGGATGTCTCCCCGTGCCAGCGCCGTGTCCATCGCGGCCAGGCCTTCCTGGGTACTTTGCACGAACTTGAAGGCGAACTTGCGGATCTTGTGCGGATGATAATCGAGCAGCTTGGCCAGCACCGACAGGTCGATCACCTCCGGATTGCCGCCCAGCGTGGTCTTGAAGGCCGGCGGGCCTTTCTGCTGCGGCGCCGGCGGCGCGGCCTCGCGCTCGGGCAGCCAATTGGCGATGGTCTGGTACATCAGCGCCGGCTGGATAGGCTTGGAGATGAAGTCGTCCATGCCCGCGTCCAGGCAGCGCACCCGGTCCTCGCTGGTGGCGGTGGCGGTCATCGCCAGCACCCGCATGTCGGCCAGGCGCGGGTCGGAGCGGATGCGGCGGGTCGCTTCCAGGCCGTCCATCAGCGGCATCTGCACGTCCATCAGCACACAGTCGAAGGCAGTCTGGCGCAGCAGCTCCAGCGCTTCCATGCCGTTGGCGGCCAGGCACACGGTGGAGCCGACTTCCTCCAGCATCTCCAGCGCGATCTGCTGGTTGAAGGTGTTGTCCTCCACCAGCAGGATGCGGGCGTGCTTCAGCGCGCCCATCACGGCGGCGGTCTGCGCCGAAGCGAGCAGCTCGGCCGCGGCGTCGCTGACCTGGCTGATGATGGTCGGGACGCGGCTGGTCGAAATGCCCAGCCGCGCGGTGAACCAGAAGGTGCTGCCGTGGCCGGGCTGGCTGTGCACGCCGACCTCGCCGCCCATCAGCTGCGCCAACTGCTTGCAGATGGACAGGCCCAAACCGGTGCCGCCGTATTCGCGCGTGGTCGAGGTGTCGGCCTGCTGGAAGGACTGGAACAGCTTGTCCATCTCCTGCTCGGGGATGCCGATGCCATGGTCGCTTACTTCAAAGCGCAGCAGGCAGCTGCCGGCATCGCCCACCACCTGGCGCACGCGGATGTCGATATGGCCTTTTTCGCTGAACTTGATGGCGTTGTTGGTGTAGTTGATCAGCACCTGGCACAGGCGCAGCGGATCGCCGCGCAGCACCGGCGGCAGCGACGGCTCCAGGTCGAACAGCAGTTCCAGCTCGCGGCTGGCGGCCTTCGGCGCGACCACCGTGGTCAGCGTCTGGATCACATGGTCCAGCGCAAAGTCGACTTGCTCGATTTCCAGCTTGCCCGCTTCGATCTTGGAGATGTCGAGGATGTCGTCGATGATGCCCAGCAGGTGCTCGCCGGCGAAGCGTATCTTTTCCAGGTAATCGCGCTGGCGCGGATCGAGGTCGGTCTTGAGCGCCAGGTAGGCCATGCCGATCACGCCGTTCATCGGCGTGCGAATCTCGTGGCTCATGTTGGCCAGGAACTGGCCCTTGGTCTGGCTGGCTTCCTCGGCCTGCAGGCGTGCCAGTTCCAGCTCGCCGGTGCGCATCGCCACCCGCTCTTCCAGATGCTCGTTCAATTCGCGCAGCGCGTTCTCGGCCTGGCGCCGCGCCGTGATGTCGGTGATCATGGCCAGCATGCCGGCGTAGCTGCCGTCGTCGCTGTTGACCAGGGTGCTCGACAACAAGCACCACAGCGCGCTGCCGTCGCGGCGGAACAGCCGCACGTCGGCCTGTTCGGCCTGGCCGGACGGGCGCCGCTGCATGTGCTCGCGCAGCAGCGCGCGGCCGTCGTCGTCCATGAAGTCGGCCATGGCACTGCCCAGCATCTGCTCCACTTGGTAGTCCAGCATGCGCGCCATGGTGGGATTGACGAAGCAGGTCTTGTCATCGGCGCCGGTCATCCAGATGCCTTCGGCGGCGGTCTGCACGATCAGGCGGTAGCGCTCGGAGCTGGCCTGCAGCGCTTCCTCGGCGCGCTGGCGCTGCGTCATGTCGCGCAGCGACATGACGGCCATGTCTTGCCCGGCCAGCGCCACCGGCGAGATGTGCACCATGGCCGGGAAGCGGCTGCCGTCGCCGCGCTGTGCGGTCAACATCCGGCCCGGCAGGTGCGGGCGCGAGAACAGCTCGCGGGTACGGCCGTTGTTGCGCATCGCGTCCGGGATCAGCTGTTCCAGCGAGCGCCCTGACAGCGCACCGTCATCGACGTTGAAGCTGCGGCAGCAGGCCGGATTGGCATAGCGCACCCGCCCGCTCTTGTCGGCCGCCAGCATCGCCGTCGGCGTGGCGTCGAGGATGGCGCGCATGCGCATTTCTTCGGCCGCGGTGTGCTGGCTGATGTCGTTCAAGGTGCCGGTGGCGCGCAGCGGCCGGCCATGGCGGTCACGCTCGATCACCATGCCGCGCGACAGCACCCACAGCCAGCTGCCGTCCTTGCAGCGCAGCCGGTATTGGCTGGTGATTAACTGTGGCTGCCGGCCATCGCTGCTCAGGTAGCCGGCGATCTCCTGGCTGACGCGCTGCCGGTCGTCCGGATGCACATGCTCGATCCATTCGCTGGCGCCGGGATGAAATTGGCCGGCGGCGTAGCCCAGCAGCTGGCAGTAGCGCGCCGAAAAATCGATGTGGTTCTCGCGCAGGCGCCAATCCCACACGCCTTCGCCGTAACCCTCCAGCGCGAAGCTGGCCAGGCGTTCGGCCCCCTCCAGCTGCGTGCCGCTGCGCCGCAGCCGGCCCTGCAGCACCAGTACCCGTCCCAGCGCGCCGGCCGACAGCAGCAACAGCAGCAGCGCCGCCAGCGCCGGCAGGGCGTACTGCTGCAAGGGCCATTGCGCCGCCGGCTGGTACAGAAAGCCGTCCAGCGCAAAGCCGGGCGGCAGCATGCCCAGGTCGGCGTAGGTGGCGGCGATGGCGCGCCAGCGTTCCGGGTTGTTGTAGCCCGGCTCGATCAAGTCCTGTGCCACCAGCGGCGCCATCTGGCTCGCTTCGTACATCAGGTGTTCGCGGCTGTGGTGGTCGGGATAGCGGGCGCGTATCAGGTCGACGATCTCGCCCGGATGCGTCATCGCGTAGCGCCAGCCGCGCAGCGTGGCCTCGCGCATCGCCGCCGCACGGGCCGGATGCTCGCGCAGTTCGCTCTCGGTGGTGTACAGATTGTCGCCGTAAAAATCGATGCCGGACGAGCGCGGCCTCAGCAGCTCGTAGCTGACGTTGCTGCGGTCCAGCACGTAGGGCTCTTCGGTGGCATAGGCCGACATGATGTCGACCCGGCCCTCGATGAAGTCGTCGATGTTATGGCTGTGCTGCAGCAGCACCATGCGGCTCAGGTCCGCGCCCTGCTTGGCCAGATAGGCGATCAGTTCGTCGTGCAAATTGGGGCTGAGCATGGCGCGGGCGCCATTCCATGGCACGCGCATGCCGTCGGAAGCGCGCCGCACCAGCAGCGCGGCAGCCGAATGCTGGAAGATCGACGCCAGCACCACCAACGGCGCGCCGCGGTAGCGGTTCAGCAGCAGCGCGCTGTCGCCGATGCCGTACTGGGCCCGGCCCTCCAGTACCGTCTTGACCGGATCGGTGCCGCTGCGCGCTTCCAGCAGCGACACGTCCAGTCCGGCGTCGCGGTAAAATCCCTTGTCCTGCGCCGCGTAATAGCCGGCGAACTGGAACTGGTGCTGCCAGCGCAACTGCACCGTGACCTTTTCAAGGGCATGCGCCGGCAGCGCGCCGGCCGCAAGTCCGAGCGCTGTCGCTGCCAGCCAGGACGACAGGCATAGCGGCACGCGGCAGGGCGGGCGGCGGTCAGGCGACAAGGAATGGTCCTTTCGAACAGCGGCGGATAACAGCGACAGTGTCTTATGTTCGGAAAACTATAGCATCGAATTTTTGCCCGCAGCGAGAACTTTTTCCATAGGAGGAAACGGGCTGCTCGCCCGGCCAGATGCTTGCAAAATGGAAGCCGCGTACGGCTAGTTGACGCTGCCGGCAAACTGGTAGCGATGGCCCGGATGCCACATGGTGGCGATCGATGCGATGTTGCCGGCCGAGCGGGTCTGGCGCTTGAGCACCAGGCAGGGCTGGCGGGTGTCGATCGCCAGCATGTCGGCGATCTCGCGCGGTGCCGACATTGCCTCGATGCTGTACACTGCGCCTTGCAGCGGCGCGGCCCGCATCAGGTATTCGTTGGGAGTGATGCTGGCGAAGTCCTGCTCCATGTAGTCGGGCGCGCACAGCGGATTGACCCAGCGGTCCTCGACCTGGATGGGCACGCCGTTTTCAAAGTGGACGATCACCGAGTGGAACAGCTGGTGGCCGGGCGGCAGGTCGAACTGCTTGGACAGCAGCTCGCTGGCCTTGCTGCGTTCCAACTGCTGCAGGCTGCTGCGATGGGCATGGCCGCGCGCGCGCACCTCGTCGGCGATGCTCTTGATTTCAAGCAGCGTCGCCTGATATTTTTGCTGCGCCACATAGGTGCCGGAGCCCTGGCGGCGGGTCAGCACGCCCTCGGCGGTCAGTTCGCGCACCGCGCGGTTGACGGTCATGCGTGACACGCCGAACTGCTTGACCAGCGCCTGCTCGGACGGAATCACGTCGCCTTCCTTCCAGATGCCGGCGGCGATCTGCGCCAGCAGGTAATCCTTGATGCGCTGGAAGATAGGGGTGTTTTCTTGCGGGCTTTGATCGTCCAAACAGGTTCTCCGTCGGCCCGCCTCGAACGGGCGGCAGTGCTGGCATTTTAGCATTGCGCGACAGTCTGTCTATACCAATTTTGGCCTTACAATTTAAGTTGAATTCAAAAGCAAGAGCTGGAGTGTGGCACTGGCCGGGCCTCGCTACCATGCAGTCATCGTCCATCAACGGGAGCAGGGCCATGAGCAAAAATGCACAGCTGATCAGCAAACGGATAGCTGACAGGGTAGCCGACAAGGTAGCCGACAGCGCCTACGCCGGCGATGAACAGCGCTGGGCCGCGGTCCGGCAGCGCGACAGCGCGGCCGACGGCGCGTTCTGGTATTCGGTGCGCAGCACCGGCGTGTACTGCCGTCCCTCGTGCGGTTCGCGGCCGGCGCTGCGCCACAATGTGGCGTTTCACGACAGTTGCGCCGCCGCCGAAGCGGCCGGCTTTCGCGCCTGCCTGCGCTGCAAGCCGGACCAGCCGCCGCTGGCCGAGCGCCAGGCCGCCATCGTGGCGCAGGCTTGCCGCATCATCGACAGCGCCGAACAGGCGCCGGACCTCGATAGCCTGGCCGAGGCGGTGGGCGTGAGCCGTTTTCATTTCCATCGCATGTTCAAGGCGCAGACCGGGATCACGCCCAAGGCCTATGCCGCTGCGCAGCGCGCCAAGCGCATGCAGTCCGGATTGCTGCAGGAAGCGTCGGTGACCGAGGCGATCTACGCGGCCGGCTTCAATTCCAGCGGACGCTTTTATGCGCAGTCGCCGGCGGTGCTGGGCATGACGCCGAGCGCCTTCCGCGCCGGCGGCAGCGGCGCGGTGATACGCTTCGCCATCGGCGCGTGCTCGCTGGGCGCGATACTGGTGGCCAGCACCGAGCTGGGCATCTGCGCGATTCTGATCGATGACGATCCGCAGTTTCTGGTGCGCGATTTGCAGGACCGCTTCCCGCAGGCCGAGCTGCGCGGCGCCGAGCCCGATTTCGAGCGCATCGTGGCGCAGGTGGTGGGCTTTGTCGAGGCGCCGGAGATCGGGCTGGATCTGCCGTTAGATGTGCGCGGCACGGCGTTCCAGCAGCGCGTGTGGCAGGTGCTGCGCGGGATTCCGGCCGGGTGCACAGTCAGTTATGCCGAATTGGCGCAGCTGGTCGGCTCGCCCAAGGGCGCGCGCGCGGTGGCGGGAGCGTGCGCGGCGAATGCGCTGGCAGTGGCGATTCCCTGTCACCGGGTGGTGCGCAATGACGGCGCGATTTCCGGTTACCGCTGGGGCGTCGAGCGCAAGCTGGCGCTGCTGGAACGGGAGGCGGGAAAATGAGCAAGGCCAAGGCCATGAACGGCGAGTTCGATTTCGGCGCCGGCAAGGCGCCACGCAAGCCGCGCCTGACCCCGCCCGAGAGCAAGCCGGAGCTCACCGCCGCTGCGGACGCCGTCGCCGCCGCCGCCGGGATCGCGCGCCGCACTGTCGGCGCCACGGCCGGGATCGCGGTCCATGTCGCTGGCCTTGATTGGCAAGCCATTGCCGACGAGTTGAATGCGCACGGCTATGCGCTCGTGCCCGGCATGCTCAGCGCCGACGAGTGCCTGGCCATGGCCGCGCAATACGCCCAGCCGGCGCTGTTTCGCAGCCGCGTGGTGATGGCGCAGCATGGCTTTGGCAGCGGCGAGTACCAGTACTTCCGCTATCCACTGCCGTCGATGCTCTCGGCGCTGCGCCTGGCCTTGTATGGTCCGCTGGCCGCCATCGCCAACCACTGGCACGAAGTGTTGCAAATCGACAGCCGTTTCCCGCTTGAACACACTGACTTCCTGGCGCGCTGCCACGCCGCCGGCCAGCAGCGCCCCACGCCGCTGCTGCTGCAATACCTTCCCGGTGACTACAACTGCCTGCACCAAGACCTGTATGGCGAACACGTGTTCCCGCTGCAAGCGGCGGTACTGCTGTCACAGCCAGGCCAGGATTTCGACGGCGGGGAATTCGTACTGACCGAGCAACGCCCGCGCATGCAGTCGCGGGTGGAGGTGGTGCCGCTCAAACGCGGCGACATGGTGATCTTCCCGGTCAACCAGCGCCCGGTGCAAGGCACGCGCGGCCAGTACCGGGTGAATATGCGGCATGGTGTGAGCCGCTTGCGCAGCGGCCTGCGCCACACCCTCGGCATCATCTTTCACGACGCCCTATAGCCGCTACGCCGGCTGCGCGTGGTTCTTCTGGGTCTGGTACAGGCGCGCGTACATGCCGCCTTGCGCCAGCAGCGTATCGTGCTCGCCCACCTCCGTGATGCGGCCCTGATCGAGCACCACGATGCGGTCGGCATTCTCGATGGTCGACAAGCGGTGCGCAATGACCACCGTGGTGCGGCCCTGCATCAGCACTTCCAGGGCCGCTTGCACCAGCCGTTCCGACTCGGTATCGAGCGCGCTGGTCGCTTCGTCCAGGATCAGTATCGGCGCATCCTTGTACAGCGCACGGGCAATGGCCAGGCGTTGGCGCTGTCCGCCGGACAGGCGCAAGCCATTCTCCCCCACCGAAGTCAGATAACCGTTCGGCTGGCGGCTGATGAATTCATGCGCATGCGCGGCCTTGGCTGCGGCCTCGATCTTTGCCATCGACGGCGCCGGATCGCCGTAGGCGATATTGGCCGCCAGCGTGTCGTTGAACAGCACCACTTCCTGGCTCACCAGCGCGATCTGCTGGCGCAGTGAAGTCATGGTGTACTCGCGCAGATCGACGCCGTCGAGCAAGATGCTGCCGCCGGTGGCGTCGTAGAAGCGCGGCAGCAGGCCCGCCAGCGTCGTCTTGCCGCTGCCCGAACTGCCCACCAGCGCGACCGTCTCACCGGCCGCGATATCGAGCGAAACACGATCGAGCGCCGGACGGGCATCGGCATCGGCCACGGCGTAATGGAAGCTCACTTGCTGCAGCGACAAGCGGCCCTCGGCACGCTCGAGCTTGCGCTTGCCGGTATCGGTTTCTGCTTCCGTGTCGATCAGGCCGAACACCGAATCGGCGGCAGCCAGGCCGCGCTGCATGGGCTCGTTAATCTTGGTCAGGTTCTTGATCGGCGACTGCATTGCCAGCAGCGACGACATGAAGGCCACGAAGGCACCCGGCGAGAGCGCACCGGCCTGCGCGCGCAGCAGCGCAAAGTAAATCACCGACGACAGCGTCACGCCGACCAGCAGCATGATGACGCCCGAATTGAGCGCCGCCGTCGCCGCGTGCTTGACCGCCAGCTGGCGATTGAGCTTGACCACGCCGTCGAAGCGATGCTGCTCGTAGTGCTGGCCGCCGAAGATTTTCACCACCCGCTGGCCGCTGATGCTCTCGTCGAGCACATTGGTCAGCTCGCCCATGGCCGATTGCGCGCTCTGGCTCAACTTGCGCATGCGGCGGCCGGCGAAGGTAACGATCACCGCCACCAGCGGCAGCAGGCCAAGGCAGAATACCGCCAGTTGCCAGTCGATGCTAAACAGCGACACCAGATAGCCGATGGTGGCGACCGAATCGCGCACTGCCACGTTGATCACATTCAGACCGGCCTGCGCCACCTGGGCCGCATCGAAGGCCACGCGCGACAAGGTGGTGCCGGTCGAGGTCTGGTCAAAATAATTGTTGGGCAGGCGCAGGATGCGGGCAAACATGGTCTCGCGCAGATTGGCCTGCACGCGGCTCGACAGCCACGCCGCGCCGTAGTCGCCGGCAAAGCTGGACAGCATGCGCAGCACGGCCAGGCCGAAGATGATGAGCGGGATGGTCCACAGCGCGGCCTTGGCCGTATCGTTGGGCAGCAGATGTCCCAGCCAGGACTGCACCGTGGCCAGCATGCCGGCAGTGGGCACACGGCCAGGAGGCAGACCCTGAGCCAGGCTGTGGGCCGGGGCCAGCGCGTCGACCACGTTTTGCAACTGGCGTATCAGCATGACGTCGGTGGCCGACGCGATGCCTACCGCCAGCACGGTGGCGGCGACGATCCAGCCATAAGGACGGAACTGCTTAAGCAGGCGGAAATAGAGTTGGCGGCTTTGCACGTGTGTGGAGTAAAGGCGGCGAAACCAGCATTGTAACCGTCTTGCCCAGGCAATCGCCGCGGGGCGCCGCCGCTGCGCTACACTCTGTGCTGTTGCTAATGCCTTGCTAACGAATTGGAGAGTCTTGATGCGCGCCACCTTGCTGCAGGTTTCCCCGCTGTCCGCCGCCATCGCGGCTGCCTTGTTTGCCGTCCTGCCTGCGGTGCAGGCCGATACCATTGTCGGGCACGCCAACGGCTATACGCTGACCGCGTCCGGCAAGCTGCAGCGCTTTACCGCGCTGGCCTTCGACGATCATGGCAAGGTCATCGCCGTCGGCGACGAGAACAGCGTGGCGGCCAAGGCGCCCAAGGCGCAGCACATCGACGCGCAGGGGAAGACGCTGCTGCCTGGCCTGATCGACGCGCACGGCCATGTGTTCGGACTGGGCGAAATCGCCACCAGCGTCGAGCTGTTCACGCCGGCCACGCTCGATAGCGCGCTCAAGGCCATCGCCACTTTTGCCAAGGCCCATCCGCAGCACCCATGGGTGTTTGGCCGCGGCTGGAACCAGGAGATCTGGAAGCTGGGCCGCTTCCCCACCGCGGCGGAACTCGACACCGTGGTCAGCGACCGTCCCGCGCTGATGGAGCGGGTCGACGGCCACGCGATCTGGGCCAACAGCAAGGCGCTGGCGCTGGCCGGCATCACCCAGGACACGCCGGACCCGGCCGGCGGCAAGATCGAGCGCGATGCGGCCGGCCATCCGAGCGGCGTGCTGGTGGACGGCGCCATGGCGCTGCTGAACCGGGTAGTGCCGCCGCCCACCGAAGCCGATGCGCGCGCCATGCTCGATAGCGCGCTGGCCTATCTGTCGTCGGTAGGCCTGACCAGCGTGCATGATGCGGGTATCGGCGTCAAGCAGGACCGCCTGTACCGCGACTATGCCGACCACGGCAAGCTGACCACCCGTGTCTACGCGATGATCGGCGATACCACGCAAGACTTCGACGAGCTGTCGAAAAATGGTCCGCTGAAAAGTTACGCCGGCGACACCTACGCGCTGGCCGCCGTCAAGCTGTACTCGGACGGTGCGTTGGGCAGCCGCGGCGCGGCGCTGCTGGCGCCCTACAGCGACATGCCGTCCACCAAGGGCCTGTTGTTCCATCCCGATGCAGAGATCCGTGCCAAGATGGAGAAGGCCATGAAGGCCGGTTACCAGGTCAATGTGCACGCCATCGGCGACGCCGGCAACCGCCAGATCCTCGACGCTTTCCAGGACCTGATCGCCAAGTACCACAACGGCGCGCTGCGCCATCGCATCGAGCATGCGCAGGTGGTGGCGCCCGAGGATATCCCGCGCTTCAAATCGCTGGGCGTGATCCCGTCGATGCAGCCGACCCACGCCACCTCGGACCAGAACATGGCCGAGCAGCGCGTCGGCCCGGAGCGCATCAAGGGCGCTTACGCATGGCGCAGCTTCCTCAAGCAGGGCTCGAAGATCGCTTGCGGTTCCGACTTCCCGGTGGAGTCGCCCAATCCATTTGAGGGCATCCACGCCGCTGTCACGCGCCAGAACAAGGCCGGTGTGCCGGACGGCGGCTGGTACCAGAACCAGGCGATGACCTTGAACGAAGCCTTCCGCTGCTTCACGCTGGACGCCGCCTACGCGGGCCATCAGGAAACATCTCTGGGATCGCTGGAGCCGGGCAAGTGGGCCGACTTCATCATCATCGACCGCGACCTGTTTACCATCCCCGCTGCGCAAATCGGAAAAACGGCCGTGCTGCAAACCTGGGTCGCAGGCAAGCCGGTGTATCGGAAGTAAACCAGAAAAAACAAGAACAGGGAGCGGCGGGAGCGGCGGGTAAGGTGGGAGAGGCGCGGCGCGCACTCTCCCGCAGATCTTGGGGGGCTCAGCCTTGCTTGCGGCGGCGTGCCAGCATGGCCAGGATGCCCGAGCCGGCGAGCAGCATGGCATAGGTGGCCGGTTCCGGCACCGGCGCCAAATTCAGGTGGAAGTCGCCGCCATAGCTGCCGCCGCCGGCATTGATGCCGTGGATGGTCAGCGTGAGCAGGCCGAAGACGGGCGACGCCACCAGGGCGGCGCCGCTGATGATTACCGGTGGCGCGGTGCTGCCGGTGAGCAGCGGAATCCCGTTCAGATTGGCCGAGGTAAACATGATGCCGCCGATGCCCATGAAGTTGGTATTGGTCACCGTGCTCCATGCCATCGAGCCTGGGGTCGCCATCGGGGTAAAGGTGAACACGTCGGTGAAGGCACCCAGCACCGGCGTATCGCCGATGGCGGCCGACCACATGCTGCCGGAGGTATTGCTCAGCATTACCACGCCCGGACCTTGCGGTGGCGCCATCGCCATCGCAACCGAGGAGGCGGTCAGCAGCGCTGCCAGCGCCACTGCGTGCCGGGTCAGAGTCTGCTTCATTTTTTTCTCGCAGACAAGATGAGGCGTCATGAGTGAAAAACCGGGACAACGCTTTCAACATAGTTCTTAGTCCATGAAATTGCCGATAATGCATTTTTTTATGGTGCGCACCGGCGCGGTAGAAAACATTAATGCAGGGGCGCGCCGCGACGTCTTGTCTTGTCTTTAAGGAATTTTGTGGTGGAAGTAGTACAGGCGCAGCGCATGTCCGCGGCCATCTTTCTGTGGCTGGCGCGGCCGGTCGCAAAAATGAGTTGACTTAGTTGTATAGACAACCTAAGCTAGAATCATGTCCCCACAACCTGCTGCAGGAGCCACCATGACCACCCAATCGAGCCAACTGGATAACGATCCCCGTTTTGACGCTCGCCGCGATATCCGCGCCCCGCGTGGGCCTGAGCGGGTGTGCAAGAGCTGGGGCGCCGAGGCGGCCTACCGCATGATCCAGAATAATCTGGACCAGGAAGTGGCGGAAAATCCCCAGCATCTGGTGGTCTACGGCGGCATCGGCCGCGCGGCCCGCAACTGGGAATGCTACGATCAGATCCTCGCGTCGCTGCGCGAGCTGGAAGACAATCAGACCTTGCTGATCCAGTCCGGCAAACCGGTGGGCGTGTTCCAGACCCACGAAGATGCGCCGCGCGTGCTGATCGCCAATTCCAACCTGGTGCCCAAGTGGGCCAACTGGGAACACTTCAATGAGCTGGACCGCAAGGGCCTGTTCATGTACGGCCAGATGACGGCCGGCTCGTGGATCTACATCGGCACCCAGGGCATCGTGCAGGGCACGTACGAAACCTTCGCCGAAGCCGGCCGCCAGCATTTCGGCGGTGACCTGAAAGGGCGTTGGGTCCTGACCGCGGGCCTGGGCGGCATGGGCGGCGCGCAGCCGCTGGCCGCAACCATGGCCGGCGCCGTGTCGCTGACGGTGGAGTGCCAGCAGAGCAGCATCGATTTCCGCCTGCGCACCCGCTATCTCGACAAGCAGGCCGCCAGCATCGATGAGGCCATCGAGATGATCAAGCACCACACCGCGCGCGGCGAGGCGATCTCCATCGGCCTGCTGGGCAACGCGGCCGAAGTGCTGCCGGAGCTGGTCAAGCGCGCCCAGACCGGCGGCCTGGTGCCGGACATGGTGACCGACCAGACTTCCGCGCATGACCTGATCAACGGCTATCTGCCGCGCGGCTGGAGCGTGGCCGACTGGAAGGCGGCGCAGCAGGATCCGGAGCGCCATGAGCGCCTGACGGGCGCCGCTGCCGATTCCTGCGCCGCCCACGTGACGGCGATGCTGGCATTTCAAACGCTGGGCGCCAAGGTGGTCGACTACGGCAACAACATCCGCCAGGTCGCCTTCGACCAGGGCGTGCAGAATGCCTTCGATTTCCCGGGCTTCGTGCCGGCCTATATCCGTCCGCAGTTCTGCGAAGGCCGCGGCCCGTTCCGCTGGGTGGCGCTGTCCGGCGATCCGGAAGATATCTACAAGACCGACGCCAAGATCAAGGAGCTGTTCCCGCACCACGCGCAAGTACACCGCTGGCTGGACATGGCACGCGAGCGCATCGCCTTCCAGGGGCTGCCGGCGCGCATCTGCTGGCTGGGGCTGGGTGAGCGCCACATCGCCGGACTGGCCTTCAATGAGATGGTGCGCAACGGTGAACTGAAAGCGCCTATCGTCATCGGCCGCGACCACCTGGACACCGGCTCCGTCGCCAGCCCGAACCGCGAAACCGAAAGCATGAAGGATGGCACCGACGCCGTCTCAGACTGGCCGCTGCTAAATGCACTGCTCAACACTGCCGGCGGCGCGACCTGGGTGTCGCTGCACCATGGCGGCGGCGTGGGCATGGGATACTCGCAGCATTCCGGCGTGGTGATCGTGGCCGACGGCACCGATGCTGCCGCCAAGCGCCTGGCGCGCGTGCTGGTCAACGACAGCGGCTCGGGCGTGATGCGCCACGCCGATGCGGGATACGAAACGGCAGTGGCCTGCGCCAAGCGCAATGGCTTGAACCTGCCCATGATTAAATAAGAAAGCACCACACATGAAAACCACTCAAACCGCACTGACCCTGAAACCGGGCGTGATGACGCTGTCCGAATTGCGCGCCGTCTGGAGCTCCGCCGCCCCGTTGACGCTGGCCGCCGAAGCCTATCCTATCATCGCAGCTTCGGCTGCCGCCGTGCAGGCCATCGTGGCCAAGGGTGACGCCGCCTACGGCATCAACACCGGTTTCGGCTTGCTGGCCAAGACCCGCATCCCGGATGACAAGCTGGAACAGCTGCAGCGCAACCTGATCCTGTCGCACTCGGTCGGCACCGGCGCGCTGCTGTCGGATGCCGTCTGCCGCTTGATCATGCTGATGAAGATCGGCAGCCTGGCGCGCGGCTTCTCCGGCGTGCGTCCGCTGATCGTCGACACCCTGATCGCCTTGTACAACGCCGGCATCATGCCGGCGATTCCGGCCAAGGGTTCGGTCGGCGCGTCGGGCGACCTGGCGCCGCTGTCGCACATGACGCTGGCCATGCTGGGCGTGGGCGAAGTGCGCGTCAACGGCGAATTGATGCAAGCGGCCGACGCGCTGAAGGCCGCCGGCATCGCGCCAGTGGTGCTGGCCGCCAAAGAGGGCCTGGCGCTGATCAACGGCACCCAGGTCTCGACCGGGCTGGCGCTGCATGGCCTGTTCATGGCCGAGCGTCTGCTGGAAGCGGGCATGGTGACCGGTTCGCTGTCGATCGACGCGGCCAAGGGCAGCGATGCGCCGTTCGACGCGCGCGTGCACGAAGTGCGCGGCCAGCCGGGCCAGATCGCCGCCGCTGCCATCTACCGCCAGCTGGTGACGGGTAGCGCGATCCGCGCCTCGCACCTGGTCGGCGACGAACGCGTGCAAGACCCGTACTGCCTGCGCTGCCAGCCGCAAGTCATGGGCGCCTGCATGGACCTGATCGCCAATGCGGCCCGTACGCTGCTGATCGAAGCGAACGCCGTCACCGACAATCCGCTGATCTTCCCGGATGCCGCGGGCGGCCTGTCGCAGATCGTCTCGGGCGGTAACTTCCACGCCGAGCCGGTGGCCTTCGCGGCCGACACGCTGGCGCTGGCGATTGCCGAAATCGGCAGCATCTCCGAGCGCCGCATTGCACTGCTGATCGACGCCACCTTGTCCGGTCTGCCGCCGTTCCTGGTGCGCGATCCAGGCGTCAATTCGGGCTTCATGATCGCCCACGTGACCGCCGCCGCGCTGGCGTCGGAAAACAAATCGCTGGCCCATCCGGCCAGCGTCGACACCATTCCAACCTCGGCTAACCAGGAAGACCACGTCAGCATGGCGACCTTCGCTGCGCGCCGCCTGGACGATATGGCGCACAATACGGCTGTCATCGTCGGCATCGAACTGCTGGCTGCGGCGCAGGGCATCGATTTCCATCGTCCGCTGAAAACCTCGCCGCATCTGGAGCACGTACACTCGCAGCTGCGCCAGAGGGTGCCGTTCTTCGACGCCGACCGCTTCTTCGCGCCGGACATCGCCGCCGCCAAGGAGATGGTGATGAAGGGCGAATTGAGCGCCTCGTGCAAGAACTTGTTTACGGTACTGCATCCGTAAAGGAGCATCATGAATTATCAGTTCAAGGCAGGCAGCATCCCGCTGCTGGTGTCCATGCCCCATGTGGGCACGGACATACCGGAGCATATCGCGGCGCGCATGGCGCCGACCGCCGGCGAACGGGCCGACACCGACTGGCACCTGGTCAAGCTGTATGACTTCCTCGGCGCGATGGGCGCATCGACCTTGTCGGCGCGCTGGTCGCGCTACGTAATCGATTTGAACCGGCCGCCGGAAAACACCAATCTGTACCCTGGACAGGACACCACGGGCCTGTGCCCGGTCGACACCTTCCACCGCGAGCCGCTGTACCTGGAGGGCCAGGCGCCGGACCAGATGGAAGTGCGCAGCCGCCTGGATGCATACTGGAAGCCGTATCACGAACAACTGCGCGCTGAGCTCGAGCGCCTGCTGGCGCTGCACGGCCGCGTGGTGCTGTGGGATGCGCATTCAATCGCTTCGATAGTTCCACGCTTTTTCGACGGCAAGCTGCCCGACCTGAACTTCGGCACCGCCGACGGCCACAGCTGCGACAAGAGCCTGAGCGACGCCATCGTCGCCAAGGCACTGGCGCAGGAGCAGTACAGCGTGGCCCTCAACGGCCGCTTCAAAGGTGGCTATATCACGCGTCATTACGGCCAGCCCGCCACCAAGGTGCACGCCATCCAGCTGGAGATGTGCCAGTCCACCTACATGAATGAAGATGCGCCGTTCGACTATCGCGCCGACCTGGCAGGCCAGGTGCAGGACGTGCTGCGTTCGATGACGCAAGCTGCCGCCGATTGGGTACGGTCATGACAGTCGCCGCCAGCAAGCCGACGGCGCTGTTTGCCCGCCACGCCTTGCTGCCGGAAGGCTGGCGCAAGGATGTGCTGATCGAGTGGGACGAGCACGGCGCCATCCGGCGCGTCACCCCGGATGCCAGCGCCGCCGGTAACGAGAGCGCTGATTACGTCCTGCCCGGCATGATCAACCTGCATTCGCACAGCTTCCAGCGCGCGCTGGGCGGGCGCACCGAAAAGGCCGGCGCCGCAGTTGGCAAGGTCGCGGACAGCTTCTGGACCTGGCGCGACCTGATGTACCGCTTCGCGCGCAACATCACGCCGGAGCAGATCGAGTCCATCGCAGCCCAGCTGTTTTCCGAATGCCTGCGCCACGGTTACACGGCCCTGTGCGAGTTCCACTACGTGCAGCGGGCGCCCGATGGCAGCATGTATCGGCGTCCGGCGGAAACGGCCGAGCGTGTCATCAACGGCGCACGCTTGGCCGGAATCGGCATCACCATGCTGCCGGTGTTGTATAGTTATTCCGGCTTTGGCGAAACCGCCCTGAAGCCGGAGCAATGCCGCTTCAAGACCGACGCGCAGGACGTGCTGACGATTATCTCGGCGCTGGAGCCGCTGCGCGATGCGCAGACCGAAGTGGGCGTGGCACCGCATTCGCTGCGCGCCGCGACGGTCGGCCAGATCCGCGAGGTGCTGGAGGTACTGCCGGCCGAACGTCCGGTGCACATCCACATCGCCGAGCAGCAGGGCGAAGTGCAGCAGTCGCTGGACTGGAGCGGACGCCGCCCGGTGCAGTGGCTGCTGGACAATATCGACATCGACCAGCGCTGGTGTCTGATCCACGCCACGCATCTGGTGGACGAGGAGGTGCAAGGCATGGCGCGCAGCGGCGCGGTCGCAGGCTTGTGCCCGACCACCGAGGCCAACCTGGGCGACGGCCTGTTCCCGCTGGAGCCCTTTCTGGCTGCCGGTGGGCGCTTCGGCGTCGGCAGCGACAGCCATATTTCGCAAAGCGCGGTGGAAGAGCTGCGCTGGCTGGAATATGGCCAGCGCCTGCAGCAGCAGCGCCGCAACATCGCGGTGTCGCCGCAGCAGCGCAATGTGGGCGACTTTTTGTGGCAGGGCGCCTTGCAGGGGGGGGCGCAGGCATCGGGCCGGCCGCTGGGTGCACTGGCGCCGGGCAAGCGCGCCGACCTGATCGTGCTCGATAGCGAGCACCCGAATATGTTTGGACTGGCGCTGGACGAAGTACTCGGCAGCTTCGTCTTCAGTGGCAACGACAACCTGGTGCGCGACGTGATGGTCGGCGGCCAGTGGGTGGTGCGCGGCGCACGGCATGTGGCGCAAGAGGCGATCACCGCGCGCTTTAAGCAGACCTTGGCCGAACTGAGGGAGTTCCGATGACCCAGCTGATCCAGTATGCAAGCCTGCGGCCCGCTCCGTGGAAAAACGGCGGCGGCAGTACCACCGAAATCGCCGTCGCGCCGCCAGGCGCCGGCTTCGACACGTTCGACTGGCGCATCAGCCTGGCCACCATTGCGCAGAGCGGCCCGTTCTCGGCCTTCCCCGGCATCGACCGCTCGCTGGCGCTGGTGGACGGCGACGGCGTGCTGCTGGACTTCGGCAATGAGCGCTTCGTGCTCAGTCCCAGCGAGCCGCTGATCGAATTCCCCGGCGAGGCATCGGTGGAAGCGACCATCAGCGGCGGCGTGACCACCGACTTCAATGTGATGACGCGGCGCGGTAATTGCCGCCATCGCCTGGAACGGTGCGTCGTGCGCGGCCAGGAAGAACTCAAGCGCCGCAGCGGCACCACCGTGGTGTTCCTGGCCGACGGCGAAAGCGCCACGCTGCGCAGCGCCACCGAGCGCATTGCGCTGGTGCGCTACGACGCGGTGGTGCTGGAGGACGAAGCAGCATGGACGCTCGATACTGCGCTGGCGACCGTGTTCGTGGTCGATATCATCCAGGGTCACAGCAACGACTAACAGCAACGACCAGCAGCAACGACCAGCAGCAACGACTAACAACAACGAACAAGGCAGCAGCATGAGCGCAGCGTGGGATCTCCTGTACACCAATGTGCACCTGGCCACCATGGCCGCAGATGATGGCTATGGCGAAATTCGCGACGCGGCCATCGCCATCAAGGATGGTCGCATCGCCTGGCTGGGAGCGCGCAGCGCACTGCCGGCCGGCGCCAGCGCCGCCGATACGCGCGACGGTGGCGGCTGCTGGATCACGCCCGGCCTGATCGACTGCCACACCCACATCGTCCACGCCGGCAACCGCAGCGACGAATTCGAGGCGCGTCTGAATGGCGCCACCTACGAGGACATCGCCAGGGCCGGCGGCGGCATCATGTCCACCGTGCGCGCCACCCGCGCCGCATCGGAAGACGAGCTGCTGGCGCAATCGTTACCGCGCGTCGCCAGCCTGCTGGCCGAGGGTGTCACTACCATCGAAATCAAGTCCGGCTACGGCCTGACCCTGGACGACGAGGCCAAGATGCTGCGCGTGGCGCGCCGCATAGCCCGTGAGCTGCCGGTCAGCGTGGCCACCACCTTCCTCGGCGCGCACGCCTTGCCACCGGAATTCGCCGGCCGCGCCGACGACTATATCGCCGCAGTCTGCGCCATGATCGCGCCGCTGGCCAGGGAAGGCCTGGCCGACGCGGTGGACGCCTTCTGCGAGCGCATCGGTTTTTCCAACGAACAGAGCGCCCGCGTGTTCGAGGCGGCGCGCGCCCAGGGCTTGCCGGTCAAGCTGCACGCCGAGCAGCTGTCCGACCAGCGCGGCGCCGAACTGGTGGCGCGCTACCGAGGCCTGTCGGCCGACCATCTTGAACACCTGAGCGCATCGGGCATCGCCGCCATGGCCGCCGCCGGCACCGTGGCGGTGCTGCTGCCGGGGGCTTATTACTTCCTGCGCGATACCACGCCGCCGCCGGTTGCCGCCCTGCGCGCCGCCGGCGTCGCGATGGCGGTGGCCACCGACTGCAATCCCGGTACCTCGCCCATGACATCGCTGCTGCTGGCGATGAACATGGCCTGCACGCTGTGGCGATTGACGCCGCAAGAGGCGCTGGCCGGCTGCACCATCCACGCCGCGCGCGCGCTCGGGCTGCACGGCGACACTGGCAGCCTGGAAGTGGGCAAGCGCGCCGATTTCGCCCTGTGGCGCATCGCCCGCCCGGCCGACCTGTGCTATGCGATCGGCTACAATCCGTGCTGCGGTGCGGTGCACCATGGGGTGCCGCGGGTTTAGAGGCAGGACTCAAAAAACCGTCACTAGCGGCCGGCAATCGGGTACATTATGTCCAGTGTTTTTCCTTGACCTTCTTGTACCAGGATTGCCATGTTTGCTTCGTCGCCGTTTGCCCTGAAGTCCTTAACTACCGCTGTTTTGCTGACCCTGGGAGGCAATGTGCTGGCCCAGGAACCCACTCCGGCGCCGAGCGCGCCGCATACGCCGGAAGCCCCGGCCAGCGCACCGGCTGCGACGCCGGCGGCCGCACCGAACCCGCTGGCCGCCATCATGGCCGCCGCCGCCGCGCCCAAGCCCTTCCTCGAAGTGATACGCGGCGCGAACCATCTGCCCGGTTTCCTGAACCTGTACCAGAAGGATGAAAAAGTCTGGATCGAGCTGCGTCCCGAGCAGCTGGACCGGCCGCTGTTCATGTCGTATAACACCACCAACGGCATCGGCGAGCGTGGCATTTACGGCGGCCAGATGGGCGGCAGCCAGATGGTGCTCTTCCATAAAATCGGCAACCTGGTGCAGCTGATCGCCAAGAACACCGAATTCGGCGCGCAACCGGGCACGCCGCAGGCGCTGGCAGTGTCGCAGGCCTTCTCGGACAGCTTGCTGGCCGCGGTGCCGGTGGCCAGCGCGCCGCACCCGCAATCGCACGCCATCCTGATCGAGGCCAACGCGCTGCTGTTCGGCGATATTCCAGCCTACGCGACGCGGCTGGAATACGCCTTCCGCATTCCGTTCGCGATCGATCCGCGCAACAGCAGCTTCACCAACATCCGCGCCGACGAAGGCTTTACCGGCTTGCAGGTCAGCGCCCACTATGCGGTGCCGAAGATCGCGCCGCCGCCGCTGGTGCTGCCGCCGGTGCCGATTCCTGCTCCGCCGACCACGCTGCCGGACCCGCGCAGCATGTTCATGGGCTTTTACTACAGCTTCATGCCACTGCCTGAGCTACCCATGCGTCCGCGCGTGGCCGATGACCGCATCGGCCACTTCGTCAATACCGGCTACGATTTCAGCGACGACCTGACCCCGACCACGGTGCGCCACGCGATCGAGCGCTGGCGCCTGGAGAAGAAGGATACGGCGCAAGCGCTGTCGGAACCCAGGCAGCCCATCGTCTACTGGATCGACAAGAACGTTCCGGAAAAATATCGCCAATCGGTGACCGAGGGGGTGCTGGCCTGGAATGCGGCGTTTGAACGGATCGGCTTCAAGAACGCCATCGTGGTCAAGCAGCAAACGGAGCAGGATCGCTTCGACACGCTCGATGCGCGCCATGCGTCGATACGCTGGTTCCTGGGCGCCGACGTCGGCTTCGCCATCGGGCCTAGCCAGGTCGATCCGCGCACCGGCGAAATTCTCGACGCCGACATCGGCATGTCCGACGTGTTCGCGCGCGGCGCGCGGCGCCAAATCAGCGAAGACTCGATGGATGCCGGGATGCTGCTCGACGGCGCCGCCGCGGCGCAGGAGGGGGCGCTCCCGGGCGCACGCCACGCCGAAACGCGTTGTGACTATATGCAGGAGTCGGCCCAGGAAATGGGCTTTGCCATGGGCGTGCTGGAAGCGCGCGGCGAGCTGGAAATGGGCAGCCCGCAGGCCGAAGCCGTGGCGCAAGCCTATGTGCGCTCGGTGATCATGCACGAAGTCGGCCACACGCTGGGCCTGCGCCACAACTTCCGTGCATCGACCGTGTATGCGCTCAAGCAGCTGGAGGATCCCGAGTTCACGAAGAAGAACGGCATGGCCGGTTCGATCATGGATTACACGCCGTTCAACCTGGCGCTGAAGGGCGAGCGGCAGGGCGAGTACGTGGCATCGACACTGGGGCCTTACGATTATTGGGCCATCGAATATGCCTACAAGCCTATCGAGGCGGACCAGGAAAAAGAGGAACTGGCGCGCATCGCCGGCCGTTCCAGCGAGCCGCAACTGGCCTACGGCACCGACCAGGACGCGAACGGCTTCAGTTCCGACCCGGACGTCAACGTGTTCGATCTGGGCAGTGATCCGCTGGCATACTTCCAGAAGCGGCTGGCCATTTCGCGCGAGCTGTGGGACCGGGTGCAGACGCGCGAGCTGAAGCCGGGCGAGAGCTACGAGGCGCTGCGCCGCAGTTTTGACTATGGCTTCCAGCAGTTTGCGCGCACCATGCCGGTGGTAGTGAAGTACGTCGGCGGCACGACCTATCTGCGCGACCACGCCGGTACCGGCCGCGCCACCTTCACGCCGGTGCCGCTGCCGCGCCAGCGCGCCGCCTTGCAGATGCTGACCAATAGCCTGTTCAAGACCGACAGTTTCAAATTCACGCCGGCCATCATCAGCCGTTTGGGCGCGGATCACTTCCAGTTCCGCGGACGGCCGGATATTTCGGTCAGCGGCCGGGTGCTGACGCTGCAGGCGGCGGCGCTGGACCAGCTGATGTCGGATGCGGTGGCGATCCGTCTGATCGATTCGCAGGAAAAGCTCGACGACAGCAAGAAGGCGCTCAGTCTCGATGAGCTTTACAGCACCTTGCAGGCAGCCGTGTGGAGCGAGCTGAAAACCGGCAAGGAGATCAGCAGCATGCGCCGCAATCTGCAGCGCGAGCATCTGAAGCGGGTCACCGCGACGCTGCTGAGGCCATCGAACTTCACGCCGGCCGATGCGCGCAGCCTGCAGCGTGAGAATGCGCTGGAGCTGCAACGGGACATCCGCACCGCAATGGCCAGGAGCAACACGCGCGAAAACAAGGCGCATCTGTCGGAGAGCTATGAAACCCTGAGCCAGGCGCTGAAGGCGTCGATGCTACGCGCGGGAGCCTGATTTGCTGCGTCGCTTGCGCCGTCTGGCGATAGTGGCGATATCGGCGTGCTGCGTGGCCGCCAGCGCTGCGGCGGCCGAGACGGCGGTGCTGCACATCGGCTCCAAGCGCTTTACCGAGTCCTACATCCTGGGCGAGGTGCTGGCGCAAACGGCCGCGCCGTATGCGCGCGTCGAGCATTTGCAGGGGCTGGGCAACACCGCCATCGTGCTCGGCGCGCTGCAGGCCGGGAAGATCGATGTCTATCCCGAATACCTGGGCACCATCGCGCTGGAGATTCTCAAGCATCCGCAAGCGCTGCCGCTGGAGCAGATGCAGCGCGAGCTGGCGAGCATGGGGCTGGGCGTGGCGGTGCCGCTGGGCTTTAACAATAGCTATGCGCTGGCTGTGCGCGGCGGCCCGGATGGTCCGCAGCAGCTGAGCGATCTGGCGCGGCAGGGCGGGCTGCGCTATGGCCTGTCGCATGAATTCATCGGCCGTCAGGATGGCTGGCCGGGACTGGCGCAGCGCTACGGCTTGACGGCCCGCCCGCAAGGGCTGGATCACGGTATCGCCTACGAGGCGCTGGCGCAGCGCCAGGTTGACGTGATCGACATCTATTCGACCGATGCCAAGATCCGCCAGTACGGCCTGCGTGTGCTCGATGACGACCGCCGCTACTTCCCGCGCTACGATGCGATGCTGCTATACCGGCTGGACGCGGCGCAGCGCTTCCCGGCCGCTTGGCGCGCCATCGCGGCGCTGCAAGGACGCATCAGCGCCAGCGACATGATTGCCATGAACGCGCAGGCGGAAATCGACGGCAAGGACTTCGCCGCCATCGCGCGCGTCTGGCTGGCCGCACATCCGATGCAGGGCGCGAGCCCGCCCGCCGCCGCACCCGCGCCCGCGCCCACGGCGAGCGCACCGGCGCGCGGCGCGCTGCTCTCAAAAATCTTCGACCGCAACCTGTGGCCGCTGACGCGCCAGCACATCACGCTGGTGCTGTTCGCGCTGGCGACGGCCTGCGCGCTTGGCATTCCGCTGGGCGTGCTGGCGGCCTATGTGCCGCTGCTGCGGCAAACTGTGCTGGCGATAGCGGGCGTGCTGCAGACCGTGCCGTCGCTGGCCCTGCTCGCCTTGCTGATCCCGCTAATGGGCCGCATCGGCACCGCGCCGGCTTTGGTGGCGCTGTCGGTGTACGCCTTGCTGCCGGTGGTGCGCAATACCTGCGTCGGCCTGTTGCAAGTGCCGCCGGGCTTGCGGCTGGCGGCGCTGGCGCTGGGCCTGCGTCCGCGCGACCGGCTGCTGCGCATCGAACTGCCGCTGGCGCTGCCGGTCATCCTGGCCGGGATAAAAACCGCAGCGGTGATGAGCGTGGGCACGGCCACCATCGCCGCCTTCATCGGCGCCGGCGGCTATGGTGAACGGATCACCATCGGCCTGGCGCTGAACGACAACGACATGTTGCTGGCCGGCGCCTTGCCCGCCGCCGCGCTGGCGCTGCTGACCCAGGCGCTGTTCGAACTGCTGGAACGGCTGGCCAGCCGCGCGCCGTCACAGCGACTGTAGTTTCAGGCGCAGCTGCATCGCTGCATGCTGCAGCAGACGCTCGGCGTGCACGTCGTTTGCGCGCAGGGCGGCGATGGCCTCCAAGGCGCGGCTGTAGCGTTGCAGGCGCGAACGCAGCCAGGCTTTATGGAGCGTGCTGATCCGTGGCGACCGCTTGAACATGGCGCACTGCGGAGGCGGCGCACTGAAGCAGTTTGCAATATGGGCGGGCCGCTGCTTAGGGCCCACTTAGGGCACAATCAACTATTGCACCGCGGGTGACGACGTCACGGCTGGGTGTAACGCGCTTGTAAAGAACTGCCGGGAGGGGTAAGCAATTGTAATGGCTGCGACCAGGCGCAGCCGGCGGGGCTATAGTGCAACCGTTGAATCATTCTCCCCTCCCACTGACAATGGGTTGCTCCCGCGCAGCGCTTGCCGCTCGCGGGATTTTTTTTTCAGGCCTGTGCCAGATGCGTCAACGCCTCGCCGGTGACGCGGCAGATGCGCCAGTCCGGCAGCAGCGCAGCGCCCACGCCTTGGTAGAATTTGATCGCGTTTTCATTCCAGTCCAGCACCGACCATTCGAAGCGGCCGCAGTCGCGCTCCACGGCCAATTGCGCCAGCGCCACCAGCATCTGCTTGCCGTAGCCCTTGCCGCGGCAGGATTGCTTGACGTACAGGTCTTCCAGGTACAAGCCTTTTTTGCACAGGAAGGTGGAGAAGTTGTGGAAGAACAGCGCGAAGGTCACCACCACGCCATCCTCGACGCCGACCAGCGCCTCGGCGGCCGGCTTGGCGCCGAACAAGCCTTCATGCAGCATGGTTGCGTTGGCGACCACCATGTGTTCCAGTTTTTCAAACACGGCCAGTTCGTAGATCATGCCGAATATGGCGCTCACGTCGGCGGGTTGGGCGGGGCGGATGGTCAAGTTCATGTGGCGGCGCTTTCTGCAGTCAGGTTGTCGTCGGAAGGTTCAGGTGCATCGGATGTCAGGGCCCAGGCCACGCTGGACAGGCACAAAATCATGCCGGCCCATTCCATCAGGGCGGGGCGGTAGTGTTCTAGCTGGATCGACAGCAGCACCGAGATCACCGGCGTCACCACGCCGATGTAGACCGCCTTGTGCGAGCCGATGCGGTGGATCAGCGTGAAGTAGGCGGCGAAGGCGATCACCGAGCCGAATACGGACAGGTACAGCAGGCCGCCCCAGTAGCTGGCCGTCACCGGCAGCGCAAACGATTGGCCGCTGAGCAACACCCACAGGGTGACCATGGTCGTGCCCCACAGCATGGACCAGGCCATGGTCAGCAGCACGTTCGGCGACTCTTGCCGCACCTTGACCACGACGATATTGCCGACCGAGCTGGCGATAGTGGCGCTCACCGCGGTCACCAGGCCGAGCAGGAAATGGCCGTTGCCGCCGCTGAGGATTTCCACCCAGGCGCTGTGCACGCTGTCGAAAAATAGCAAGGTTACGCCGCACATGGCCACCGCGGCCGCGCTCCAGGTGCGCCAGGTCAGCGCCGTGCCCAAGGCGATGCGGCTGCAGATCGGGTTCCAGAACACCATCAGCGCAAACAGCACCGCCACCAGGCCGGACACCAGGTATTGCTCGGAGGTGTAGGTACAGATGTAACTGAGGCCGAAGGTGGCGCAGCCTTGCAATATCATCCAGCGCTGCACGCGCCACGGCATCCACAGCCGGTCGCCACGCTTGGCACACCAGGCGAACAGCAGCGCGGCCGCCAGGCCGAAACGGTAGACCACCGAGACGGCCGGTGGGATGCTGCCCAGTTGCAGCGTGATGGCGAAGAAGGTGGAGCCCCAGATCAGGCAGGCAATCAGAAACAGGATGGGAGAGGACATCGGACGAGTATACGGGCTACAGGCTAGCTTGCCTAGCAGATATCTTTCCACACGGCTTTTGTTGCGGCGCAACGAGGCAGTGGAAAAGTGGCCGCTGGAGCGGGTTTTGCGGGTGTTTTGTCGAAAACACAAGTATGATTGAAAAACCAATTCAACTGCCGGAGGAGGTCGATATGCGTGCCTCACTAGGCATCAAAGTGGTGACGCTGGTGGGCTATGTGGCCCTGAGCACGGCGCTGGTGCTGCTGCTGGCCGACGACGCGGTGTCGCCGAGCCAGTCGATGTTCGCGATCGCCTCCTTGCCTCAATAGGCCAGGTTCAGGCGGCGGTACAGGAAACCGAGCACGAACAGCGGTCCGATCAGCAGGAAGCGCAGGTCGTCGAAGAAGGATGGTTTCTTGCCCTCGATCTTGTGGCCGATGAACTGGCCGATCCAGGCCAGCACGAAAATCGCCAGCGACAGCGGCAGCACCGCCGCGCTGGGCAGCGCCGCCAGTATCGCCAGCATGGCGGCCGCCATCAGCAGCATGCCCACGAAAAACGGCTTCGACAGCTTGAAGTAGTAGCATAGCGACACGATGGCCAGCGCCACCGCCGCCAGCGGATGCGCCGCCCAAACCAGTCCCAGCAGCGTGAATACGATGACCGGCACGCAGACAAAGTGGATGATTTCGTTGATGTGATTCAGGTGGCTTTCGCTGTACTGGGCCAGCAGCGTATCGATGGCGCGCGGTTCGGACATGGGCAGGGTCTCCGGTGATTGTGGTGGTCGATTATTGTTAACGACTGCCTGCAAATTCTACACTGGAAGCTGGCGCGCGCGAGCGGCGCGGCGCTCCAGTAAAATGCCGGCATGGCTACTCCTGATTCCGCATCCTGCGGCGCGGCCCTGACGGGGCTGGCGCCGGTGATTTCTGCCGGCACCCACATCCTGATACTGGGCAGTTTCCCCGGTACCGCATCGCTGGCGATGCAGCAATATGATGCCCAGCCGCGCAACTGTTGGCGCGCTGAATAGAATTTAGAACTTACCGATGACCAAGCTATTGAATGTGGCCGATGTGCCGGAACAGCCTGTGCGAAAGCGATGTTTCGATCCTGTGGTTGATGCTCAAACCCGTCTGTTGGTGCTAGGGAGTTTGCCAGGTGAAAAGTCGCTAGCACTCCAGGAATATTATGGAAATCGGCAGAATCGATTTTGGTTTTTAATGTCGGAAGTGACGGGCGTTGATCTGGTGCGACTCGACTATGCCTCGCGCCTCGCGGCGTTGCAGCAACAGCGCGTTGGCCTATGGGACGTAGTCGCCGAAGCACATCGTGCTGGCAGTTTGGATAGCCGCATCCGTGACCGCAACGACAACGATTTGCTGGCATTGCTTGCCAGCCTGCCTAATCTGACGACCATCGCCTTTAATGGCGGGACGGCGGGCCGCCTAGGTCTGAAGGTGCTGGGCCAGCATGCGGCGCGTTATCGCGTCCTGCAACTGCCGTCGAGCAGCCCCGCCTACACCTTGCCTTACGCTGAAAAATCGCGGCAGTGGCAGGTGCTACGCGGCTACTGAGGCCATATCGCAAACTCAGTTGGCCATGGCCGCTAGCCTATCATGCAAAGAGCGCTTGCTCCACCATGAACTGCGGTGACGACAAGGCGGCGGTCAAATGTTGCCAGATGACCGCCGTGGGCTTGCGCAAGCGCGAGCAGATAGCTATCGGTAGTCTGCGCCGAAGTGAGCAGGCGAGTCGTATCTACTTTTCCTTCGTCCAGCAGACTGATGTTGTCGCTCCAAAATACGTGCCCGGCGAGTGAGCGCATGGTGCGCAACAAGGGCGCCACAGCGGCTGGATTTCCCGGCGAGTTGGGATAGCTAGCGTGACCAATAATGCGCAAGGCACCGTTTTCGGTAATGGGGCAGGTGGCCCAGGCACTCATCCCTTCCCTCGCGAACCAATCGTGCGCAAGGTCGTGCTGGACGTGGCCAGGGTCAATCAGTGCGATCAGGACATTTACGTCAAGCAGATATGTCATCCCGGAAGCTCGTCGCGCAATTTGTTTACGATCTCCAGTGTGACCGGCATGGTGCCCGTTTGTGGTTGGAGTAGTGGTACGCCGTTGCGTGTGGCGTTGCCGGTCGCCTGCGGTTGAAGTGCCTGTCGGGCGAGCGCAGAGATAACTTCACCGACGCTTTTGCGATGAAGCGATGCAAGCCCCTTGGCCGCAGCGAGGACGTCGTCGTCGATTGCTAACGTGGTACGCATCATTTTATCCTTCAGACCGGCTGTGGAACATCAAACATCATTCATCATACATCAATGAAATTTATTTGTACCGATGTTTCTATGGAGCGTTGCGCCAGAATGGGAACTGGCTGTCAAATTGACCAAAACATCAATCTGCTGTGGCCGATTTTGTCGGCACTGACGGGCGAGCCGCTGGCGGCGCTGCCCTATGACGAACGCCTGTCGCGGCTGCTGTCGCATGGTTTCGGTGGGCGCCTGCGGGCGCGAAGGCAGCCTCGACTCCGCCATCCGCAAGCCTGCCGCCAACGACTTCGTCCGCCTGCGCCAGTTGTGCCCGTTGCTGGAAACGGTAGGCTTCAATGGACAGACTTCCGCCAAGTTCGCGTCGCAGTTTGCTGCCCAGGGCGACCGCACCGTGGTGCTGCCTTGATCAACTTCGCCCGCACCTGCCTCAATGTCGCTCGAGGCCAAGCTGGTAGCATGGCGCTATCTCATTTTCTAACTCTTGATATGCAACTGGTCTGCATGGGCGCGGCGCCAGACGGAAGGCGTCATGCCTGTTACCCTACGAAAACTGGCGTTAAAGTGGGACTTGCTGCTAAATCCAGCCTGCTGCGACAAGTCCATCAAACTACGCCGGACGTTGGCTGCTTCGCGCATTAAATTCTGTACTTCTGCAACGCGCAAGCCATTGATGTAATTAAAGAAATTACACCCCACCTCTTCGTTCAAATATTGCGACAGCAAATGGGCAGAGGTACCGATCCGGGCTGCCAAATCGAGCAATTTAAGGTCGTCTTCGAGGAAGTCCTTATTGGCGTGCATACGCTTGGACAGTCGCATGCCTATCAAGGTTTTGGCCGATTCGGTCATGCCGGAACGACGGTATTTTCGCGCCGCAATTTCTTGCGTCATCTCGACGATTGCTGCTTGAGGCGACGCTTCCGTGCCGCATGCACAGGACGCCTCGAGCGGAGGGCGAAACACGGCGGTTTGACGCATTCCGTACCAGCCAACGAAGTAGAACAGGGTTACGCGCCCCAGAACCAGCGTCCAATCCCACATGCCGCCCAAAGCCAAAGCCAGCACCCAGACGATAAGCAATGCCACGATGACGGCGCTCAAGCCAGTCAGCCACTGCAAGTCACGGCCCCTGGTGGATGAATAGGCTTGCCGCAACTGCAATCTGAATTGCCTTAACCTAAACAATACTGCGGCGGCATAAATCAGGTTCAGCCCCACCAGTAGCGGAATTGCCGAACTGATCACGCGACGCACATGGAGTAACTGTTGCTCTCCCTCCCCGAGATCTGCAATAAAGACGCGCGGCAGAAACAGCCAGGCGCTAAACCAGAGGACGGGAAGGAAATGCAGCAGACGGCGCTGCCAATGACTTGGATCGGTCAGGGTGCGCACATAACAATAGAAAGAGGGGGCGATGGCGGCAAGCGGCCAGTCGAATATTCCCGCCCAGTGCGGATAGCGTCGGTACCAGCCGTTGCTGGCGGCAACTTCCGCTACGCAAACACACGACAGCGAAAAGACGAACAATCCTAACCAGAAATTGGCCGGTCTGATGCGCCCGATAGCCATTAATGGAAATGCCATGAAAAAACCCAGCACGCAGGTACACAAAGCAAGCGTCTCGAGCATCGGATCGGCGTCCTGTCAGAAAATGCGCACTGTCGCGCGTATCGGCGAAGTTGTCATTATATAAATCTACTGACGATCTTGATATGGTTTTATGGAAAAAAATCGCCGCCTCGGGTTCTGACCGATCGGTCAGGTCGGCGAATTGCCGTTGGTAGGCCATCATGAGACGCGGTTTCATTTTTTATCCACACCAGGAGAACATCGATGCAAGCATTGTTTGTTAGAGCAACGCCGTACTTCAATTTGGCTGCGCGCATTCTTATGTCCTTGATTTTCATTGTCGCGGGATGGCAAAAAATCAGCGCCTACGCTGGCGTCCAACGATTCATCATTTCCCTTGGCCTGCCAGCTGTCATGTTGCCCTTGATCATACTGGTTGAGCTTGGCGGTGCGCTCGCATTGCTGCTGGGTTACCAAACGCGTCTCGCGGCCTTCCTGTTGGTCGGTTTTACCTTATTGGCGGCGACCTTGGTGCATTTTCATCCCGGCGATGAAGAAAACATGATCGTATTCATGGACAACCTCGCGATGGCCGGCGGTCTATTGCTGTTCGTTCAATATGGTGGCGGCGCATTTTCATTGGATGGGGCAAGGAAAAAGTGATGTCATGCAAGTCGAGATGGTCGACGGCCTGGCAGTCCTGGGTTGAACACGACACGCGCCGAGGAAGAACCGCCCGCCGCGTAAAGCTGTCAAATTGACCAAACCATCAGTAGTTGGCGCGTTTCATAGTGATGCACAAGATATTGAATTGTGACGACGCGCTGGAGCCGGACCATGCAAGTCGACAATCTTGCGTCTTTGCTCTATTATTTCCCCGCGCTGACATGGGGTCAGTGACACCAAACGATATCGCTGCAGCGGCAATGCGCTTGCTGGACCAAGACCAGCACGCCGAGTCGCCCTCTGCCCGGATATCGATGGCCGAATTGCCCGGGAGTGGTAACGATGGACCTGCAGATCGCTTTGGAACATCACCGCGCCGGCCGCTGGGTCGAGGCTGCGCAAATTTACCAGCGCATGCTACAAGCCGACCCTGCCCACCCCGATGCGCTGCATTTGATGGGAAACGCGGCCTGCCAGCTCGGCGATGCCGAGCTGGCGATCGCCCTGATCACCAAGGCCTTGGCCTTATGCCCCGGCACGCCGGCCTACTTGCTGTCGCTAGCGATGGCCTACCGTATGCAAGGCCAGTTTGAGCAAGCCATGCGCAGCTACGATGCGGTGCTGGCGCTCGATCCGGGCAACGCCTCGGCCTATTTCGGCATGGGCAACACACAGCAGAGCATGAACCAGCCGGGGCAAGCCATGCTCAGCTTCGCCAGAGCGCTGGAATTGAACCCCGGTCTGGTCGAAGCGTGCTACAACCTGGCCAATCTCGAAAAGGCGCAAGGCCAGTACGAATCGGCGATCGAACATTACAGCGTCGCCCTCGCGGCGCGCCCCGATTTTGCCGACGCCAGCCACAACCTGGGAAGCGCTTTGTACCTGCTGGGCCGCCTGGACGAGGCGCTGGCCAGCTACCAGTGCGCGCTGCCGTACCAGCTGCCCGAGACGCACAACAACGTCGGTATTATTTTTTACGACCGCGGCCAGTTCGAGCAGGCGCTGGAGCACTACCGGCAAGCGCTGGCGTTGCAGCCCGACTATGCGGAGGCGTTCAACAATATGGGCAATGCCTTGCGCGCCCTGGGCCGGATCGATGAGGCTGGCGAGGCCTACCAGGCCGCCCTGCGACTGGCACCGGACTATGCTGCCGCGCACCTGGCCCTGGGGGATCTGCTGGTGGCGCGCGATCAGCTGGACGACGCCGAGCGTCACTACTGCAACGCGCTGGCGGGAGCACCTGCCCAAGCCCACTTTCACTTGGGACTGTTGCGCGACCGGCAGGGCGACTTGCCTGCGGCGCGCAGCTGTTTCGAGCAGGCACTCGCCAGCCACCCCGACTATGTTGATGCCATCTACAACCTTGGTGTCGTGCTGGGGCGGCTGTTGCTACCGGCCCAGGCCGAGTGCCGCTACCGCCAGGTGCTGGCACTGCAACCCGAGCATATCGACGCCCACATCAACCTGTCGGCGATCCTGATCGACGACGATCGTCGCGCCGAGGGCCGCGTCCATCTCGAGCAGGCCTACCGCCGCCAAAACGTGTTCATCCGTGCCGCGCCGGACGCCCGGCGCACCGTGCTGATCATGTTCGACGCCGGCAAAGGCAATATGAATCTGACTTATCTGTTCAAGCCGCGCACCAACAGCATCATCGACTGGATGATCGCCTATGCCGGCGAGCATCAGGCGCAGCAGTTGCCCCATTACGATCTGGTTTTCAACGCGATGGGCGACCCGGACCTGAGCAGCGATACCGTGACGCCGGTGCAGCGCTTCCTCCAGGTCTGTCGCCGGCCGCTATTGAATCATCCAGCGCAAGTGGCGCGCACCGCGCGCGACCTGTTGCCCATGCTGCTGCAGGACATCGATCACTTGCTGATCCCGCCCGTCTGGCGCCTGGCCGAAGCGGCGCAATGGGAGGCGCTGGCCGGGCAGTTGCCGTTGCTGATACGGCCGATCTATTCGCACGGCGGAGTCGGGCTCACGCTGGTGCATAACGGCGAGGAGCTGGCCGAGCGTCAGGCACGGCAACAGGGCCCGGTGTATGTCTCGCGCTTTATTGACTACCGTTCTGCCGACGGTTGGTTCCGCAAATACCGCATGATTTTTATCGACCGCAAACCCTACCCCTATCATCTGGCGATTTCGCCGAACTGGATGGTCCACTATTACAACGCCGGCATGGAAGCCTATCCGTGGAAGCTGGAAGAGGAACAGGTCTATCTGCGGGATCCACTACGGGTGCTGGGCGCCGCCGGTATGCGCGCCATCGAGGCCATCGGCGTGCGCATGGATCTCGATTATGCCGGCATCGATTTCACCGTGCTGCCCGATGGTCGCATACTGGTGTTCGAAGCCAATCCGACCATGCTGGCGCATCCGGAAGATCCGGCAGGTCCGCTGGCGCACAAGAACGTCACCACGCAGCGCATCTTCGATGCGTTCGAGGCCTTGCTGGAACGGCGCTGCAGCGCCTAGGCTTGCGCGGCAGTCGTCGGCGAATACGCACAGGCTATTTAGCGCCTCACCGAAGGCCTGTCCGAGCAACTGGCGCCAACTGAGGTCGCATGTTGACGCTGACGCCAGATTGCCCCCCTAGTCGATTCCGCGCAATTTATCCGGTAGCGCGTAAAACGCCGTCCTTCAGGACGGTGATGTAAGCGCGGGAGGCGCAGCCTCCTGGCTTTTCCGGTGGCCGCTGATGCACTGTGTATCCATGCAGTATAAAGACATCGAGCTTAGTATGGCGAAGTCATCACAACAGCAAATGGTGCGCGTGCTTAGGCTCAGGCTGAAGGATAAGCACGCGCGTGTTTTGCGTGAGAAGGCCTGCTGGGTGAGCACGGTA
>FSZM01000031.1_pt1 | contig 41613 bp, 33 predicted proteins | sample 1638831 | NCBI WGS metagenome assembly FSZM01 (sample SAMEA3914813, study PRJEB12502) | metagenome | biome: forest; material: soil | place: Canada | collected 2011-07-07 | depth 0.3 m
CAAAACAATCTGGCAGGGAATTCAGGAAGTACGGGTGGCCGCATTGACGATTCAGGCATTACGCGAGGAAGCCGAGTGACTTGTGTGTAATCCTATGCTTCTAGGGGGGGACATCCTCTTCGCCGGGCCGCAGCCTGCTACCGCTAGCGTCGCGCGTTCGCGCCCCTGTTCTGCATCGCAATCACCGCATGTCCATCTTCGTATTCCAAGGTCGGCGATACCTTTCGGCCTTGAATCAGGCATTGCAGCGCAATTCGAGCAGATTTGGGGAGGGCAACATTCGTCTACTTCTTCGAACCAAGCGCCATGCTAAATAGCCAGGTAGCCCGGTTGATTGCGCAGAGACCAGCAGCTCGCGACCAGTGGCGACTTCGCCATGCTGGTCTGGGCGAGGGCGGTCGCATGTAAGGAAGTCATTCGCATCTGGCTAAGGGCGCTCAGGCGCCGAAGTCAGAGACATCGAATGCCATGGAGCCGATTCCAACACCTTGCCAATATGTTCTGCCGCACGCACGTCCACAGCACCCATACCCGCCAAAACGGTCGGGGTCACCGCCCGAGGCAGGAGCCCAGTACGTCAATTCCGCACGCCGGGATCTGTGCGGGGGGGCGGAGCAATCCGCGTCCCTACCGCGACTCAAAAAATGAAACTGGAAACATGCCGAGTTTTTTGGGCGAGATAGAGCGGTAGGTCAGTGATTCGCTATACTGGGGCTGGCTTTTCTGAGCTTCGCAACGCAAAAGGCAGTGGAGCGCAAGCAATGTGAGACCGGGATTTGTCTATTGAGACTGATGCCATCCGGTCGCCGAGTGACACGAAATGCGTAAAATGTGGCTCACCTCGATTGATCTAGACACTAGCTTTGGAAGAAAAAAGAAATAATGTGTCAGCTACTCGGAATGAACTGCAATGTCCCGACCGACATTGTGTTCAGCTTTACCGGCTTCGCCATGCGCGGCGGCCAGACCGATACCCACCATGACGGCTGGGGCATCGCCTTTTTCGAAGGCGCCGGCGTGCGCCATTTCGTCGACCACCAGGCCGCGGTTGCCTCCCCCATTGCCGAACTGATCAAGCGCTACCCGATCAAATCCAAGAACGTCATCGCCCACATCCGCAAGGCCACCCAGGGCCAGGTGGCACTGGAAAACTGCCACCCCTTCGTGCGTGAGCTGTGGGGCCGCTACTGGGTGTTTGCCCACAATGGTGACCTGAAGGAGTTCGCGCCGCTGCTGGACGGTCCGTTCCATCCGGTCGGCAATACCGACAGCGAACTGGCCTTTTGCTACCTGCTGCAGCAGCTGCGCAGCCGTTTCGGCGACGTGCCGCCATCGCGCGAGCAGTTGCGCGCCGCGCTGGGCGAGCTGGTGCGCGACATCGCCACGCACGGCACCTTCAACATGATGTTGTCCAGCGGCGGCGAACTGTTCGCGCACTGCTCGACCAATCTGGTCTACCTGGTGCGCAAATACCCGTTCGAGACCGCCAAGCTGTCCGACGAGGATGTCAGCGTGGATTTTTCGCAGGTGACCACGCCGAACGACCGGGTCGCCATCATCGTCACCCAGCCGCTGACCACCAATGAAACCTGGACCGCATTTGCGCCCGGCGAACTGAAACTATTTGTAGATGGCTTGCCGGTGTTGCCAGGCGGCAGCTAAGCTGTCCATGACATTCGTCGCATATGATGTCAAAAATATTAGTAAAACCACAGCCATACCACCATAGGCAGGGAATAAATGGGGTAAAGTATCGTTATTCCCCGCATTAAATAATGCCCGCACCTGTGGCCCTACCTGACAGACCGATTCAATGATTGATCTATCCAGCAACGATACCGCCCCTAAAAGCTTGCGCGTGCGCGAGTTTTACCTGGGCCGCCAGCCGATCCTGGATCGGAATCAGGCTTTGTTCGGCTATGAGTTGCTATTTCGCAACGCGCCAGTCGGACCGGCGAATATCAGCAGCGACCTGTCGGCCACGGCAGCGGTGATCGCTCACGCCTCGCAATTGGGCATGGAACGCACCGTGGGCGACGCCCTGGGCTTCGTCAACGTCGATGCCGATGTCATCATGAGCGACATCTTTTCCTTCCTGCCGCGCGAAAAAGTGGTGCTGGAGATCGTCGAAACCATGCAGGTAACACCATCGGTGCTGACCCGCATGACGGAACTGGTCGGTCATGGCTTCAGTTTCGCGCTGGACGACGTGACGGTCGATACCGGTCATGTGCAGACCTTGCTGCCGCTGGTCGAGTACATCAAGATGGACATGCGCAACATTGCGCTGTCGTCGCTGATGAAACTGGCGCCGCGCTTCAAGCAGGACAATAAAAAGCTGGTGGCCGAAAAGGTCGAGACCCGCGAAGAATTCAAGAATTGCCTGGACCTGGGCTTCGACTACTTCCAGGGCTATTACTTTGCCAAACCGGTCATCATGAGCGGCAAGAAGCTGTCGCCGTCGCAACTGGCGGTGATGGAGCTGATGACGCTGGTGACCTCGGACGCCGACAACCTGGAAATTGAACGTGCCATCAAGCGCGACGTGTCGCTGGCGCTGAACCTGCTGCGCCTGGTGAACACGCCGGCCGTGGGCGCCCGCCAGCGCATCGATTCGCTGAGCCAGGCCGTCACCATCCTGGGCCGCCGTCAGCTGCAACGCTGGCTGCAGATCATGCTGTACGCCGAACCCAGCAAGCGCGGTCACAGCATGACGCCGCTGCTGATGCTGGCCACCACCCGCGGCCGCCTGCTGGAACTGTTGGCCGGCAAGCTGCGCCCGAGCCAGCGCGCCGCCGCCGACATCGCCTTCACGGTCGGCATCATGTCGCTGATGGACACCCTGTTCGGCATTCCGATGTCGGAAATCCTGGCCCAGATCCCGGTCGGCGACGAGGTGGCCGATGCGCTGATGTACCGCGGCGGCTTCTTCGGCGACCTGCTGAAGCTGGCCGAATGCATCGAGCGCATCGAAGACATGGACGACCACATCGTCCCCACGCTGCGCGACTTGGCCATGTCCACCGACGAACTGGTGGAGCTGGAAATGGCCGCCTTCGAGTGGAGCGACAACGTCGTCCGCTACGCGCTCTGAATTTTCGCACTCACCGACAACGGCCCGACGCTGCTGCAGCGCCGGGCCGTTGTGCATTGTGCTGCTGGCAAATCAGCAACAAAAATCATTGCATATTAAATATGTTCGCGGGTATGCTGGCGCCGCTGCTAGTGTGCTCGCAGCGGGATGGTACGGCTGGCGTGCCGCGCTTTGTTACTTTCGGACGGTATGCATATGGCGTCGGTTTTACTCAGTGTGAATCAAGTCTCCAAATCGTATGGCGCGCGGCTGGCGGTCGATAGCGTGTCGTTCCAGGTGCTGCAGGGCCAGACCGTGGGCTTGATCGGTCCCAACGGCGCGGGCAAGTCAACCACGGTTGGCATGATCTGCGGCCTGATGGCACGCGACAGCGGTAACATCGAGCTGGACGGCGAGGCGCTCGGGCTAGGGACCCGCGGCGCCAAGCGCAAAATCGGTTTCGTGCCGCAAGACTTGGCGCTGTATGAAAATTTGTCCGCGCTGGAAAACCTCAAGCTGTTCGGCGCGCTGTACGGCCTCAGCGGTACCCTGCTGAAGCAGCGCTGCGATGCCGCGTTGGCCTTGGTCAAGCTAGCAGACCGCGCTGCCGACCCAACGATGACTTTTTCCGGCGGCATGAAGCGGCGCCTGAACATCGCCGCCGCGCTGCTGCACGATCCGCCACTGCTGATACTCGACGAACCTACCGTGGGTGTCGATCCGCAAAGCCGCAACGCCATCTTCGACACGCTGGAAGCGCTGAAGGCGCAAGGCCGTTCGCTGATCTACACCAGTCACTACATGGAAGAAGTTGAGCGCCTGGCCGACCATATCGTCATCATCGACCATGGCAAGGTGCTGGCCGACGAATCGCCCGCCGCGCTGTATCGGCGCCTGCCGGTGCCGGCGGCGCTGAACGCGGAGCTGGCCGATGCGCCGGCCGCCGCGCTGCTGGCCGCCATCGCCGGCCTGCCGGGAGTGACCGGCGTGCAAGCCGATGCCAACCAGCTCGCCATCGGCCTGGTGTCGGCCACGCATGCGGCGCCCGTGTTGGGCTGGCTGGACGCGCAAGGCTGCCAACTGCTGCACTTTGCCACCGCCAAGACATCGCTGGAAAACATCTTCCTCAACCTGACCGGGCGCAGCCTGCGCGACTGATAGGACCTGCCCATGATCGCCCTGATAGCCCTGGTCCGTAAAGACTTGATCCTGTATCTGAACGACAAACGCGCCTTGTTGATGCATCTGCTGATGCCGGTGGTGCTGGCCGCCTTTTTCGGCTCCTTGTTTGGTGGTGAAGCCAAGACCAGCAAGATCAACGTGGGCTTGGTCATGCAAGACCAATCCGAGACCGGACGCAAGATCGGCGCCGGCCTGAGCGCCGACAGCGCGCTCAACGTCACCGCGATGAGCGAAGCCGAGGCACAGCGCCAGGTCCGCAAGGGCAAGCTGCCGGTGGCCATCGTGATTCCGCCCGGCTTTGGCGAGCGGGCCGGCGACGCGCTGTTCGGCGCGCCGGACCAGCCGCAAATCCCCGTGTATTACGACCCCTCGCAGTCGATCATGCTGGCAATGGTGAAGGGTTTGCTGACGCAGCAGGTGATGCAGGCCAGCATCTCGGCACTGGCCAGTGGGCAGGGTAATAACAAGATGATAGAGCGCCAGCTGGAACGGGCCAGGGCGGCCGCTGGCCAGGATGCGGAGCTGGCCGATCTCAGTACCTTCCTCACCAGCCTGAAAAAATTCCAGGACCAGCGCACAGCCAAGGCGGAGGCGGACGCCGCCAGGGCCAAGGCTGCCGGCGCCACCGCGCCGCCCGCCGCGGACAGTGGCGGCCTGCGCCTGCCGTTCACCACCGCCGAGCAACCGCTCAGCAGCGGCCCGCACTACAACGGCTATGCCCATTCCTATGCCGGCATGGGGGTGCAGTTTATTTTATTCATGGGCGTCGACCTGGGCATCGGCATCTTGCTGGCGCGCCGCAGCGGTATCTGGAACCGCTTGCTGGCGGCCCCGGTATCGCTGAAGACCATCTTGCTGGCGCGGGTCGCTTCGGGCACCTTGATCGCGCTGGGCCTGATGTGCGCGCTGTTCACGTGCGCGGTACTGATCTTCAAGGTCCAGATCGCCAGCCTGGCGGGCTTTTTCGGCGTGACGCTGTGTTTCGCGCTGATGACAGCCGGCTTTGGCCTGCTGATTGCCGCCTATGGCAAGACGCCGGAAGCGGCGCGCGGCATTGCCGTGTTTGCCACCCTGATCATGGTCATGCTGGGCGGCGCCTGGGTGCCATCGTTCATCTTTCCGCAATGGATGCAGTTGCTGACGCTGGTGGTCCCGACCCGCTGGGCGGTGGACGGCTACGATGCCATCACCTGGCGCGGTATGGGACTGTCGGCAGCGCTGGGGCCGATGGCGGTGCAATTGGCCTTTGCACTCGGATTCGGCGCGCTGGCGATCTGGAAGTTCGGCCGCGACCAGAAGCAATAGGCTGCCGCGGCGGCTGGTGTCGCATCCGGTGCTCTTGTTGTTATGGGTAAAGTTTTTTAGAAACAAACCGTTACATAAGGATACATAACCACACAAAGAAGCTCGCCGATGGCCGTTTCCGTCAAGTCCTTGATCGCTCGTTGCGTCAATCAGGTCATCCGTCAGTACTATCCGACCCAGTATGCCTCGCTATGCCATGTGTATGCCATCGTCGGCTCCAACCTGATCAGCATCGTGCTGGACCGCGTGTACCGGCCGGTGGCGGGATTGGCGGCGGTCGATTGCGGCGGCGGCCAGCTGATGCGCATGGCCGACAACCACGCCTTTGCCAACCCGGCCGGCGGCGCTTATCACTGCTGGATCGAATCGACCGATGACCTGATCGCCGAGCGCGAGGTGGTCGACCTGACCTTCCGTCACAACCACGTTTATGCTGAAAAGAACGGCTTCCATTGGAGCAAGGAGCTGCCGCCGGAATTCCTGTGGGGGCCGCGCAGCCAGATCGTGGTGGAGGCCGACATCAGCGCGATACCGGATACCTTCCCGGACGGCATGGTGTGGCTGAGCGAAACGGATGAGGGCTGGCAGTGGATGACCCGCCAGTTGCAGGAACATCAGAACGCCTTCGTGGCGCTGACGGCGGAGGCGCTGAAGCTGCTGCAAGCCTGCCTGCCGCCGGCGCCGGCGCTGCTGCCACTGGCACCAGCGCCGCAGGGGGCACCGGCGCATGCCGGCAACTCGGTTACGACAGGTTAGGCGCCAGCCAGCGTTCCACTGCCGACTTGGCGACCTTGCGGCGCGCCGCCATGTCTTCCAGCTGGTCTTCGCCGATCTTCCCGACCACGAAGTACTTCGATTCCGGGTGCGCGAAGTAAAAGCCCGATACCGCCGCGCCAGGATACATGGCGAACGATTCGGTCAGCTGCATGCCGATTTCTTCGGCCTGCAGGGTGTTGAACAGGTCGGCCTTGACGGTGTGCTCCGGGCAGGCCGGATAGCCTGGCGCCGGGCGGATACCGATGTACTTCTCGGCGATCATGTCGTCGTTGCTCAGTACTTCAGAACCGGCATACCCCCACAAATCCTTGCGCACGCGCTCGTGCAGGTACTCGGCGAAGGCTTCGGCCAGGCGATCGGCCAGCGATTTCAGCATGATGGACGAGTAGTCGTCGTGCGCATCTTCGAAGCGCTGCTCGTACTTCTCGATGCCCAGGCCGGCCGTCACGGCGAACATGCCGATATAGTCCTTGATGCCCGAGTCCTTCGGTGCGATGAAATCAGCCAGGCACTGGTTCGGGCGCTGCACGCCATCGACCACCGGCTTGACGCCTTGCTGGCGCAGGCCGTAGTAGGTGAAGTCGACGGTGCTGCGGGTGTCGTCGGTATAGACTTCGATATCGTCGTCGTTGACCGAGTTGGCCGGCAGCAGGGCGATCACGCCGTTGGCGGTCAGCCAGCGGCCGTCGATCAGTTTCTTCAGCAGCGCCTGGCCTTCCTCGAACACCTTGGTGGCCGCGTCGCCGACCACTGCGTCGGTCAGGATGGCAGGGAAGGGGCCGGCCAGGTCCCAGGTCTGGAAGAACGGACCCCAGTCGATGTACTGCGCGATAGCGGCCAGGTCCACATTCTTGAACATGCGGCGGCCGATGAACTTGGGCTTCACTGGCGCCGCCGCGCCGGTGAAGGACACTTTCATCTTGTTGGCGCGCGCGTCGGCCAGCTTCAGGATAGGCAGCGCCTTCTTGCTGGCGTGCTGCTCGCGGATGCGGTCATAGTCCTTGGAGATCTCTTCGATATACTGTTCGCGGCTCTCCGGCGTCAGCAGCGACTGCGCCACCGATACCGAGCGTGATGCGTCCGGCACGTACACCACCGGGCCGTCGTAGTTGTGGGCGATCTTCACTGCCGTGTGAGCGCGACTGGTGGTGGCGCCGCCGATCAGCAGCGGGATCTTCAGCATGCGGAAGTGTTCATCGCGCTGCATTTCCTTGGCCACGTGGGCCATCTCTTCCAGCGACGGCGTGATCAGGCCGGACAAGCCGATGATGTCGGCATTCTCCACTTTGGCGCGCGCCAGGATCTCGGAGGCCGGCACCATCACACCCATGTTCACCACTTCGAAGTTATTACATTGCAGGACCACCGAGACGATGTTCTTGCCGATGTCATGTACATCGCCTTTCACGGTGGCGATGACGATCTTGCCCTTCGGTTTGGCGACGATGCCGGTGCGCTTTTCCTCGGCCAGCTTTTCTTCCTCGATGTACGGGATCAGATGGGCCACGGCCTGCTTCATTACGCGCGCCGATTTGACCACCTGCGGCAGGAACATCTTGCCCTGACCGAACAGGTCACCGACGATGTTCATGCCGTCCATCAGCGGGCCTTCGATCACATGGACAGGGCGGCCGCCAGTCGCCGCCACTTGCGCGCGCATCTCTTCGGTGTCGTCGGTGATGTACTGGGTGATGCCATGCACCAGCGCGTGCGCCAGGCGCTTCTCGACCGGCGCGTTGCGCCATTCCAGGTTCTGCGCGTCCTGCTTGCCGGCGCCGGCCTTCAAGGTGCCGGCGATGTCGATCATGCGCTCGGTGGCGTCGTCGCGGCGGTTCAGCACCACGTCTTCGACCCGTTCGCGCAACTCGGCCGGCAGGTCGTCGTAGACACCGACCATGCCGGCGTTGACGATACCCATGGTCATGCCGGCCTTGATGGCGTGGTACAGGAACACGGTGTGGATCGCTTCGCGCGCCGGGTCGTTGCCGCGGAACGAGAACGACACGTTGGACACGCCGCCCGAGATCTTCGCGTGCGGCAGATTGTCCTTGATCCAGCGGGTGGCGTTGATGAAGTCCACCGCGTAGTTGTTGTGCTCTTCGATACCGGTGGCGATGGCGAAGATGTTCGGATCGAAGATGATGTCTTCCGGCGGGAAGCCGACGGTTGCGGTCAGCAGCTTGTAGGCGCGCTCGCAGATTTCGATCTTGCGCTCGAAGGTGTCGGCCTGGCCTTTTTCATCGAAGGCCATGACGATCACGGCAGCGCCGTAGCTCAGACACAGCTTGGCCTGGCGGATGAATTCCTCTTCGCCTTCCTTCATCGAGATCGAGTTGACGATGGACTTGCCCTGCACGCACTTCAGGCCCGCTTCGATCACCGACCATTTGGACGAGTCGATCATGATGGGCACGCGCGAGATGTCCGGTTCGGAGGCGATCAGGTTCAGGAAGCGCGTCATCGCGGCCTGCGAATCGAGCATTGCCTCGTCCATGTTGATGTCGATGACCTGGGCACCGTTTTCCACCTGCTGGCGCGCCACGCTCAGCGCCTCGTCATACTGCTCGTTGAGGATCATGCGCGCGAAGGCTTTCGAACCGGTGACGTTGGTACGCTCGCCGACGTTGACGAACAGCGAGTCGTCGTCGATGGAGAACGGTTCCAGGCCGGACAGGCGCTGCGCCACCGGCACATGCGGCACTCTGCGCGGTGTGACCGGAGCGAGGATCTCGCCGATCGCCTTGATGTGATCCGGCGTGGTGCCGCAGCAGCCGCCGGCGATGTTGACGAAACCGGCGCCGGCGAATTCCTTCAGCAGCGCCGAGGTATCGGCCGGCAGCTCGTCGAAGCCGGTGTCGCTCATCGGGTTGGGCAGGCCGGCGTTCGGGTAGATGCAGACGAAGGTATCGGCGATCTGCGACAGCTCTTCGGCGTATGGACGCATCAGCGCCGCGCCCAGCGCGCAATTGAGGCCGATGGTCAATGGCTTGGCGTGGCGCACCGAGTTCCAGAAGGCCGGCACGGTCTGGCCGGACAGGATGCGGCCGGATGCGTCGGTCACTGTGCCGGAGATCATCAGGGGCAGGCGCGGCGTGTCCGGATGCTCGGCGTAGAACTTATCGATGGCGAACAGCGCGGCCTTGCAGTTCAGGGTGTCGAAGATGGTTTCCACCAGCAGCACGTCGACACCGCCGGCCAGCAGGCCTTCCACCTGCTGGTGATAGGCCGCGACCAGCTGGTCGAAGGTGATGTTGCGCGCGGCCGGGTCGTTTACGTCCGGCGAGATCGAGGCGGTCTTTGGCGTCGGACCCAGCGCGCCGGCGACAAAGCGCGGCTTGTCGGCGCTGCTGTATTTGTCGCAGGCGGCGCGTGCCAGCTTGGCGGCGGCCACGTTCATTTCATAGGCCAGGTGGCCCATGTGGTAGTCGTCCTGCGCGATGCTGGTGGCGCCGAAGGTATTGGTTTCGATCAGGTCGGCGCCGGCTGCCAGGTAGCGTTCGTGGATTTCCTGGATCACCTGCGGCTGGGTCAGCGTCAGTAGTTCGTTGTTCCCTTTGACGAACAGCTCGCGCGCACCGCTGTCCGCTGGCGCCGCGAAGTCGATGAAGCGGCCGTTCGGGCCGCCGCGGTAGGCCGTTTCATCCAGCTTGTACTGCTGGATGATGGTGCCCATCGCACCGTCTAGGATCATGATGCGGCGTGCGAGGATATCGCGCAGCTGGGCATCGGTCTTGGACATCACGGGATGGGACACTTTATTGTTCATTTGGTACTTTCAGTGAGCGGAAAGGGCGGCCGAGCGATGTTGTCGGCGGTCTAAAATTATACGGCATCGCGTCAGCGGCATCAGGCGAGCGCTGCGCCGTAGCAACAATCGGCTGCCATAGCGGATATTTGTATCGCACAGTAAAGCGCCGCGCCTGCGAAACAAGACGATACCGAACGCTACATCGCGCAATCGCGCCGAAACATAGTCGCAGCAGAATGGGTTGTCATTTCTCCACTCAGACGCGTCAGATGAAGATACCGGTCCTTATTTCGGCGCACCGCAAGGGGCGCCAGCTGGAATGCATCCTGACCGGCTACGTCATGCAGAAGCGGCCTGCGGATCAGCTCATCCTGGCACCGGACGGCATGGATCCCGCGATTGTCGTCGCAATGAACGCGGCGCAGGCGCAGGGCTGGCGGCTGTCGCTGCTGCACCCAACCCGGCCGCAGAGCGGTGTCGGCCACTATCGCGCGCTAGATTGCGCCATCCTGGCCGCCGACGGCGAACTGCTGCTCATTACCGACGGCGACGGCATTGCGCGCGACGATTACCTGGCCAAGGACCTGAGGCGGATGCGGCGCGCGATCTGCCTGGCCGGCGGCGGCCATATCAGCATTCCCGAGCGCTATCGTCTACGGCACGATTTGCGGCCCGAGATGCGCGACCCGAGCCTGTTCCAGTACCGCCGCCTGAGCGCGCTTCCCCGCTTTCGCAAAAGCAGCACGCCGCTGGCGCGCGCGCTGGACCTGCTTAGGCCGCGCAATGCCAACAGCTGCGCCAGCCGCTGCGCGCTTCGCGGCGATGTGCTGGCGGTGGGCGGCTTCGCTGCAATGATGGGCTACGGCGGCGGCCTGAACCTGGGGCTGCGGCTGCATCATGTGGGCGTGCGCGGTGTGCGGGCGCAGCATGCGCTGGCCAGCCTGCATTGGGACCATGGCCGCAGCGATTACTGCGCCGACGGCGAGCGGGCCCATCACGGGTGGCATCGGGCGGTGCGGCAGGCGCGGCTGGTGCTGGCGCGCGCATCGCAAATCCGCAGCCTGGCAGGGGCGGCGCCGTGATCTGTGCAGTTTTCGCACAAATCATGTGGGTTCTCCGCTATGGTACAACCATGCTGGCGAATCTAAGATGGACACACTTACCGCACTTTCTGAAGGAGTCCTCCATGTCGCAAACGTTACGCAGCATCGCCGGCGCCCGCCCTGCCACCATCATCGACCCGGCCGGCACGGCGCTGCTGCTGATCGATTTCCAGAACGAGTATTACAGTGGCCGCCTGCCGATTCCGGACGCCCAGGCGGCGCTGCATCAGGCGGCGCGGCTGGTGCGGCTGGCCGATGTGCATGGCATGCCGGTGTTCCACATCCAGCATATCGGGCCTGCGCATGGTCCGCTGTTCGCCGACGGCAGTGTGCCGGCCGAGATTCATGCGGGGTTGGCGCCGGCGCCGCATCACCATGTGCTGCGCAAGAGCACCACCAGCAGCTTCGCCAGCACCGACTTGCACGCACAATTGCAAGCGCGCGGCATTCGCACCCTGATCATCGCCGGTCTGATGACGCATATGTGTGTCTCGACCGCGGCGCGCGACGCCCGCCAGTTTGGCCAACAAAGCTACAACGTGCTGCTCGTTGCCGATGCCTGCGCCACGCGCGATATCGACGCCTGGGATGGCAACGGCGTAGTCAGTCACCGCGATCTGCATCACTCGACGCTGACGGCGCTGTCCGACAATTTTGCGCAGGTGCTCAATACAGCGGACTTGCTGGCCTTGCCAGTGCAGGCGGCGTCACTGTCGCGGAGCGCCTGAACATGCCCATCCTGAACGTCAAACTGTCTACCGCGCCGGACACGGCGCAGTCGGCGCGCATCGCCACCACCTTGTCGCAGCTGACGGTGCAGATACTGCAGAAGGACGCGGCGCTGACGTCGGTGGCGATAACGCAGCAGCCGGCCGAGCATTGGTTTATCGGCGGCGTATCGCTGGCGCAGGCGCGCAAGCACAGCTTCTTCCTCGACATCCTGGTGACGGACGAGACCAACACCGCCGCCCAAAAATCCGCTTACATCGCCGCCGTGTTCGCAGCGATGCGCGAGCTGCTGGGCGAGCTGCACGAGGTCAGCTACATCCACATCCACGATGCCCGCGCCACCGCCTGGGGCTACGCCGGCCTGACGCAGCAATACCGCGCGGTGAAACAGCAGCTGGGATAGGATTCAATCCCAGTCGCGCTGCGCGTACAGCGCGGCAGCGAAGTCGACGAAGACGCGGACTTTGGGTGACAGGTGGCGGTTCTGCGGGTACAGCACGTATAGCTCGCGCGGGCGTATCGTGTAAGCGGGCAGCACCGGCACCAGCTCGCCGCGGCGCAGTTCTGCGTGGACAATGAATGAGGCCGTGGTCGCGATGCCCGTCCCCGCCAGCGCAAACGTGCGCAGCGCGATGCCGGTGTTGGCTTGCAGCTTGCCTTGCACCGTCACCGTTTCCACCACGCCGTCCGGTCCGTTGAAGGACCATTCCAGCGGCTTGGGTACCTGGGTATAGGTCAGGCAGTTGTGCGACAGCAGGTCGCGTGGCGTGCGCGGTACGCCGTGGCGCTTCAGATAGTCTGGCGTGGCCACCAGCATGATCCGGCTGGTCGCCAGACGCTTGGCAATCAAGGTGGAATCGGGCAGGTCGCGCGTCAGCCGCAGCGCAACGTCAAAGCCGTCTTCGATCAGGTCGACGATGCGGTCGTTGCAGACCAGGTCGATGCTCAGTTCAGGATATTCCGTCAGGAATTGCGGCAGCCATTCCGCCAGTTCCTGCGTGCCGAACGCCATCGGCGCGTTGATGCGCAAGCTGCCCGATGGCCGCGCCTGATGCCGGCTTACCGCGCGGTCGGCATCGTCCAGCGCATCGAGGATGTGGCGGCTCGCTTCGTAATAGTCTTGCCCGGCGGCAGTCAGCGCGAAGCGGCGCGTGGTGCGGTTCAGCAGTTGCGCGCCCAGCAGCGTTTCCAGCTGCTTCACCTGGCGTGAGACGATGGTGTGCGATATCCCCATGGCATCAGCGGCGGCCGTAAAACTGCCCAGTTCTACCACGCGGCGCAAGGCCCGTAATGCCGCCAGCTGATCCATACAGCCCTTTAGGATGAGGGGTTATTGAAAGCGCTGGCCTTCCAGCGGGAAGCCTTTGATGAATTCCGCCGCCGGCAGGCGCTTGCCGCCCGGCTTTTGCAATTCGGTCAGGCGCAGCGAACCGGTGCCGCAAGCGATCACGATGCCATGCTGCGCATCGGCCGCCAGCACCGTGCCGGGTGCCGCGCTGCTGCTGGCGCCATCGAGCACTTCGGCGCCCCACAACTTGACGTTGATGCCGTTGACCGTGCCATGCGCGCCGGGGAAGGGGTTGAAGGCGCGCACCTTGCGGCCGATTTCCAGCGCGCTGTGGCTGAAGTCCAGCGTGGCTTCTTCCTTGCCGATCTTGGCCGCGTAGGTGACGCCCGCTTCCGGCTGCGGCACGGCTTCCAGCTTGCCCTGCTCCATCTTGCGCAGCGCTTGCACAATCATCTTGCCGCCCAGTGCGGCCAGCTGGTCGTGCAGCTTGGCGGTAGTGTCTTGCGGGCCGATGGCGACGCGCTCGATCAGCAGCATGGGGCCGGTGTCCAGGCCTTCTTCCATGGCCATGATGGTGATGCCGGTCTCCGCATCGCCCGCTTCGATGGCGCGGTGGATGGGCGCGGCGCCGCGCCAGCGCGGCAGCAGCGAACCGTGGATGTTCAGGCAGGGCTTGATGTCCAGCGTGCTGCGCGGCAGGATCAGGCCATAGGCTGCCACCACCATCACATCGTAATCGGTCGCCAGCAGGCGCGCGTGCGCCGCTTGCGCCTGGGCGGCGCGCTCCGGGTCCCTGGCATCCATGCGCAGCGACAGTGGTTGCAGCACTTGCATGCCATGCGTGATGGCGTACTGTTTGACGGCGGACGGCTGCAAATGCATGCCGCGTCCGGCGGGGCGGTCGGGCTGGGTCAGCACCAGCGCGATCTCAAAACCGGCCTCGTGCAGCGACTGCAGGGCCACGGCGGCAAATTCCGGCGTGCCGGCGAAGATCACTTTCATGTCGGTTCCTTGATGACAAACGCAAAACCGGCCGGGCAGTGCCGGCCGGCGTAAAGCTTTAGAAGCGGCGGCCTTGCGCGCGCAGCATCGCTTCGCGTTCCATGCCGCGCTCTTCCTTGATCAGCTTGGTCTTGATGCGGTTGCGCTTCAGCGGCGACAGGTATTCGACAAAGACCTTGCCTTTCAGGTGATCCATTTCGTGCTGGATGCAGACGGCCAGCAGGCCTTCGGCTTCCACTTCAAACGGCTGGCCCTTGACGTCCAGCGCGCGCACCTTGACGCGCGCGTGGCGCTCGACGCCGTCGTACACGCCGGGCACCGACAGGCAGCCTTCGTCGTAGACCTGCTTCTCTTCGCTGGCCCAGATGATTTCCGGATTGACGTAGGCAACCAGTGCATCCTTGGCTTCGGAAATGTCGATCACGATCAGCTGCTCGTGCACGTCGACCTGCGATGCGGCCAAGCCGATGCCCGGCGCTTCGTACATGGTCTCGGCCATGTCGGCAGCCAGCTGGGCCAGGCGCTCGTCAAACACGGTGACCGGTTTGGCGACCTTGTGCAGGCGTGGATCGGGGTAACGCAAAATATTCAGAATAGCCATACGTGATTGAGCTGATTAATACAGTGTTGATAACTTAGTGGGCGCCTTGATAACGGGCGGCGTATCCGAGCCGATTCTTCCAGCGAAAATGCAACAGCCGCGCCCGGGGAAGCAGCGCGGTTTCTCTTGCTAGTTCAGGGTTTTATGTGCAGAATTTGATTCAATTTAGCAAGCCTTATCACCTGTAGCATCGATAGGGTAGCGTGTTCTTGCTGTCGGTGCGAGGCGGCGTGCGGGCTGGAGCGATAGTCACGCGGTCGCCACCACGTCGCATGCGGCCTTCCGCTGTGCCGTTTTATCGGACATTTCTCGGACCACACATGAAAAATTTTAGCACAGTCGGCACCCGCTTAGTTGTTGCTGCCCTTTTTTCCGGCGCGACAGCGGTGTCGGCACAGACCCTGAATTGCCAGTTCCGCGCCGACGCGCCGGACCAGCATACGGTGGTCAAGGGCGACACCTTGTGGGACATTTCCGGCAAGTTCCTGGAAAAGCCGTGGTGCTGGCCCACGGTCTGGGGCATGAACCGTGAAGAGATCCACAACCCGCACTGGATTTATCCGGGCCAGATCATCTGGTTCGACCGCGCTGCCGGCCGCTTGCGCCTGGGTAACAGGATTGACGCCAATGGCGGCGTCAGCGACCCGTCGCTGCTGAAGCTGTCGCCGCAGTTGCGCATGCAGGGCCTGGGCAAGGATGCGGTGGCATCCATCCCGTCGGGCGACATCGAGCCGTTCCTGACCCAGCCGCTGATCATTGAAAACGACGAACTGAAAAACGCGCCGCGCGTGATCGCCACCCAGGACGGCCACGTATTTCTCGGCAAGGATGATAAGGCCTATGTGCGCGGCGAGCTGCATGGCGGCACCTCGTTCCAGGTGTTCCGCCCCGGCGCGCCGCTGAAGGATCCGGAAACCAAGGCCATCATCGGCTACGAAGCCTTTTATCTGGGCACGCTGAAACTGCAGACTGAAGCCAAGGGCATGCCCGGCAACGACGTGCACACCTTCGTCGTTGCCAGCGCCAAGGAAGAAATGGGCAAGGGCGACCAGTTGATGCAGACGCCACCGACCCCGATGCAGAATTATGCGCCCCATCCGCCCGAGCAGCACGTGGCGGCGCGGGTAGTGGCGATCTACGGTGGCGTGGTGCACGCTGGCCAGAACCAGGTTGTCAGCATTAATCGCGGCAAGCTTGACGGACTCGATGTCGGCTCCGTGCTGCAGTTGTACCATGCAGGACAGACGGTCTCCGATGACACGGCTGGCAAAGGCTGGCTGGGAATGCGCAGTCCGCAGGTCAAGTTGCCGGATGAGGAAGTGGGCAACTTGTTTGTCTTTCGCGTGTTCAAGCATATATCGTATGGCCTGATCATGCAGGTCACGGCGCCGGTCACGGTCGGCGACGTCGCCAAGTCACCGGAGTAGGCCGCGCCGTGCAAGCCACGGATACCCACCACCACTGTCCGCCACCTGCGCCCCCCGGCGCGCTGGCCGACTGGCTGCGTCTGGCTCAGACGCCGGACGTGGGCCTGGTCACGGCCCACCGCCTGCTCGAACATTTTTCCCATCCGCAAGCCATCTTTAGTGCCGCGGCGGCCGGCGATCCGGCGCTGGCGCGGCAGGTCCAGCCGGCCCAGCTGGCGGCGCTGCGGCGCCGGCCAGACGGCGTGCAGGCCGAGCTGGACGTCATAGAGGCTTGGCAGCAAGCGCCCGGCAACCGGGTGCTGGCGCTCGATCATGCCGATTATCCCGCCGCGTTGCGCCACATCCCGCATCCGCCGCTGCTGCTGTACGTGCGCGGCCGCATCGAACTGCTGGCCAAGAGCGCGTTGGCCATGGTCGGCAGCCGCAACGCCAGCACCCAGGGCATCCAGACTGCGGGCCGCATGGCGCAGGCGCTGTCGGACGCGGGCCTGACCATCGTTTCGGGGCTGGCGCTGGGCATCGACACCGGCGCCCATGTGGGCGCGCTGCGCGGGCTGGGCGGCACGGTGGCCGTGTTCGGCACCGGCGCCGACCGCTGCTATCCGGCCCGCAACCGCGCACTGGCCGTGCAAATTGCCGAGCAGGGCTGCATCGTCAGCGAATATCCGCTGGGCACGCCGCCGCTGTCCGACAACTTCCCGCGCCGCAACCGCGTCATCAGCGGCCTGGCGCGCGGTGTGCTGGTGGTGGAAGCGGCGTTGAAGTCTGGCTCGCTGATGACGGCCCGGCTGGCGGCCGCGCAGGGGCGCGATGTGTATGCCATCCCCGGTTCGATCCACGCCACGCTGTCCAAGGGCTGCCATGTGCTGATACGCGAGGGCGCCAAACTGGTCGAGTCGGCGACCGACATCCTGGAAGACTGGCGGATGTTGCCGCCCGGCTATGCGCGCGCCTTGCCGGACGATAGCTTTGTCGACCGCGTGCTGGACGCGCTCGGCCCGCAGCCGGGCAGCGCCGACGACCTGGCGCGGCGCTTGCATCAGGAAGTGGCTGATTTACAAGGACAATTACTGGCGCTGGAACTGGCCGGCCTGCTCGAGCGATTGCCCGGTGGCATGTTCCAGCGCGTCTGGCGTTGACGGCGTTGCGATTTGGCGCCGCCGCAAGCGGTGCGCCACTTGTGCCGCGCCAGTCATAACTGATAGAGTAGAGCCATGTTCGACATCCTTGTTTATCTCTACGAGACGTATTACCGTCCCGATGCCTGCCCGGAACCGGCGGCATTGGCCAAGAAGCTGTCGGCGGTCGGTTTCGACGATGTCGAGATTTCCGAAGCGCTGGTATGGCTGAACGACCTGGCCGAAATGGCTGGCGACGAGCAGTCGCCGACGGCCGCTTCGACCGGCACCCGTTTTTACGTGGAAGAAGAACAGGACGTGCTAGGGGCGGCCGCGATCGGCTTCATCCAGTTCCTCGAATCGGCCAAGGTGCTCAGCCCGCTGCAACGCGAGATCGTCATCGAACGGGCACTGGCGCTGGACGAGGCGCCTGTGTCGCTGGGCAAGCTGAAAGTCATCGTGCTGATGCTGCTGTGGAGCCAGGGCAAGGAACCGGATGCGCTGATGTTCGACGACTTGTTCGGTTCGGATGAAGACCAGGCCCCGCGCCAGCTGCACTGATTGTTTCCGGCCAGCATATATATAGCGCCCCTTGCCGAAGCCCGTCGGCACCTCAATAAAGCAACGTTGTCGCTAAATCATCAAGATTGCTTGCGAAGCGGCGTGCAACCCGCTTATCATTGGCGCTTTGACAAGAATGTGAACTGGCCGGCCCTGGCGGCGCGGCGCGCAAAAGTTCAGCCCTAGCCGCGATCCATGTATGATGCGCATGCTGAACCCTATCCAGAGTAAAACGAGATCCTAAATTATGACCAAAACCCTCATCATCGCCGAGAAGCCTTCTGTCGCGAACGACATCGCGAAGACGCTTGGCGGCTTTACCAAGCACGATGAGTACTTTGAATCCGACGAGTACGTGCTGTCCTCCGCCGTCGGTCACTTGCTGGAAATTGCCGTGCCGGAAGAGCATGACGTCAAGCGCGGCAAGTGGAGTTTCGCCCATCTGCCGATGATACCGCCGTACTTCGCGCTCAATCCGATCGCCAAGACCGAGGCGCGGCTCAAGGTATTGAACAAGCTGATCAAGCGTAAAGACGTCACCACCCTGATTAACGCATGCGACGCGGGGCGCGAGGGCGAGCTGATTTTCCGCCTGATCGCGCAAAACGCCAAAGCCAAGCAGCCGGTCAAGCGCCTGTGGCTGCAGTCGATGACGCCGGGCGCGATCCGCGACGGCTTTAGCCATCTGCGCAGCGACGAGGACATGATGCCGCTGGCCGATGCGGCCCGCTGCCGTTCGGAAGCGGACTGGCTGATCGGCATCAACGGCACCCGTGCCATGACCGCGTTCAACTCGAAAGAGGGCGGCTTCTACCTGACCACCGTGGGTCGCGTGCAAACGCCGACGCTGTCGATCGTGGTTGAGCGCGAAGAGAAGATCAAGAAATTCGTGTCGCGCGACTACTGGGAAGTGCGCGCTGAATTCGTCTGCGCGGCCGGTATCTATGAAGGCCGCTGGCTGGACACCAAGTTCAAGAAGGACGAGACCGATCCCGAGAAGAAGGCCGAGCGCCTGTGGTCCAAGGCCGCCGCCGATACCATCGCCATGGCGTGCAAGGGCAAGATCGGCAGCGTCACCGAGGAAGCCAAGCCGACCACGTCGATGGCGCCGGCGTTGTTCGACCTGACCAGCTTGCAGCGCGAAGCCAACTCGCGTTTCGGCTTCTCGGCCAAGAACACGCTGGGCCTGGCGCAAGCGCTGTATGAAAAGCACAAGGTGCTGACTTACCCGCGTACCGATTCGCGTCACCTGCCGGAAGACTACATGCCGACCGTGATGCAGGCACTGGAAGTGGTCAAGGAAAACCCCAACTACCACCAGTTCGCCAAGCAGATCCTGGACAAGAAGTGGGTCAAACCGAACAAGCGCATCTTTGACAACACCAAGATTTCGGACCACTTTGCGATCATCCCGACCACCATCGCGCCGAAGAATTTGTCCGAGCCGGAACAGAAGCTGTACGACCTGGTAACGCGCCGCTTCATGGCGGTGTTCTTCCCGCCGGCCGAGTTCCAGGTCACCACCCGCTATACCGAAGTGTCCGGCCATCAGTTCAAGACTGAAGGCAAGGTCATGACCAATCCCGGCTGGCTGGCGATCTACGGCAAGGAAGCGTCGACCGACGACGACAAGGAAGGCCATGCCAACGGCAACCTGGTGCCGGTCGCCAAGGGTGAGAAAGTACAGACTGAAAAAGTCACGCCGAATGGTCTGGTCACCAAGCCGCCTGCACGCTACACGGAAGCGACCTTGCTGTCGGCCATGGAAGGCGCGGGCAAGCTGGTGGAAGACGACGAGCTGCGCGATGCGATGGCCGGCAAGGGCCTGGGCACGCCAGCGACGCGCGCTGCCACCATCGAAGGCTTGCTGACCGAGCGCTACCTGCTGCGCGAAGGCCGCGAACTGATGCCGACCGCGAAGGCGTTCCAGCTGATGACGCTGCTGCGCGGCCTGGGCGTGAACGAACTGACCGCGCCGGAGCTGACCGGTGAATGGGAATACAAGCTGTCGCAGATGGAAAAGGGCAAGATCTCGCGTGAAGAGTTCATGCGCGAAATCGCCCAGATGACGCAGATCATCGTCAAGCGCGCCAAGGAATACGACAACGATACGATACCGGGCGACTACCACACGCTGCACACGCCATGCCCGAATTGCGGCAGCGTAGTGAAAGAGAATTATCGCCGCTTCGCCTGCACCAAGTGCGATTTCTCGATGAGCAAGACGCCGGGCAGCCGCCAGTTCGAGATCGAGGAAGTGGAACAACTGCTGAAGGACCGTACCATCGGCCCGCTGCAAGGTTTCCGTTCCAAGATGGGCCGTCCGTTTGCCGCCATCCTGCGCATTGTGCGCGACGAAGACATCAGCAACTTCAAGCTGGAGTTCGACTTCGGCCAGAACGATGATGACGAGGATGCGGAAGGCGTCGATTTCACCGGCCAGACTGCGCTGGGTCCGTGCCCTAAGTGCAATGGCGGCGTATATGAAATGGGCCTGGCCTATGTGTGCGAGCACAGCGTAGCCAGGCCGAAGACTTGCGACTTCCGCAGCGGCCGCATCATCTTGCAGCAAGAGATACTGCCTGAGCAGATGGCCAAGCTGCTCAACGACGGCAAGACCGATCTGCTGCCAGGCTTCATCTCGCAGCGCACGCGCCGTCCGTTCAAGGCCTTCCTGGTGAGGGGCAAGGACGGCAAGATCAGCTTCGAGTTCGAAGAGCGCAAGGCCAAGCCGGGCGCCAAGGGCAAGGGCTCGACTGACAAGTCGAGCGCCAAGGGCGATGGTGCTGAAGCTGCTGCGGACGACGCGACGCCTGCGAAGAAGGCGCCGGCCAAGAAAGCCGCTGCAAAGCCGGCTGCCAAGAAGCCGGCTGCCAAGAAAGCGCCCGCCAAAAAAGCGGCGCCCAAAAAAGCCGTAGCAACCGCAGAGTAAAATGAAAACCGGGACCACAGTGTCCCGGTTTTTTCATTGGGAGATGAAGATGGTCGTTCGCGTTGTCCGCCTGGGAACCGAGCGCAGCAAGGATGAAGGCACGCGCATCGGCACGGTGCGCCGTCCGCCGCGGGGCGTGCCGAAGGCCGAGTTTTCCTCGCAAAATTGGTATGACGTCTGGTACCCGAATCTGGCGCCCAGCGTGGAAACCATGAAGATGGCACAGGCAGCCGAAACCCCGCTCGAATGGAACGCCTTCGTCAGGAAATACAAAGCCGAAATGGCGACCCCAGACGCCAGCCACTCGATCGAACTGCTCGCCACGCTCAGCCACCACAGCAACTTCTCAGTCGGCTGCTACTGCGAAGACGAATCCCACTGTCACCGCTCTATCCTGCGCACCCTGCTGGCCGAAAAAGGCGCGAAGTTTGATTAAAGCCAAACCGGGGTTTTTGCAGCGGGAAAGTCAGGCGCAGTCGAGCAGGCGCCATTGTTTGGCGGGCGCTAGGGGGAGGGTGAGCAGGGTGCCGGCTTGCCATTGTGCTGCCGTGGCGCGGTTCGGCATTTGCTGATGGTCGAAGGTGGTGTTTTCGCGCCAGGGGAAGTTGGAGGCGGTGATGCGCCAGCTGCCTTCGGACTGCTGCAGCACGGAGAATTCGCTCCATTGCTCGGCATCCAATGCGCCTGCCGCATAAGCGTTGCCGGCACGGCCGCTGGCCCAAGCCATCCATTGCTCGCCGATCAGCAGGTAGGCGATGGCGTCGCTGGCCGTGTCTTGCAGGCGGCAGGCGTGCAGCGGACCGCTGGGTTCGCGGTACCACTCTTCATAGTAACTGTGGTCGAGGCCATCTTCGCGGATGTGGTCGGGATCGCGGAACCGCATCGTTGCCGCATCGATCTCGTCGCTGATGGCCGGGAAGGCGATCGCGGGACGCCATTCGGCGCGCTGGTCCTTGACGATGGTGACGCCGGCAAAGCCGGACTGCCTGGTGAAGATGGCTCGCTGCTCGGCCGGCAGTTGCGCCAGCGCGGCAGCGTCGGCCACGACGGGACGGCCGGCCGGTATCCGTAAATCGAAATGGAAGCTGGACGACTGGAACCACCACACCGGCGTGGTGGTGTCGCTTTTGCCATTGCTGCGCCAGATGCCTTGCCGGCGCCACAGGCCTTCGTACTCGGGCGGGACCGTGCGTTCGGCGGTGGTGTTGGTCATGCCTTGTAAATCCTCGGTGGAAAAGTAAACCGTACCACGAATCGCGGTGCGCGGCGCTTGCAACGCGGCGGCCAATGCGCTGTCGTCTGGCTGTTGCACGCCTTGCTTGGCGATGGTGATCGCCTCGTTCGAAGCGCCGGCGCCCGCATCGTACGCGACGATGTGATCATAGTCGGGCCGGCTATCGATTTCCTTGACCAGGAAACGCTGCCGGCCGCTGCCGACCTGCGCATAGCGCGCGCTGGCGCTGGTTTTCTGCGCCGGCGACAACTGGCGGAACATCAGCACTTTGTCGACCACGACGGTGGCGGAAGCATACTGCGTCTTGCCGCTTTGCTCGAAGTGGCCCAGCACCAGATCGGCCTTGAAGCGCTTCAGCGGCCTGGCGGCGTAGGGCGCCAGCCGGTCCAGCTCGAATTTTTCCGGCGCGATGGTCCACAGCGCGGTCTTGCCGTTCAGGCGCTTGCGCAGCGCGGCATCGACAGCGGGATCTGCCACATGCAGCTGCAATATCACCTGGTAGTCATGCGGCGCATGGAACATCGGCAGGTGCGATGCATACAGCCCGCCGCTGCCGCCGAAAAGTGCCATGCCATGCTCGCCGTAAGTTGGACCGGCTGGCAGCACCGGCGCCGCGCCTGCCGCCAGCACCGGCAACGCGGCCAGCATGGCCAGCACGCCAACCGCGCGGCGCCGGGCGGCACTCGCCAATCGCATCATGCCTTCACCAGCAGCTTGCCGCGATGCTCGCCAGTAAACAGGGAATTCAATGCGCTAGGCAGTTGCTCGAAACCGTCGATCACGGTTTCTTCAAACACGATCTCGCCCGCCTTGACCCACGGTGCGACGATGCGGATCATCTCGTCCATGCGGTGCAGGTAGTCGCGCGCCAGCATGCCCTGGATGGTGGCCCGCTGATACAGCATGTGATGCAGCAGGCGCGGCCCCATTTCCGGCGTTTCCAGTCCGCCGCTGTACTGGCTGATCTGGCCGCAGATCACGATGCGCGCGCGGCGGTTGATCAGCGGGATGATGGCGTCGGTCACCATGCCGCCCACGTTATCGAAATACACGTCGACGCCGCCGGTCAGGCGTTTGATCTCCGCGCCCAAGGTATCGGCATCGCTGAAGGATTTGTAGTCGAGTGCCCAGTCGGCTTTGAGCGTGTCGCGCAGCCAGTCGCACTTGGCCTTGCCGCCAGCGATGCCCAGCACCTTGGCGCCGTGGCGCTTGGCAAACTGCACCACCAGCGAACCCACCGCGCCGGCCGCGCCCGACACCACCACCACTTCGCCCGCATGCGGCTTGCCCGATTCGGTCAGGCCGAACCAGGCGGTACGGCCCGGCATGCCCAGCACGCCCAGCGCGGTGGTGACCGGTGCCAGCTCTGGATCGATGCGTTTCAGGGTGCTGGCGTGGACGCGCGCGTGGGTCTGCCAGCCGGTGTAGCTCTGTACCCAGTCGCCGATGGCAAAGCCGGGCGCGTTCGAGGCCAGCACCTGCGCCACCACGCCGCTTTGCTGCACGGTGTTCAACGGATGTGGATCGGTGTCGTAAGTCGGCTTGCTCGACTGGCCGATGCGCATGTACGGGTCGACGCTGAAGTAGCGCGCTTCAATCAGCACTTCGCCATCGCCCAGCGCGGTGGACAGCTGCTGTTCGACCAGCTCGTAGTGTTCGCTGCTGATCTGGCCGACGGGTTGTTTGCGGTAGATCCACTGGCGTTGGGTAAGGGTAGTCATGGCGGGCATCCGGAGTGATTGCAGAATGAGAGATGGTAAGATGCTATCCGTATCCAGTAAAGCAACTTAAATTCACTTTTCGTATCCCGTCAGGACATCATGAATCTCAGCGATCTTCGCGTGTTTGTCTGCGCCGCCCGCCGCCCCTCGCTGGGAGCGGCGGCGCAGGAGCTGCATTTGACGCCGTCGGCGGTGTCCAAATCGCTGAAACGGCTGGAGGACAGCCTGGGCAAGCCGCTGTTCGATCGCAGCGCCAAGCAGCTGGCGCTAAATGACAGCGGCCAGTTCCTGCTGGGCCGCGCGCAGACGCTGCTGGCGCTGGCCGACCAGGCCAAGGTCGATCTGATGGGCGAGCGCGCCGCCGTCGATTGCCGCGCTGCCGGGCCGGCGATTTTGCTGTGGCGGCATGGGCAGATGTTAACGCAAGCGCTGGCCAGCTATCCGGAAGGCAGCCTGCGCCTGCAAGCGATGTTCGAGGACGAGGCGCTGGCGGCGCTGGCGCGCGGCGACATCAACGTGGCCATCGTCACCGGCGAGGTGATCGAGGGGCGCGGCGAGCATTGGTCGGAAGACTGGCAAGTCACGCCGCTGGGCAGCGTGAGCTTGCATCTGGTCGGCGGCCGCAGCCATCGGCTGGTGACGGCGCTGGAAGCGCAGGTCGGCCAGGCCGCGCTGCTCGAAGCCGACACCGCCACGGTGCTGACTTACGATTTCGCCTGCCCGTCGCGCTCACTGTTCTGCGGCGTGCAGCGTGGTGCCCGTTCCGATGGCTGGCGTGATGACCAGCTGCCGCGCAAGATCCGCTACTGGAGCGACGACTTGCAATTGTTGCTGGGCCTGGTCCAGTCCGGCGCCGCGCTGGCCTATTTGCCGGACTTCGCACTGGCCGATCCCGAACTGCGCCGCATCCACGTCAGCGATTGCGCCTTCGAATGCGTGGAGCAGGTGGCGCTGGTGTGGAACCGTGTCTCGGCCAGTGACTGGCAGCGCAAGCTTGCCGAAACGCTATCTCAAACGTACTTGCCATAGCCCGGCCTGCAGCCTATAGTGAATTGAGTTACCATTGGATTGCCATGACCATCGCCCTCAACTCCGTCGCCAGTACGCCCACCGTCCAGCCGTATGTGCCGCTGGTATCGCGCACCTCGGACGCTTCGCTGGCGTCCCAGGCGACCAGCTTGTCGGCCGAATCGGCAGTCGTGGCATCGCTGGGCGGATCATCGGGCGTGGCGGTCTACACGCCAGCCGGGCTGCTCAATTCGCTGGCCCAAGCCGGCACGGCGACCGAACCCGTTGCGGTGCCCGCCAACGGCAGCAATGTCGATACCTCGCAGACGGCGCAACAGGCGCAGGATCAGGGGGTGCTCAATTCGCTGGCATCGACGCCGGCGCAATCGGGCATCTACACCGGCACCGGAACATTGCAAAATTTACCATCTTCCACGTCGTCCAACTGGGCCGACATCCTCAAATCCAATCCTACCCTGGCCGGCACCGTGATTGGCGACTCCTTCAATGCCGGCTTGGTCGGCAATCTGCAAGTTACCGCCTAAATTTTTAGCAGTGTTCAGCACTGAATAATTTACCGTGGTAGCATATTGATTCTTTGTGGCAATCCCATCCTTTTGCCCGATGCGCAGTTTCAATTGCAGTAACGCTTGCTTTTACCCAACTTTTGCCCGCAACGGCAAAGCGCAATCATGAAAAATCTGAAAATCGGCACGCGCCTGGCCGCGGGCTTTGGACTGGTCTTGGCCCTGATGACCCTGATGACCGCGCTTGGCATTGGCCACTTGCAAACCGTGGCCGAAGCCACGCGCGACATGATGCAGCAGCCGCTGGCGAAGGAGCGCATGATCAGCGACTGGTACCGGCTGATCCACACCAGCGTGCGTCGCACCAGCGCCATTTCGAAAAGCAGCGATCCGTCGCTGGGGCCGTACTTTGCCGAGGATACGGCCAGCTCGACCAGCGAGGTCAACAGCCTGCTGCAGAAAGTGGAGCCACTGCTGGAGTCCGCGCCGGAAAAGGCGCTGTTCGAGCAGATGAAGGCGGCTCGCAAGCGTTACGTCGCGTCGCGCGACGGCATCGTGGCGCTGAAAAAGGAAGGCAAGATCGACGAGGCCAATCAACTGCTGGAAAGCAAATTCACGCCGGATGGCAAGGCTTATCTGGAAGCGCTGCGTAGCCTGCTGGACTTGCAGCGCAAGAGCATCGACGAGAATGCGGCACAGGTTGAATCCGTATACCAGCATAGCCGCAGTCTGATGATCGCTTTCGGCAGCGTCGTGCTGGCGCTGGGCGCAGCCTGCGCCTGGTGGCTGACGCGTGGCATCATCGTGCCGCTCAATCATGCGGTGGAAATCGCCGTGGCCGTGGCCAACAAGGATTTGCGCAGCCGGATCGTAGTCACCTCGACCGATGAAACCGGCCGTCTGCTGCAAGCGTTGAAGAGCATGAACGAGGGCCTGACCAGCATCGTGGAAGAGGTGCTGAACGGTACCGGGCATATTGCCAGCGCCTCGGGCGAAATCGCTGCCGGCAACCTGGACCTGTCCGCGCGCACCGAGCAGCAGGCATCCAGCCTGGAAGAGACCGCGTCATCGATGGAAGAGCTGACCTCGACCGTCAAGCAAAACGCCGACAACGCACGCCAGGCCAATCGGCTGGCGATGCAGGCGGCCGAAGTGGCGCAGCGCGGCGGCGCGGTAGTGTCCGACGTGGTCGATACCATGGACGCGATCAACGGTTCGGCGCGCAAGATTGTCGACATCATTTCGGTCATCGACGGCATCGCGTTCCAGACCAACATCCTGGCGCTGAATGCGGCAGTGGAGGCGGCGCGAGCTGGCGAGCAAGGCCGCGGCTTTGCCGTGGTGGCCAGCGAAGTGCGCAGCCTGGCCCAGCGTTCGGCCACCGCCGCCAAGGAAATCAAGATCCTGATTGATGACTCGGTCGGCAAGGTCGACGCCGGCAGTGCGCTGGTCTCGCAAGCGGGCATGACGATGAGCGAAGTGGTGGACAGCATCCAGCGCGTGACTGACATCATGGGCGAAATTACGGCGGCCAGTGCGCAGCAGAGTTACGGCATCGAGCAGGTCAACCAGGCCATCGGCCAGATGGACCAGGTCACGCAGCAGAATGCCGCGCTGGTCGAAGAAGCCGCCGCCGCAGCAGCCTCGCTGCAAGAGCAAGCCGATGCGCTGGCCGGCGTGGTCGGCGTCTTCAAGCTCGCACAGTAAACCGGGGTCAGGGCTGACCCCGGTTTTTTATTTGGGCAAGTCGACGGCGATCATGTTGTCGTCGGGCTTGCGGTCGATGAGCTTGTTGTCGGGGTCGATGCCGGCCTTGGCGGGACGGCCGTTCACAATCAGCGTGTAGCTGTTTTCCTTGCGCTCGATGAGCTTGCGTTCGCGCGCCAGGGCGTTGCCGTCTTTGTCGTCGACGCCGATGTCGATCCAGTCTTTCAGCGGCGTGTCTTTTTCTTCGCCCTGGTCGGTGGCGCGGACCTTGGCGGCGCTGACCGTGAAGTTGACTTCGTAGCGGCCGTCCGCCAGCTTGCGCGCACTGGCCGACACGCCGTGGTTTTCGTACAGTACGATGGTCTCGAACAGGTCGTCGATCAGGTAGGCCATCTCCGGCGGCGTGACCTTGCGCAGCGCGTTGACCAGCACGTCCACGCTGGGATACGGGCCGCTGGCGTGGCCGTGCTGCTTCAGCAAATCACGCAGCACGCCGTTGACCTTGGCTTCACCCAGCAAGTCCTGCAACTGGTACATCGCCAGACTGCCTTTGCGGTACTGGATGTAGTTCTGGTTTTCATTGTCGGCCAGCGGCAGTTCCTTCTTGCGTTCCAACGCGCGGCCCATCAGGTAGTTGTCCAGGTCGTAGTGCAGGAAGCGCCGCATCTTGTCCGCGCCGTAGTTCTTCTTCATGACCATCAGCGCCGAGTATTCGGCCAGTGTTTCGCTCAGTACGGTGGAGCCGCGCGTGTCGCCGCCGACCAGTTGGTGGCCCCACCATTGGTGCGCCACTTCGTGTGCGGTGATATAGAACGGGTAGTCGATATCTTTCGGATTCTTGTCGTTGACCTTGGCAATGAAGCCGACGCTTTCCGAATACGGGATGGTGTTCGGGAACGATTGCGCGAACGCGGCGTAGCGCGGGAATTCGGCGATGCGCACCACCTTGTGCTGGTACGGGCCGAAATTCTTGGTGTAGTAGTCCAGCGATTCCTTGATGCTTTTGCTCATGCGGTCGAGGTTGTACTCGTGGCCAGGATGGTAGTACAGCTCTATCGTCACGTCCTGCCACCAGTCGCGCTTGACCAGGTAGCGCCCCGACTGGAACGAGTACAGGTTCAGGATGGGTTGGTCCATCTTGTAGTGGAAGTAGTGGCGGCCCTGGCTCTTCCAGTCCTTGTCCAGCGTGCCGGGGGCGATGGCGATCTGGTCGGGGCTGGTGCTGACCACGGCGTCGAAAGTGATCCAGTCGGCATCGCTGCTGGCGAAATTGTTGGCCAAGCCGGCCGTATCGTTACGGGGCAGCATGCGTTCCTGCGGCGGCAGGCCGTGCCGCTTGCGGTCGCGCGCATCGTTCAGTTCGGTCATGCGCTGGTAGCCGATGTGCGGCAGCTCGCTGTTGTTGAAGAAGGTGCCGTTGGCCACCACCGGCGTATCCTGGCCCAGGCCGAAGAAGCCTTTCGGCGCGAATTCCACCTCGAATTCCAGCGGTAGTTGCGCGCCCGCTGCCAGTGGCTTGCTGAGCTTGTAGCTGTAGAAGCCCAGCTCGGTATCGTTCAGGCCGGCGCGCACTTCCTGGCCGAAGTGCAGCGCGCGTATCGTCGACAGCGGATCCTGCTGGATCAGCACGTCCTTGATCGGTGCATTGCTCTGGTTGACCAGCAGGTAGCGGCCCTTGACCACCAAGCGGCGCTGTTCCGGCATGATGTCCACTGCCAGCTTGACGTCGGTGATGCGCGGCTGCGGCAGGGCGGCGAACTTCTTGTACTTGCGCTCGTAGTCGGCGCGGTCCTCGTCTTTTTGCCAGGTGGTCTTGTAGCAGTTGACGATTTCCAGGTTGTAGAACAGTACAGAACCGGCGCCGATGAAAATCAGCAGGCCCAAGGCCGCGGTGCGCAGTACCGGCATTGTCAGCGCGTGACGTGCCAGTGCCAGCCGCTGGCGCCGTTCGTTGTTGGTGCCGCGCGCCCAGAACAGCAGCGACAGCACCACCAGCAGCAGTGCCGCGCCACCCCAGTAGGCCAGCAGCCAGTAGGCGCGCGGCAGGTAGTGGCCGAAGCCGTTCATGGCGGAGTACACGATGGGCGGGATTTCGCCGTACAGCAGCAGCGGATGCTCCAGGCCCAGCGTGCTGAGGGTCAGCGTGCACAGGTAGTAGACGATCATCGCAAAGTAAGCCAGGTACTTCTGGTTGATCAGCACTTGCACGGCGATCGCCAGCACCGCCGTCAGCGCCCACATCGGCAGCTGCATCAGGAACAGGATGCGCAGGTACAGGCCCGGCTCCAGCAGGAAGTAGCCGTTGAATATCTGGATCGACATGCCGCACAACATGACGATCAGCAGCAGCAGCGCTTGCAGGCCGATCAGCGCGAACAGCTTGGACAGCAGTGGCAGCCAGCTGGGAATCGGCAGCGCGTCCAGCATCTGTGCAATGCGCGATTCGCGCTCGCGCCACACCAGCTCGCCAGCGTAGAAGGTGGTGACCACCAGCATGAACAGCGAGAAGGTGTCGGTGATGGTGTCCAGCACCAGGTAAGTGACCGGGTAAGTCTTGGTGCCAAAGATGGAACCCATTTCCAGCGCGCTGGCGTACATCATCAGCACGCCGGCCAGCACGATCACCAGGAAGTAGATGTTCTTGGTGGTTTCGCGCAGGTTCAGCCAGCTCATCTGCATCAGCAGACGGCCCAGGCTGCGGCGCTGGAAGTCGGGGATTTCCTGGGTGTTGCTGGAGGTGGCGCTCAGGTGCAGCGCGATGTCGCCTTCGCCGCGGTTGGCGCTGGCGCCGCTGTCGATGGTGGCGATGAAGTGGAAGCGCCAGTAGCCCAGTAGCAGCCCGACCAGCGCGGCGCTGGCCCAGATGACGCGGTTCAACAGGTACACGCCTTCCGGCAGCACCAGCCGGCTGTTGCGTTCGATGATGGGCCAGTATTCGGTCAGGCGGATCACGGCGGTGGTGCCGAAGGGGTCGATCAGCGCGGCCAGCGTTTTGTAGTCGAGGTCGCGCGCCAGGCCCGGTGCGACGATGTAGCCGACCAGCATGACCACGCTGCTGATGTAGACCGGCAGCATGCGCCGCGTCAGTGCGGCCAGGATGAAGAATACCGCGCCGAAGATGAAGATGTTGGGCAGGATGGTGATGAAATATGGCAGCACATAGCCGATCAGCCCCGGATGGCCCAGCCGCTCGGGATCGATGCCAGGGATGAAGCTGCCCAGCCAGGCGCCCAGCAGGATGCTGGTGAAGATGATTGCCAAGGTCAGGTAGGCGCCCAGGAAGCGGCCGAACATATACTGGTATTTGCGGATCGGCGCGCTGAAGAAAAAGTGGTGCATATCATATTCGAAGTCTTGCTGCACCGAGCGGCCCATCATGGCGGCAATCACGATCACGCCGACCGAGCCGAGGAAGCTGGTGGTAAACATCAGCGAGCGGGGCGAATTGATCAACAGGCTGCCGAAGGTGATGCTGGCGCCTTTGAACACGCCGCCCGCCGCGGCCATCCACAGCAGCGATAGCAGCAGGAACATGCTGAAATAAACCCAGGTCGACAGCAGCTTGAGCCGCTGCCGCGCTTCGAATAAGGCAATGGCGAACATGACGGCCCTTATGCGCAGTGGATCGCGGCGCTGTGGCGGCCGGCGATGGTGGCGAAGTACACGTCTTCCAGGTCGCCGATGGCTTCCTCGAAACCGTCGCCGGGGTCGTCGTCGCTGTAGACGTGTATCAGCGTGCGGCCGGACAGCAGCCGCGACGAGATCACTGCATGGCGCTGCTGGAAGGTCGGCAGGTCGCGCTTGTCGATGAAGCGGGCCCAGATCTTGTCGCTGACGTCGTGGATCAGCTTCTGCGTTTCGCCGCACAGCAGCAAATGGCCCTTGTTGATGATGGCCATGTTGGCGCACAGGTCGGCCACGTCGCTGACGATGTGGGTCGACAGGATCACGGTCTTGTCTTCGCCGATGTCGGACAGCAGGTTATGAAAGCGCACCCGTTCCTGCGGGTCCAGGCCGGCGGTCGGCTCGTCGACGATGATCAGCTTGGGGTCGCCCAGCAGCGCCTGGGCGATGCCGAAGCGCTGCCGCATGCCGCCGGAAAAGCCGCCCAGCCGCTGGTGGCGCACGTCGAACAGATTGGTCTGCTGCAGCAGGCCGTCCACCACTTCGCGGCGGCGGGCGCGGCCGGACAAGCCTTTCAGCACGGCGAAATGGTCCAGCAATTCGTAAGCGGTCACTTTCGGATAGACGCCGAAATCCTGCGGCAGGTAGCCCAGCAGGCGGCGGATTTCATCCTTTTCATCCAGCACATCCAGGTCACCCAGGAATGCCGAGCCGGAATCGCATTCTTGCAAAGTGGCCAGCGTGCGCATCAGCGTCGATTTGCCGGCGCCGTTGGGGCCGAGCAGGCCGAACATGCCGGCCGGGATCGTGAGCGAAATATTGTCCAGCGCGACCACACCGTTGGCATAGGTCTTGGACAAGTTGCTGATGCGTAATTCCATGCTAACTCCTAAGGGATCTTGCTGTGAGGCTATGTTTCTGCAAAGCCATGTACTTTTCACATGATGGCATTGTATTGAATTTGGGACAGCAAAGGGGCCTGATTGCGACGGGCGGCGCATTGCGTGCACCAGATTGCGCAAACCTGGCCCTGGGACGCAGGGTCAGGCGGGCGTGCTGCCGGCGGCAGGTGGAGGTAGTAATTATCAATTGCGAAACAGTACCTGTTCGCGCTTGAACCACCAGCGGCACAGCGCGAGCAGGGCGCCGGCGGTCACCGTGGTCGATAGCAATATCACCGACAGCAAGCGGTAATCCATGGTGCCCTTGACCAGCTCTTTCATGGCCAGCGACACATTGGTCAGCGGCACCATGGCCCAGATCCAGTTCAGTTCCACGCCGGGCAGCAGCGCCACCATGGTCGGCAGGATGGTGACGATGATCAGCGGCGAGATCAGGCCGGCCGCTTCCTTGTAGCTTTTCGCATAGACCGAGATCGACAGCAGGATGGCGGCGAAGATGGCCGATGTCGGCACCAGCATCAGCGCGATCATGGCCAGGTCCAGCACGCCCATGGCGCGCGCCATCTGCGCCACATCGCCGGGTATGGTGCCGGCAAAGAAGAACAGCAGCGCACCCATGCTGGCCACCATCAGCAGCGCCGAGGTCAGGCCGACGGTGAACAGCATCAGGAACTTGGCCAGCACGATGGCGCTGCGCGGCAGCGGCGCCAGCAGCAGCGTTTCCAAGGTGCCGCGCTCCTTCTCGCCGGCGCCGGTATCGATCGCCGGGTACATGGCCGACATCACGCACACCATCAGCAGGATGTAGGGCAGGAAGCCGCCGACCAGCGCGCCCATCTGCTCGCGCTTGTTGGCGGTGGAGTGGTCTTGCACGGTGATCGGATCGAGCGCGAAGCGCAGCTGGTCCTTGCTCAGGTTCAGCGACGACAGCGCCTGCTCGCGCAGCACCCGGTTCTGCGCCGCCACCACCGACATCACGCGCTTGCGGGTCACGTCAACCGTGACGGCGCTGTTGTAGTGTAGCGCAATCGCGCTTTGCTGGTGCTGGCCCAGGCTGGATTCAAAGCCGGGCGGGATCACCAGCGCGAACTTGATTTTCTCGTCGGCGATGGCTTGCTTGATGGCGTCCGCATTGGGCAGCAGTACTTCGCGAAAGCTTTTCTCGGCGGCGAAGCGGGCCACCAGCTGCGGCGCGTTTTCCTTGCCGAAGATCGCATAGGGCATTTCGGCCAGGCTGGCATTGCGGAACATGGTCGACGATACGTAGCCGAAGCCGATGAAGATCAGCGGCATGGCAAACACCGGAATGAACACGGTGAAGATGAAGGTCTTGCGGTCGCGTATCAGTTCCAGCAGTTCCTTGAAGTAGATGGTCCACATATCACTCCCCCTGGCGGATCACGCCGACAAAGGCGTCGTACAGGTCGGCGCTGCCGCCCAGGTGGCGCAGCGCGTCGACCGTGCCGTGGAAGGCGGTCTGGCCGTGGTTGATGATGCAGACCCGGTCGCACAGCTTTTCCACTTCGTGCAGATGGTGGGTGGAGAAAATCAGCGGCACCCGCAGCGCCTTGTAGCTGGCGATGAAATCCAGCAGGATCTTGGCCGACATCACGTCCAGCCCGGTGGTCGGTTCGTCCAGGATGATCACGCGCGGTTCGTGGATCACGGTGCGGGCGATCGAGCATTTCTGCCTCATGCCGGTGGACAGCGTGTCGGCGCGCTTGTGGCCGAATTCGTGCATCTGCAGCAGGTCGAACAATTCATCGCAGCGGCGCTTCAGGTGGGCCGAGTCCATGCCGTGCAGGCGGCCGAAATATTCGATGTTTTCACGTGCCGTCAGGCGGCCGTACAGGCCGGTGGTGCCGGACAAAAAGCCGATTTGCTGGCGCGCCGCCAGCGGGTCCTGCAAGAGGTCGACGCCGTAGGAAATCACGCTGCCGGCATCGGCTTTCAACGCGGTGGAGAGCAGGCGCAGCGTGGTGGTCTTGCCGGCGCCGTTGGGACCCAGCAGGCCCAGCACTTCGCCCGGCGCGCAGCTGAAGCTGACGTCGCGCACAGCATGGAACCAGCCGTCGTGATCGCGCGGATCACGCTGCGGCTGCCCCTTGCCTTTGTGTGACGGCAGGCTGAAGCGTTTGGCCAGGCCCTTCACCTCGATCATTGCGCCACCCCGGTTAAAAAGATTTCAAGAGTAGCATGTAAAAATTCTGGCTTGCAAGGTACAAAATGCAAATCTGTTTGCTATAGTCAGCACATGAATCAACAGATACAGGAAAACGTCCTCGCCGTGACGCGCTGCGGCGTAAGCAAGAGCGAAGCGACCGGCTTCTTCCGGGTCGCACTGGGCTTGTACTATCTGGCCGGCCTGATGACCAAGGACACGCTCGATTTCACGGCCATCGACCGCGAATACAACCGCTTCATCTACCATGCGATCGGCAAGGGTCACAGCATCACCAGCGTGCTGCAATACATGAGCGGCGAGAAGGTGGTGCCGGTGGTCGAGTCGCCGCGCTTTTTGCGCGCCTTTGCCCAGCATTGCAGCGAGGTGCCGGTCGCTACCATCCCCTTCCTGCTGGGACTGAACCTTGGGGTGGCCAAGGATATTTCCAAGATCGATGTGCGCGGCCCGGTGGCCGATTACATCGAACGCCAACGCCAACTACGTGAAGAAGGCGACGTCAATTGAACGGCGTGTGTGTTGCGGTGCCGCAATCCCAACTGGTGCACCGACGCTGTGGCTTTGCGGCGATATAATGAAGCTTTCTACCCAACGCGAACCATCATGGCAGCCAACCGTTACCACCATCCCCTGGACCGACTCATTTCCGGCGCCGACAAGGCGCTGCGCGTGATTGCGGGCGTCGCGGCGGCATCGCGCCCCAATCCCGCCGCGCATGCCGCCGATGCGATGCTGGATGAGGCCGAGCAGCGCCATAGCGCCGGCTTGATGCGGGTGAACCATGTGGGAGAAGTGTGTGCGCAAGCGCTGTACAACGCGCAAGCGCGCTTTGCCAAGACTGCGGAAATGCGCCTGCAGTTCGAGCAAGCTGGACGCGAGGAAGAAGATCACCTGGCCTGGACCGCGCAGCGCCTGCACGAACTGGGCTCGCAGCCCAGCGTGCTAAATCCGCTGTTCTATGCCGGCGCGTATGCGCTGGGCACGGTCGCGGCAACCCTGGGCGATGCGCGCAGCCTGGGCTTTGTGGTGGAAACCGAGCGCCAGGTGGAGGCGCACCTGGCCAGCCACCTGGACAAATTGCCGCAGCAGGACGCCAAGTCGCGTGCCATCGTCGAGCAGATGCGCGTCGACGAAGTAGCGCACGGCGCCGCCGCCGAGGCCTTGGGCGCGGCCGATACCCCGGCGCCGGTGAAAGCTGCGATGGCGATGATGGGCAAGGTCATGACCAGCACCGCCTACTACATCTGATCAAGCTGCGGCGGGCAGCGCCGGATAATCGATATAGCCTTCCGCGGTCGGCGCAAAGAATAGCGCCGGATTCGGTGCGTTCAGCGGCGCCTTGCGGGCAATGCGCGCCGGCAGGTCGGGATTGGCCAGGAAGCTGCTGCCGAACACGGCCGCGTCAGCCTGCGCTTGCTCGATGATCTGGGTGGCGCTGTCGCCGGACAGTCCGCCACCGCGCAGATAGGCGCCGTTGAACAGCGGCCGCAATGCGGCGTGATAATCGAAGGCGGCAGGGCCGGTGCCCACATGCAGATACGCCAGGTTCAGCACCGCCAGTTGGCGCACCAGGTAGCTGTAGGTCTCCACCGGCTGCGCGTCGCTGATATCGTTGAAACCCATCTCAGGACAAATCTTGATGCCGACGCGCTCACTGCCGGCGACGGCGGTCATGGCGGCCAGCACTTCCAGGATGAAGCGCGCGCGGTTGGCCAGCGAACCGCCGTACTGGTCGCTGCGCGCGTTGGTGCCGGACGACAGGAATTGTTCGGGCAGGTAGCCGGAGGCGGCATGCAGCTCGACGCCGTCGAAGCCGGCTGCCAGCGCGCGGCGGGTGGCATGTGCATACTCGGCCACGATGGCGCTCACTTCAGCGCTGTCCAAGGCGTGCGGCGTGACGAAATCGGTGGGGCCGCTGGCCGTGTAGCCCTGGCCGGCCGCCTTGATGGCCGACGGCGCTACCGGCGTGGCCTGCTCGGGCAGCATCGATGGATGGGAGATGCGGCCGCAGTGCATCAGTTGCATGAAGATCCGTGCGCCTTCCGCGTGGACCGCGTCCGTGACTTGCTTCCACGCCGCCACTTGCGCGTCGCTGACGATGCCTGGCGTACGCACATAGCCCTTGCCCATGGCGCTGGGGAACACGCCTTCGGAAATGATCAAGCCGGCGCTGGCGCGCTGGCGGTAGTAGGTGACGGCCATGTCGGACAGCACGCCGCTGGCTTCGTCGGCGCGCGAACGCGTCATCGGTGCCATGACGATGCGGTTGCGCAGGGTGTAGGCGCCGAGGCGCAGGGGATGGAAGAGAGTGCTCATGATGTTCCTTATCAGGGGGGGAGTGGGAGCATCATGCACTGCTCTTCGGGTGAGATAAATAGGCTAAAATGAATTCACTGATCCACTGATGGAGCAATGAATTGGAACTATTGGCCAGCATGGAGTTGTTTGTTGCAGTGGCCAAGGCCAAGGGCTTCCGGCGCGCGGCCGATGTGCTGGGCATGCCGAATTCCACGCTGTCGCGGCGGATTTCCGAGCTGGAGCGGATGGTCGGGGTGCGGCTGTTCCACCGCTCGACCCGCAAGGTGGAGTTGACGGAAGCCGGCCTGGCCTATTATCGCCGCTGCGTAAGCATCGTGGCCGAGGCGCGGCTGGCGCATGAGGCACTGACGGAGCAGGTGCAGCAACCCAGTGGCGTGTTGCGGGTGTCGCTGCCGGTTGATCTGGCGATCTACTATCTGGCGCCGGCCATCAAGGCTTTCGGCGAGCGCTATCCCTTGATCGATTTCGAACTGGACCTGACGCCGCGCCGCATCGACCTGGTCTCCGATGGCTTTGATTGCGCCATCCGCATGGGGGAGCCGCCGGCCACGCCGTCGACCTTGATCGCCAAGCCGATCGGCCTGCTGCCGCGCTATCTGTACGCAGCACCGTCCTACCTGGCCAGCGCACCACCGCTGGAGCATCCGCGTGACCTGGTGCAGCACCAGTGTTTGATACCGGGCGGGGTCAGCAAGAGCAGCGAATGGGTGCTGACTTCAGCCACGCAAACGCTGACCATGCCAGTGTCGGGGCGCTATATCGTGAACAATTTCGGGCTGATGCGCACCATGGCGGCGCTAGGTCTGGGGGTCGCCATTTCGGCGGGCGGCATGACGACGGAGGAGGAGCGCTCTGGCAAGCTGCAGCGGGTGCTGCCGGACTGGAGTTTCGCTTCGGCCCAGGCCTACGCCATTATTGAATCGCGGCTGATGCCGTCGCGGGTACGGCTATTCATCGATGCCATGGCGGAAGCGCTGGCGGCCTACTCGGTGCCGCCGGCACGAACGGTCAGGCCGCCTCGATAATCTCGAACGAGTGGCTGATCTCGGCAGTCTTGGCCAGCATGATGGACGCTGAGCAGTATTTGTCGTGCGACAGCGTGATCGCGCGTTCGACCGTGGCCGGCTTCAGGTTCTTGCCGGTTACGATGAAGTGGAAGTTAATCTTGGTGAAGATTTTCGGATCGCTGTCGGCGCGCTCGGCCTTGAGCGTACACTCGCAGCCGCGGATGTCTTCGCGGCCTTTTTTCAGGATCAGCACTACGTCATAGGCGGTACAGCCGCCGGTGCCCAGCAATACCATTTCCATCGGACGCGGCGCCAGATTGTGGCCACCGCCTTCCGGCGCGCCGTCCATGGTGACCAGGTGGCCGGAGCCGGTTTGGGCCAAGAAACTCATGCCCGACGGGCCGTTCCAGCTGACTTTGCATTCCATTTTCTACTCCGTAGTAAATCGTTGCAGCTATTGTAATGCCTTGCGCCAGACCTTGCCGGCCACCGCTTAGCCGCGCAGCGCCTCGTGCTTCAGGCCCAGCATGAAGCCGCCCCAGTGCCGGCCATCTACCCTCACCGGTTGCGACACCAGCACGAAGATATCGCCGATGTCGCGCATATAGGCCTGGAACAGGAATTCGCGCTGGTCGTTGCTGACGTTGGAGAGCATTTCGTTCCCGCTGTGGAAGCGTTTGTCGCGGCAGTTGGCCAGGTTCCATGCCACATCGTTGCCCGGACGCTGGCAGTATTTGCTGACGTGGGTAGGCGGATAGGCGTCGCGCACGCTGGTCATCACGGCCAGGTCGCAACCGGCAATGCTGGCCGCCCAGGCGTCGAACTTCGGTTGGAACCGTTGGGCAAAAGCACGGTCATAGCTGGTGTGATATTGCTGCGGATGGGTGCCGGGGATGGGCTGATAGTTAGTGTCGAATACGTCGTGGCCTTCGGCGATCAGCTGCCTGAGCATGCGCTCGCACTCGTGGCGATAGGCTTGCAGCTGCACGATCACGCGGTCGAAGGCGGCGTCGCCCAGCCGGTACCGGCCCAGTTCGCGCATGCCGTCCTCGGCGGCCTTGGTCAGTTTGCGCGACATGCCGATGCAGGTCTGCATCGCGGTCGCCATCTCGGCCGACAGCGTGTGCATCTGGCCGACGTTCTGCGTGATGGTGTCGTTGTTGGTGGAGACCGTGTCGACGATGGTGCGGATGGAGTCGATCTCGTTCGAAACGCGCGCGCTGCTGCCGGCGTATTCGTCCAGCTGGCGCGTGGTGGTGCCCATCACCGTGCAGGTGCGGCTGATGTTCTCGGTGATCGCGGCCGCCACGTCGGAGGTGTGCTGCGAATGCTGCTGGATTTCCTTGACCTGGCGGGTGACCGAATCGGCCAGCGTGCGCGTGCGTGCCGCCAGCGTGCGCACCTCGGCCGCCACCACGGCAAAGCCGCGGCCCATTTCGCCGGCGCGCGCCGCTTCGATCGAAGCGTTGATCGACAGCAGATTGGTCTGCTGCGAAATCTCGGCGATCTGGTCCATCAAGCCCAGCGTCGACCGGGTGCCTTGCAACAGCTTGCCGATGTTGGCGTTAAAGGTCTGCATGACATCGGCCGCTTCGCGCGCAGAGTCGTTGGCGCTGGCGACATCGGCGCGGGTCGATGACATGCCTTCAGCCAGTTCATTGGCATAGCCGGCGATGGTGTTGATGCTGGCCTGGACTTGCTGCACCTCGGACGACGATTGCCCGGTCAGCGCGAAGATATGGCTGCTCAGTTGCTGCTGCTGGTCGGCCTGCTCGGTGGCAGTGTTGATCTGCTTGCCGATGTGGACCGCTTCGACCGACATGCCGATGTTATGGCCGCGCACCATGGTCATCACCGGTTTGAAATCGACGGCGCCGCCGCCTTGTGCCAGCCACAGCAGCGTAGCGCCGCCCAGCGCATACGCCAGCGCCCACCACGGCGCGCCATACATGGTCAGCAGCACCGCGCCGCTGACCAGCAAAGTTCCTTGTGCAGCCAGTGCTCTTAGATTAGTTTTGTTCATGCTGTACCGTTGTTGGATTTTGTTTACGCTACTGCCTTGCAAGCGACCGGCAAGCTTACTATCAGGCGCGCGGAAATGGCAATCAACAGAGCAAGAATGTGTTGCTGATTTGAGTAGCGCGGTCGATAATCTGGCCAGCTGTTTTTCTCGCTGCATGCCTACCTTTTGCAGGAATTTATGAGTCTCGAACCTCTTTGCACGTATGGCGCGTGGACCGCGCCCGGCACCACGCCCACTGGCCCGGTGCCAGATGACTTTACCTTGAATTCACCGGTCGGCGTGCACACCGACCGTTATGGCCGGGTGTGGGTCTGCGACACGGGCAACAGCCGCTTGCTGGTATTTACGGCCGATCTGCAAACGCTGTTGCAGGTGATCGATGGTCCCGGCGTAGCGACGCCGCTGGCGCCGCGCTTGCTGATGCCGTTCCACATCTGCCCACATCCAAGCAAGAGCCTGATGTATGTCACTGATATGGGTCACGGCCGCATCGTGGTGTTTGAGTACGATGAAAGCGAGGTGCGCTTCAACAAGGCATTTGGCGATGTGGCGGCGCCCGGTTTCATGCCGCTGTCGGACCCGAATGGCCTGACCTTCGTGCGCGAGAAGGACGGCAAGGATTATCTGTATGTGTGTGATGAATTCTTCCATACGCCAAACGACTTGAGCAGCCGCTGCCTGAAGTTCACGCCGGATGGCGAGTTCGTCACGCAGTTCCGCGGCGTCAGCTGCAAGGCGGTCCAGCATCAGCTGCTGTGGCCGCAAGGTTTGGCCAGCGACAGCAACGGCAATCTGTATCTGGCCAATACCGGCCATTACGAAGTGTTGAAGATCAGCACCGATTGGCCCATCGTTGAGGGCCAGGTGCAAGCGCCGCATGACACGGCCTTGCTGCACAGCTTCGGCCGTCCTATGGGCATCGGCAAATTCAACGTGATGCGCTCGGTATGCGTGATTAACGACCGCGTGTTCGTGCCCGACCATGTGGAAAATGCGATTTCGATCTACAGCCTGTCCGGCGAACTGGAAACCGTGGTCAATGGCCTGCTGCCGCTGTGGAACCACAGTTACGAGCCTGCGCATACGCTGTCCGACCTGGCCTATGGCGCGCTGGAAGAGTTGGTGTTCGTCGGCCCGTACCAGGTCTGTGCCGGCGCGGAAAAGGATGTGTACTTCATCAGCGAGCCCTTCGCCTCCAGCATCATCAAGGTGAACCTTGCCAGGGTTAGCGGCGGCGTGGACGAGGATGCCTCGCTGCTGGCATCAGTCGGCCATCGGCGCGACGACCAGGAGCGGCTGCGCGGCACCTCGCAATTTAACTGCATGACGGCAGTGACCGATATCGATCCGGCGCGGCAGGCGCTGGCCAAGGATGTCGTTACGGCCACCGGTGCTAGTTGGCTGGACCAGTGGGCTTCGGCCACCACGCGCGTCTATCAATATTGGTACGATCAATTCCGCAGCCACAGCGGCATGGATCCGATGAAGCGGGTAGGACGCGCTTCGCTCAATATCGATTCCGGCAACTGGTGTCTGAAGACGTTTAATACCGACAGCGATCCCTATCATCAGCTGCAGGACATGATGCGCGGCTTCTTCGTGCCCGGCGACCTGGCGATGGATGTGTATTATCCGGCCATGCCGCCGCTGGGCCAGATCTGTCCGGGCACGCCGCTGATACTGGTCACCAATTTCAATCTGTGTACAGTATCGATGTACCAGTTCAGCCCGGCCGGCTTCCTGATCAATTACGGCGCACCGTTCGGCCGCGAAGGCCTGGGCGGCGACGGTACCTTGAAAGCGCCACAGGGCATCGCCGTCAACCGCCGCGGTGAAATCTACATCGCCGATTCGATGAACAACCGCATTTCGATGTGGCAGATGCAGCCCACCGGCTACGTCACCTTCTGCAAGAACTTCCGCTGGAAGCAGGACGGCAAGGAGTACGCCAACTTCACGCCGTGCGACATCGCCATCGATGCGCAGGACCGGTTGTTCGTCTGCGACCAGTTCAACAACTGCCTGCGCGTGTTCGACCGCGCCGGCAACAGCCTGTGGAGCTACGGCGAACGCGGTTACTGCGACAACGTCGACACGGATTACCGGAAATTCATGCTGCCGGCCAGCGTCTGCATCGATGGCAAGAACCTGATCGTCAACGATCTGGTCAACCGCGCCCTGAAAGTGTTCGAGATCGCGGAGGACACGCTGAAGTTCGTCACCGGCTTGTCGGTGTTCAAGATGTACCCGGAAGACGGCGGGGTGTGGATGCCGTACTTCATCCACGCGGCGCAGGGGCGGCTGTACGTGCCGGACACGACTTTCAATGTCGTCAATGTTTACCGTTACGGCGCAGCGGACGCCGCGCCAGACGGCCAGGGCAATCGCGCTATGTATTGATTTCCCGTCCCGCGTTGAAGAGCACAGTCTCGCGGTAGCGTAAGTCAAAGTTGGCGCGCATTTTGCGACGACGGACGCTCCATTTGTTGGAAGTGTCCTGTTGCAGCAGGTTC
>FSZM01000122.1_pt1 | contig 40101 bp, 37 predicted proteins | sample 1638831 | NCBI WGS metagenome assembly FSZM01 (sample SAMEA3914813, study PRJEB12502) | metagenome | biome: forest; material: soil | place: Canada | collected 2011-07-07 | depth 0.3 m
CCGCAAGGACTACTATTTCGACCTCGACGCGGTGCGTATTGCCTACGACGCCGAGACCAAGAAGGCCCGTTCGCGCTCGATCTTCGTCGGCGCCAAGTGGCTCGAAGTAGGCTACAACCCGAAGGATTTGTGGAGCGTGTCGCGCCTGCACCGTGAGCATCCGGAGCGCGCCGACCATCCGACTCAGAAGCCGCTGGAGATCATCGAGCGCATGCTCAAGGCTTCGTGCCCGCCCGATGGCGTGGTGCTGGACCTGTTCATGGGCAGCGGCACGACGGCGATCGCGGCCAAGCGCTGCGGCCGTCGCTTCGTCGGCTTTGAACTGAACCCCGAATACTGCGCCATCATCGAAGAACGGCTGCTGGCACCGGAGGTGCCGGCACCATCCGAGAAGAAGAAGCCCGCAGCAAAGAAACCGGCCAAAATAAGCGCCAAACGAAGTCGCAGCGTCAACAAGAGCGCTGCGGCAGATGAAGTCCTAGCGTAGTGACCACCACAGGAGCGTAAGTAAGATGTCTTCCATCGACACCCTCATCACCAACACCATTCGTTCCGACGTGCGCGCCATCAGCGGCTACCACGTGGCCGAGGCGAGCGGTTTTATCAAGCTCGATGCGATGGAAAACCCTTACCACCTGCCCGAGCATCTGCTGCAGGAGCTGGGCCAGCGCCTGGCCGCCGTCACGTTGAACCGCTATCCGGTCGCCACCTACACCACGCTCAAGCAGCGCATCTGCACCCAGCTGGGCGTGCCGGCCGGGTATGACGTCATCCTCGGCAACGGTTCCGATGAACTGATCTCCATCCTCGACATGGCCTGCGCATTGCAGGAGCGCCGCGCGCTGGTGCTGGCGCCGACGCCGTCCTTCGTCATGTACCAGCGCTCGGCGCAGTACGCCGGCATGGACTACCTGGGCATACCGCTGCAGGCCGACCTGGCGCTGGACAAGGCTGCGATGCTGGCCGCGATTGCCCGGCACCGGCCGTCGCTGGTCTACCTGTCCTACCCGAACAATCCGACCGGCAACCTGTTTGACGAAGACGCCATCGTGGACATCATCCGGGCGCTGGGCGATACGGGCATCGCCGTGGTGGACGAGGCATACGAGCCGTTCGCGCAGCAGAGCTTCATGAGCCGCCTGCCGGAGTTTCCGAACCTGGTAGTGATGCGCACCGTATCGAAGCTGGGATTGGCCGGCATCCGCCTCGGCTATATGGCGGCGGCGCCGCAATTGCTGGCGCAGTTCGACAAAGTGCGGCCTCCTTACAACATCAACGTGCTGACCCAGGCGGCGGCCGAATTCGCGCTCGATCACATCGAGGTGCTGAACCAGCAGGCCAGCGACTTGCGGGCCGCGCGCAGTGAACTGGCCGCTGCGCTGGCCAAACTGCCCGGCGTGACGGTGTTCCCGTCGGCGGCGAATTTTATCTTGATACGGGTGCCAAATTCCGATGATGCCCACGCGAAACTCCTGTCTCACAAGGTATTGATCAAAAATGTGAGTAAAATGCATAGTGTGCTGTCCAATTGTTTGCGCATCACGGTCAGTACCCCGGAGGAAAATTCCGCCTTCCTCGATGCGCTGGCCGCATCGCTGGCAGTTTAAGACCATAGCAAGAGCCTTTTCATGAACCGCACCGCAGAAATTACCCGCAATACCTCCGAGACGCAGGTCCGCGTCGCCATCAATCTTGACGGCACCGGCCAGCAGAAGCTCAATACCGGCGTGCCCTTCCTGGACCACATGCTGGACCAGATCGCGCGCCACGGCCTGTTCGACCTGGAGGTGGAAGCCACCGGCGACATCCACATCGACAACCACCATACGGTGGAAGACGTGGGCATCACACTGGGCATGGCGGTGGCCAAGGCGATCGGCGACCGCAAAGGCATCCGCCGCTACGGTCATGCCTACGTGCCGCTCGACGAGGCGCTGTCGCGCGTGGTGCTGGACTTCTCCGGCCGGCCAGGCATCGAATACCACATCCCGTTTACCCGTGCCATGATCGGCAGCTTTGACGTCGACCTGACGCTGGAATTCTTCCGCGGCTTCGTCAATCATGCGCTGGTCACCCTGCACATCGACAATCTGCGCGGCAGCAATGCCCACCACCAGTGCGAGACCGTGTTCAAGGCCTTCGGCCGCGCCTTGCGCATGGCGTCGGAGCTGGACGAACGTGCCGCCGGCACTATCCCGTCGACCAAGGGCAGCCTCTAAGACTTTTCAAATATCGTATGAATAAAATTGTGGTGGTGGATTACGGCATGGGCAATCTGCGCTCGGTCGCGCAAGCCCTGCGCGCCGTGGCGCCGGAAGCCGACGTGCTGATTTCGGGCGCAGTGGCCGATATCGACAGCGCGGACCGCATTGTGCTGCCGGGCCAGGGCGCGATGCCAGACTGTATGCGCAGTCTGCGCGAATCGGGCGTGCTGGACGCGCTGCTGGCGGCGTCGAAAAGCAAGCCGCTGATGGGCGTGTGCATCGGCGAGCAGATGCTGTTCGATGGCAGCGAGGAAGGCAATGCCGCCGGCCTGGGCTTGTTGCCGGGCAAGGTAGTGCGCTTCCAGCTGGACGGCCAATTGCAGGATGACGGCTCGCGCTTCAAGGTGCCGCAGATGGGCTGGAACCAGGTCAGGCAAACCGCATCTCACCGGATGTGGGATGGCATAGCCGATAACGCCTACTTCTATTTTGTGCACAGCTATTTCGCCCAGCCGGCCGTCGCTGAGCACACCGTGGGCCAGACCGTGTATGGCGCGCCATTCGCCTGCGCCGTGGCGCGCGACAATATCTTCGCGACCCAGTTCCATCCGGAGAAGAGCGCGGCCGCCGGCCTGCAGCTGTATAAAAATTTCGTACACTGGCAACCTTAACTTTTACCCTTTACCTCTCTCACACAGACCATGCTGCTCATTCCTGCCATCGACCTCAAAGACGGTCACTGCGTTCGCTTGAAACAAGGCGATATGGAACTCGCCACCGTATTTTCCGAAGATCCGGCCGAGATGGCCTTGCATTGGCTAAAGCAGGGCGCGCGCCGCCTGCATCTGGTGGACCTGAACGGCGCCTTCGCCGGCAAGCCGAAGAATGAAGGCGCAGTCAGGGCCATCCTGAAGGTGGTGCAGGACTATGCATTGGACAACGACCTCGATGAGATCCCGGTGCAGCTGGGCGGCGGCATCCGCGACCTGGACACCATCGAGCGCTACCTGGACGCCGGCATCAGCTACATCATCATAGGCACGGCCGCAGTGAAGAGCCCCGGTTTCCTGCATGACGCCTGCGGCGCCTTTCCCGGCCACATCATCGTCGGCCTGGACGCCAAGGATGGCAAGGTCGCCACCGACGGCTGGAGCAAGATGTCCGGCCACGAAGTGATCGACCTGGCGCAGAAGTTCGAAGCCTATGGGGTGGAATCGATCATCTACACCGACATCGGCCGCGACGGCATGATGGGCGGCGTGAACATCGAAGCCACCGTCAAGCTGGCGCAGGCGGTGAAGATTCCGGTGATCGCCTCCGGCGGCCTGCACAACATCAGCGACGTGGAAGCCCTGTGCGCGGTGCAGGACGAGGGCATCGAAGGCGTAATCTGCGGCCGTTCGATCTACGAAGGTACGCTGGACCTGAACCAAGCGCAGTTGCGCGCCGATGAACTGAGCGGCGATTTGCTCGACGGCGTGGCTGACGAAGACACTACCGAGTAAAACACCATGCTTGCAAAACGCATCATCCCCTGCCTGGACGTGACCGACGGCCGCGTCGTCAAAGGCGTCAACTTCACCGAGCTGCGCGATGCCGGCGACCCGGTGGAGATCGCGCGCCGCTACGACGAACAGGGTGCGGACGAACTGACCTTCCTCGACATCACCGCCACCAGCGACAACCGCGGCCTGATCCTCGACATCATCGAAGCGGTGGCTACGCAAGTGTTCATTCCGCTGACCGTGGGCGGCGGCGTGCGCGAGGTGGCCGATGTGCGCCGCCTGCTCAACGCCGGCGCCGACAAGGTCAGCATGAATTCGTCAGCCGTGGCCAATCCGCAGCTGGTGTACGAGGCCTCGCAAAAGCACGGCTCGCAGTGCATCGTGGTGGCGATCGACGCCAAGCAGGTCGCGCCCGGCAAGTGGGAAGTATTCACCCACGGCGGGTGCAAGGCCACCGGCCTGGATGCGATCGTCTGGGCGCAAAAGATGGCGCAACTGGGGGCGGGCGAAATCCTGTTGACCAGCATGGACCGCGACGGCACCAAGTCCGGCTTCGACCTGGGGCTGACCCGTGCCGTATCCGACGCGATCGGCATTCCGGTGATTGCTTCCGGCGGCGTCGGCGGCCTGCAAGACCTGGCCGACGGCATCAAGCTGGGCAAGGCCGATGCGGTGCTGGCCGCCAGCATCTTCCACTACGGCCAGCATACCGTGCAGGAAGCCAAGCGCTACATGGCGCAGCAGGGCATACCCATGCGCCTGGTGTAAGCACCGGAACTGAGCACAGGACCAACGATGACGACTGCAAACAGCCTCGCCAAGGCCAAATGGCTGAAAAAAATCCAGTGGGATGAAAATGGCCTGGTGCCGGTGATCGCCCAGGAAGCCGGCAGCAACGACGTGCTGATGTTTGCCTGGATGAACCGCGATGCGCTGGCCAAGACCGTGGAGCTGGGCGAGGCGGTGTACTGGAGCCGTTCGCGCAAGAAGCTGTGGCACAAAGGCGAGGAATCGGGCCATGTGCAAAAGGTGCTGGAGATCCGCCTCGATTGCGACGAGGATGTGGTGCTGCTGAAGATCGAGCAGGCTGGCGGCATCGCCTGCCATACCGGCCGCCATTCCTGCTTCTTCCAGAAATTTGAAGGCGATGCGCTGGAAGGCGACTGGCAGGTGTCCGAGCCGGTACTGAAAGACCCGGCAGTGATTTACGAGAAGTCGGCCGCGAAAGCAAAAACGGCCAAACCGAAAACGAGCAAACCAACATGAGCACCATACTCGAGCGCCTGGCCGATATCATTGAATCGCGCAAGCTGGCCAATGGCGGCGATCCTGCCACCTCCTACGTAGCGCGGCTGTTCGCCAAGGGCGACGACGCGATCCTGAAGAAAATCGGCGAAGAAGCCACGGAGACCGTGATGGCGGCCAAGGACGCGCGCGTCGGCGGCGACCATTCCAAGGTGCTGTACGAATGCGCCGATCTGTGGTTCCACTCGCTGGTGATGCTGGCCCAGTTCGACCTGAGGCCGCAGCAGGTGCTCGATGAACTGGCACGCCGCGAAGGCATGTCGGGCATCGAGGAAAAGGCGGCGCGCAAGGATGAGCTGCGCGACGTGACCGAAGCCAACAAACACGAATAAACCATACGGAGCTGACGTGGACCACTGCATCTTCTGCAAAATCGCCGAGAAAAAAATCCCCTCGACCATCGTTTACGAAGACGAAGAGTTTTTGGCCTTTAAAGATATCAACCCGGCCGCACCGGTGCATCTGCTGGTGATACCCAAGCAGCACATCGCCACGCTGTCGGACTGTACCGCCAGCCACGCGGCGCTGCTGGGCAAGATGCTGGCGCTGGCGCCGCGCCTGGCCGATGAGTTCGGCTGCGCAGTCAGCTACGAGGCCGACGGCACACCGGCCGGCGGCTACAAGACGCTGATTAACAGTGGGCCGAACGGCGGGCAGGAGGTGTACCATTTGCACCTGCACGTGATCGGCGGCCCGCATCCATGGCGCCGCATGCAGTAGGAATATTGCCATTCGATCATGACATTTACATGGCGATAAGCGCATCGCTTATACTGTTATAGTCAAGCTTGGTTTCAACTGAATTTTTTGGGGCGTGCGCGCCTTGCAAGGGGAATGAAATGGGTACAGGTAGCTGGCTGCACTGGGCAATTCTGCTGGTGGTCGTGATTTTGATTTTCGGCACCAAGAAGCTGGGTAACGTGGGTTCGGATATCGGCAAGGCCGTCAAAGGTTTCAAGGACGGCATCAAGGGCGAGGACGACAAGCCTGTGGCACCGGCCGCCCCGTCGCAAGTGGCCGACAAGACCACCATCGATGTCGACGCCAAAGAAAAGAGCAAACAGTAAACGTAGTTGGAATCGCCCCGGCGCTTCCATCCTCGCTGATCCTGGATATCTATGATCGATCTCGGTCTTACCAAACTCGCGGTGATCGGCGTTGTGGCGCTGGTCGTCATCGGGCCTGAAAAGCTGCCCAAGGTGGCACGCATGGCCGGGACGTTGTACGGCCGCGCCCAGCGCTATCTGAACGAAGTCAAATCCGAAGTCTCGCGCGAGATCGAACTGGAAGAGCTGCGCAACCTGCACAAGGATGTGCAGGACGCGGCCACGGCGATCAAGCAGGATGTGGAGAATTCGCTAGCCGAAGGCGTCGCCGCAGTGGAAAACGCCTGGCACGACACGCCCACCACCCATTTCAGCGGCGCCACCACGGACGACCTGCAGCGCAAGGCGCGCGAGTTCCGCCGCAAGAAGCTGGTGCGCAGCGCCGCGATACCCGCCTGGTACAAGCAGATGCATGGCGGCAAGCAGCATGTCATTTCCGGCGCCGCGCGTGTGGCCCGCTTCCGCCCTCGCGGCCCTTCCTCTTCTTCGTTTTACTAAATGACTAAACCTGAGCCGGGCGCAGAGACCTTTATCTCTCACCTGATCGAATTGCGCGACCGCCTGGTCCGGGCGACGATCGGTATCGTGATCGTGTGCGTGGGCCTGATGATCTGGCCCGGCCCTTCGCGCATCTACGACATCATCGCCGCACCGATGATCGCGGCGCTGCCGGTCGGCTCGAAGATGATCGCCACCGGCGTGACGTCGCCGTTCCTGGTGCCGATGAAGGTGACGCTGGTGATCGCGCTGGTGCTGGCCTTGCCGTGGGTGCTATACCAGCTGTGGGCGTTCATCGCGCCCGGCCTGTACGCGCACGAGAAGCGGCTGATTGCGCCGTTGGTGATTTCCTCATCGGTGCTGTTCATGTGCGGCGTGGCGTTCTGCTATTTCCTGGTGTTCGGCCGCGTGTTCAAGTTCATTGCCGAGTTTTCGCCGCAGTCGATCGCGGTGACGCCGGACATAGAAAACTATCTGGATTTCGTGATGTCGATGTGCCTGGCCTTTGGCGCGACCTTCGAGGTGCCGGTGGTGGTGGTGATCCTGGTGCGCATGGGTTTGGTCAGCGTGGCCAAGCTGAAGGAAGTGCGGGCGTATGCCATCGTCGGTGCCTTTGCGGTAGCGGCCATCGTGACCCCGCCGGACGCGGTCAGCATGTTCTCGCTGGCGGTTCCCATGTGTTTGCTGTACGAGCTGGGCCTGCTGGTGGCGCCGATGTTCGTGCGCATGTCGCAGGCGCCGGAAGAGCCGTCCTGATACCGGCGCGGCTCTGGCGCGCCCGCCAACGCGCAAGCATTTAGTTCCTGGCAAGCAACATCGCCAGCGCGCCCAAGGTCGCAAAGTTGCCCGGCAGCGTAGCGGCCGCCAGGCAACACCGTGTGCCGACGCTGCTTTGCAACCCATCCAGGCGCGCCCCCAGCGCTTGCGCTATCGCCTCCATGCGCGCCTCCAGCCCTGGCTGCAAGCGATCCATACCGGCTGGCAAGTCGGCTGTCAACAGCACCAATGCACTGGGCAGCACGACCGCGCCGGACAGTGCGATGCCCAGCGCCGGCGCCGGCGCCAGCGCCGCAGCCTGCTCCTGGGGACCCCGGCCGCCTGCAGCGCCTTGGCATACTCTGGCGTGTCGAACTGGATGGGCATGGTCATGCTCACGCCCCCTATACAGCGTCGCAGCAGTCCGGCTGAAGGCAGCCGGTGAGCCATCGTCTCGAAGCAGGGTTGGCGCCGCTGCTGCCGACGCCAGCGCGCATAAAAAAACGGGGTGCCGGCGATCGCCGCCGGCACCCCGTTGCAGCCCGTCGTGGCAGGCCACTACTGCATCATCAGTTCGCCGATTACCCGCACCGGGGCGCTGCCGTAGCTGAGAAATTGCTCGTGGAACTCCTTCAAATTGAATTTGCTGCCCAGCGCCTGCTTGCGCTGCTCGCGCAGTTCCATGATCTCGCTGTAGCCGCTGAAGTAACTGGTCAGCTGCACCGACGACACTTGTACCCGATGCCACTTCTCCACCGCCTCGCTATGCGTCTGGAACGCCTGGCGCGTCAGCAGGTCCATGGCCTGCTCTTCGGTCATGTCCAGCACATGCACGCTGTAATCGAGGATGGTGTTGGTCACGCTGCGCAGATTCCACTTGGAATACATCAGCCACATTTCCGGCGCATTGTCGCCATAGCCCGACTCCAGCATCATGCGCTCGCCGTAGACTGCCCAGCCCTCCACCATCGCGCCATTGCCGAAGATGGCTTTGACGATCGATGGCGATTTGTTCGCATATACCAGCTGCGCGTAGTGGCCGGGAATCGCTTCGTGGATATTGAGGATCTGCAGTATCCAGTAGTTATACTCGCGCAGGCTGCTTTCGGCCGCTTCCGGCGTGGCGCCGTCGAGCGGCGTCACGTTGTAGTAGGTACGGTCTTGCGGACGATACGGACCCGGTGCATCGATGCTGGCGCCGGCCACACCGGCCTGGTATGCCGGCGTCGCCCGCACTTCCAGCGGCTTCTTCGGATCCAGCGTCAGCAAGTCATGGCGGATGACCCAGTCCTGCAGCAGCGGCACTTCGCGCTTGATCTCGTTGAAGAAATCCTCGCGCGCCACGTGGCGCACCGACAGCTTGTCGATCACCATGCCGATCTTGGCATAACGGTCGGCCGGCTTGGCGGTGCTGCCCATGGTCTTGTCCCACAGATCGTCGGAGATTTTCTCCATGTTGGCCAGCAGCGTCTCGCGTGCCGCCAAGGCCTTCTGGTAGGTTTGCTCGGCCGTGCTGGCGGACTGGATTTCGTAGGCAAACTTTTGCTCATACAGCTCCTTGCCGAGGCGGAAGCTGCGGTGGCCGGTGCTATCCATCTGTTTGTCGAGCTCCGTCAGGAAGGCCACGTAGCCATCGACTGCCGTCAGCGCTGCGTTGATGCGCTGGGTAAACAGCTGCTTCTCGACCGTATTGAGGATCGATGCCTGCGCTGCCTTGTCCAACTCGGTCAGCAAAGTCTGCACGCCCGGTGCCTGCGAGATCGCCAGGCGGGTATGCTCGCGAGTCGGATTGACGATGTTGCTGCGCGCCGCATCGTAGTAGGCCGGAATGTTGGCGATGCGCTTTAGCAGCGTACGCAGGCGCTGCGGCTGGGCCGCATATTCGGTATTGAGTATCAGGTCAATCGGACCTGCCACGTTGTAGCTGGCCGGGTTCCATGCAAACTCGCGCAGCGTGCTCAGGTTGAAGCGGTCCGTGTTGAGCTTGTTGATCAGCAGTGCCAGGTCGCTGCGCTGCTTGGGCGACAGCTGGCGGGCGTCGATCTTGCCGAATTTATCGAGCCATTCATCGATGAAAGCGAGCTGCCTGGCCTGGGTCTCGCGGTCCAGCACGGTCAGGCTGGCGGCGGTGTCGTACTTGCCGGCGTAGATCGCGCTTTCCGGATCGATGCGCCACAGCGCGTTCAAGAACTGGCCGCTCAGCGTCTCCATGGCCTTGTCCTGGCGGCGCTCGGGCGCCAGCGGCTTCAGATGCGCCTTGGCTGCGGCTGCCACCACGGCGGTGCCGGCAACGGCGTGCGCCTTGCCCTTGCCATGCTTGGACGAGGACTTGGACGAAGTCTTGGTGGCAGCCTTGCCGCTCTTGCCCGGCTTGGCATGGCTGGCGCTGTGCGCGCCGGATTTGCTCTTGGCCGTGCTGCCGGCGGCCTTGTGGTGCGGGTGGGTACTGGCATCGGCCGGCGCGACGGCGAGCGTCGTCAACAGTGCAGCCCATGCAATTGTGGTTTTCATCATCGTTAGCAGCCTTGTGATCATTTAGACAAGCAGCGCCAGGCGCGCCGGTCCGAAGCGAAGCAGATTATCACTAATCGGCCCGCTTGAGAGTGGGGATTTTTCAGCCGTGCGTGTCAAGAGCGCAGGCCTTCCTGCAGCATGTTGAGCATCTCGCCGGCCGACATGCGGCCGGCCACGTCGCTGCCTTCGAGCAGGCTGTCGGCCAGGTCGCGCTTGCGCTGGTGCAGTTCGACGATGCCTTCTTCGATGGTATGGCGTGCCACCAGCCGGTAGATGGTGACGGGCCGCAACTGGCCCATGCGGTGCGCGCGGTCCGAGGCCTGGTCTTCGACGGCCGGGTTCCACCACGGGTCCATGTGGATCACGTAGTCGGCCGCGGTCAGGTTGATACCCATGCCGCCCGCTTTCAGGGAGATCAGGAACACCTCGCCCTCGCCGGCCTGGAAGGCGTCGACGCGCTTCTTGCGCTCGGCCATGCTGGTGGCGCCGTCCAGGTATTGATAGCTGATGCTGTTGGCATCCAGGTGCGCGCGGATCAGCTTCAGATGGTCGACGAACTGGCTGAACACCAGCACCTTGTGGCGGTTGTCCAGCAGGCCTTCCAGCAGGTGCGCGAAGGCATTGAGCTTGCTGCTGGCCAGCCCCAGTTCCGGCGCCACCAGCGATGGATTACAGCAGGCGCGGCGCAGGCGCATGATCTCGGCCAGGATCTGGATCGACTTCTTCTCGGCCGGGCCTTCGACCGCCGCCAGCTTTTCCAGCGCCTCGCGGCGCAGCGATTCGTACAACGCCGTTTCTTCTTTCGACAGGTCCACTTCCAGCGTGATCTCGGTGCGCGACGGCAGTTCCGACAGCACTTGCGACTTGGTGCGGCGCAGGATGAACGGCTGGATCAAACGCCGCAGCCGGTTGCGCGCTGCCACTTCGGCGCGGAAGTCCTGCGGCTTTTCTATGGGCGCGGCAAAGCGCAGCGTGAACTGTTCCAGGCTGCCCAGCAAGCCCGGATTGATGAAGCGGAACAGGTTCCACAATTCGCCCAGATGGTTTTCCAGCGGCGTGCCGGTGGCGACCATGCGGAACGCGCCCTGCAAGGCCATCACGGCTTGCGAGCGTTTGGTGGCGCCGTTCTTGATGGCCTGCGCTTCGTCCAGCACGATGGTGTTCCACTGCACGCCCGCAAATAGCGCGCACTCCAGTTGCAGCAGGCCGTAGCTGGTCACCACCAGATCGAAGGGCTGCAGCGTGGACAAGGTCTCGGCACGGTCGCCCGCGCCGAACAGCTTGACGTTCAAGGTCGGCGCAAAGCGCGCCGCCTCGCTGATCCAGTTCATGCAGACCGAGGTTGGCGCGATCACCAGCGTCGGTCCTGTGGGGGCGCGCGACAAGATCAGCGCCAGTGCCTGCAGCGTTTTGCCAAGGCCCATATCGTCTGCCAGGCAGGCGCCCACGCCCCAATGCGCCAGGCGCGCCAGCCAGTCGTAGCCTTCGTGCTGATAGTCGCGCAATTCGGCCTGCAAGGTGCTGGGCAGCTGCGGCACGAAATCGGCCTGCGCTTGCATGCGCGCCAGATGTTCGCGCCACAGCTTGTCGGCTTTCAGGCCGGCGGCATCGTCGGCCAGTTCTTCCAGCGCGAAGGCGGCAAGCGGATGCACGCGCACGCCGTCGGCGCTCAGTTCGCCGTAGGCAGAGACTTCCTGCAGGCGGCGGTGCAGTTCTTCGGTCAGTGCGAGGAAGCGGTTTTCGCCCAGCTCCACAAAGCGGCCATGGCTCTTTTCGATCATCGCCAGTAGGGTGCGCAGGTCCAGCACTTCGTTTTCGTCGATCTGCAATTGGCCGCTGGCGGCAAACCAGTCCCGATTGCTCTTGATGGCGAGGCGCAACTGCTGGCCCGATGCCTGGTGCGTGACGCGGAAGCTCTCGCCTTCCGGCCAGGCCAGCACGATGCTGTCCTGACCCAACTCCTGCAATTCCACCAGCAGCTGCAAACATAGCGCTGGTTGGCCCAGCAGCCATTCGCCGTGATCCTGTTCGGCGCCTTCCAGCACCTGGCACTTGCCGATCAAGGTGCGCTCGGCATCGCGCTCGGCCATCAGGTTGCGGCGCGCTTCGGCCGGCTTGCCGCCAACGTCGGCGATCACGCTGTCCGCGCCGCTGCCGGGCGCGTAGTAGGCGCCGTTGGCCAGCGGACGCACCAGCAGTTGCATCTTCAGGCCGTGCTGGTAAGGCAGCAGGTGCACGTGGATGCGCTGGTCGGCTTCGACCTGCTCGATATCGGGCGAGCTGGAACCGCCGATGTCCGACTGCACCGTCACCAGCGAGGAGATCGAGCCGATCGCTTGCAGCACCTGTTCCTCGGCGTGAGCCGGCACCACCAGCCCATCGCCGACGATGGCGGCGATGCGGCGGTGCTCTTCCTCGATGCGGACCGCGCGCAGGCGCGTTGGCGTCTCCTTGCGGATGATGATCGTGCTGCCGTCGTCCGGTATCGGTGGCGACAGGCTTAAATGCAGGCTGCCGGCGCTTTTCTTGATGATCAGCTCAGGCTCGCCCGCGATCAGCTCGACGCGCATGTCCGGCAGGTCGGCCCAGAACAGCAACGAATGGCCGATCAGCGCCGCTGCGGCGCGCTGCGGATCGATTTCGTAGGCCAGGCCGGACGAATGGTAGTTGCGGTGCGCAACGCCGATCGCTTCGCTGGCGCGGATGTCCTGCGGCGTCAGGAAGTCGAACTGTTCAGCCTCGAAACGCAGGCGCTTCAGGCCGACCGCGCGGCCCTTGCTCCAGATGCCGCGCGCATCGCGTTTCTGCTCGCGCGGCTCAACGCCGGTCAGGCCATGGCGCGGATCGAAGGTCAGCATCCAGGCCAGACGCGTGGCGCCCGGAGCATCCGCTGCGGCCGGCTGCTGCAGGTTGATCAGCGCGGTGAGCTGGCGCTGCCAGGCTTCCTGCCGCTCGAACCATGGCGTCAGGTCGGCATAACCGTGCTTGGCGCGCAGCGCGACGGCGCGCTTGCCTTGTTCGGCGTCGCCCATGTGGCCCAGCAGCGTGGCGGCGGTGCCGGCGATGAGATGGAAGCCGGCCGTTGCAGCCTGTTGCACCAGATCCTGCAACTGCACCCGGCGCTCGCCCAGCTGCGGCAGCGACAGCCAGTAGTACATCAGAGCCTGGATCAGCTGCGATTGCAGCGAGCTTTCCCAGCCGCGCACCAGCATCAGGTCCGGCTGTGCGGTGCCGGACCGGATCTGGCGCAGCAGGTCTATCATCTGATGCGCCGCCGTGTCCGGGTTTTGCGGCGCACGCAGGGCCGCTTCCAGATAGGATTCGGCGGCCTTCAGCATTTTCGGATCAGCGCTGCGCAACAAAGCCAGCACGTACAAATGCCCGCCCATGCCGGCAAATAGCATCTTGCGCTTGCCCGATTCGCGCCGCATGGTTTTCAGCGCCGCGTCGAAGCCGGCGATGGCGGCGCTCTGCGCGCCGCGCAGCAGTACGACCACACTGGCCAGAAACTGGCTCAGTGCGCCGCCGGTGCGTTCCAGGTAGTGCGAGGCATCGTCCAGGCGGGCGCACAGGATGGCGTCTTCCGCCAAGGCCATGCGCAGCGCCGGGCTGACGTCGTCCCGGGCGGCGAGGCGGCGCTGGAAGTGCTGTTCGCAGAATTCGCGCAGCACCGGCGCGGTGGCGATTTCACGCTGCGCGTTTTGCAGCAACAGCATCAGGATGTCGTCCTGCAGCAGCGGATGCACGCGCGCCAGCATGCCCGGCTCGAACGGACGGCCAAAGATGTCGATGATGGGATGCAGCTGTGCCGCTTCGTAGCTGCCCTGGCAGAAGGCCAGCAGCGGCAGCACCTGCTGCGGTCCCTGCCCGCGTAGCAGCGCCATGCGCAGGCGCGCCAGGCCGGCACGGTAGCTGCGCGGCTCGACACTGTTCCAGGTCTGGCGCAGCGGCACTACCAGGTCGTGGGCCTGGTACAGGTCGTCCAGGGTGTGCGAGCCGATGGCGGAGCGGATCGCCGGCCAGCGCAGCTTGGGATTGCAGATGAAACCGCGCCCGGTCACTACGCTGATGAAGGCCAGTCTATCGAGCTTGCGCAGCGATTCATCCAGGCTGGCGACGGTATAGCGCTGGCCGTCGGCATCGCCGATCTTGGCCAGCTGCAGATGCTCCAATATCGAGGCGCGCCCGGTCGGCTCGCCCAGCAGGGCAAGCAGGGACAGGATGGCTTTTTCGTCAAATTCCAGTGCCTCGAATTCGCTCTGCAGCTGCGGATTGGTCATGCGTGCTTAATCGGCCAGGTTGTGAATCTGTACCGGCGCCGGGGCGCTTGCATCGTGCAGGCCAAACATGCGCTGGTAGAAGTACAGCTCCGCTTCCAGCGTGCGCACGATGTTCTCCGCCTTGCGAAAACCATGTCCTTCGCCTTCCAGCGGCAGGTAGGCTACCGGCACGCCGCGCTGCATCAGCGCGTCGACCATCGCTTCCGATTGCTGCGGCGGCACCACCTTGTCGTCCAAGCCCTGGAAGAAAATCATCGGGCGCGCCAGCTTGTCGGTGTGATTGCTCGGCGAGCGTTGCTGGTACAGTGCCTTCGCTTGCGGCTGCGGCGCGATCAGGTATTCGTTGTAGTGCGATTCGAATTTGTGCGAATCCTGATCCAGGCCGTTCAGATCGGCCACGCCGTAGTAGCTGGCGCCGAACTTGAACACATCGTGGAAGGTCAGCGCGCACAGTGTGGTCAGGCCGCCGGCGCTGCCGCCGCGGATGATCAGGCGCTCACCATCGACCAAGCCGCGCTGCACCAGCGCCTGCGCACCGGCGATGCAGTCTTCCACGTCGACGATGCCCCACTGGCCTTTCAGCGCGTCGCGGTAGGCGCGGCCGAAGCCGGCGCTGCCGCCGTAATTTACGTCCAGCACGGCGAAGCCGCGGCTGGTCCAGAACTGCGTGGCCAGTTTCAGCGTGTTGCTGGTCATGCCGGTCGGGCCGCCGTGGCTGATGACGATCAGCGGCGGCTTGCTGCCGGCCGGCGCGCTCACCGCATGGTTGCACGGCGGGTAATAGAAGGCATGCGAGGTGCGGCCATTCATGCTTGGATAGCTGATGCTGTCCGGGACCGACAGATCCCCGCTCTCTGGCAGGTCGGCGATGGATTTGGCCAGCACTTCCACTTCGCCGTTGCTCAAATCGATGCGCGCCAGTTCCTGCGCGATGGTCGGGCCGCCGCCCAGCAGCGCGACGAAGCCGGGGCCGACGCGCAGTTCGCGGATTTCTTCATACGGATTGGCGATCGCTTCGAGCTTGCCGCTGCCGATCACCAGGCGTGCCAGGCGGCTGACGCCTTGGTCGATATAGGTGCAGACGATTTCATGCGCCGAGAGGAAGCCGTACATCGAGCCGCCGAAGGTCCAGTGCGGCGCGCCGAATTCGGCAGCCATCGGGCACAGGGCTTCGATGCGCTGCTGGTCGTAGCGGTACAGATTCCACCAGCCGCTGCGGTCGGAGACGAAATACAGTTTGCCATCGGGCGACCATTCGGGCTGGCAGATCGCCTCCTCCGCGCCACCGGCGACCAGCGTGGCCTGGGCCAGCGAGCCGTCCGCGTTGACTGCGGCCAGCCACAGCTGCGTGCCTTGCCACGGCATGCGCGGATGGTCCCAGCTGAACCACGCCAGCGAGCGGCCGTCCGGCGACAAGCGCGGCGCGGCATAAAAGTCCGCGCCTTCCACCAGCACCGTCTCGCTGCCGTCGGCATTGATGGCGCAGATGGTGTTGCTTGGCTGCGCATGCGTATCATCGCCATGCAGTTCGCGCACGCCGATCAGGCGGCCGCGCGCGCGGTCCACCACGAAGTCGGCATGGCGCTGCTTGCCAGGACGGCTCAGCGCCACCGGCTGCGCACCGGCCTGCATGCGGTACACCAGGTGATCGGCGAAATGCGAAAAATAGCTGGTATCGCCATCCACCGCATAGGCGCCGCCACCGTATTCGTGTACCCGGCTGCGCACATTGAAGGGCATCGCGGTCAGTTCGGAGGTGGTGACGCCATGGCGGCGCAGCAGCGTATTGCGGCCTGCTTCGGCGGCACGGCCGGCCAGCCAGAGAATATCGCAGCCGTCCGCACCACCGAGGGCCAGTTGGGTCAGCGGCGTCGCGCCGGCTGCCACGCGCGCGGCGCCGATGGTCGATGGCCAGCTGCCGTAGGCAGCGATTGTTCTCGGGTGGGCAGTGCTCATGGTGGCTCCAAATAGTGGGCGGCGTGGGGTGCTACGCATCATAGTGAAAGGGCGCGCAATCTTCCAGCAAAAAATCGCATGGCCGGGCCGTGAGTGCGAAAACGCGCCGCTGGAGGGGGGGCGCTTATCCCGCGCGCTGGGCATGCAGCAAGGTCGCGGCGCCCCACACGGCCAGCACGATGCCGGCGGCGCGGCCGATCCAGTGGCCGGCAGGCGCCAGTTTTTCAGCCAGCACCAGCAGTGCCAGTCCGGCAATCCAGGCCAGGTTCATGACGCCGCCGACAAACAGCAACAGCATCAGCACCCAGCAGCAACCCACGCAGAGCATGCCATGCTGTACGCCCATGCGGAAGGCGCCGGCCATGCCGCTACGCCAGTGGGCCAGCACGAATTCCAGCGGGGAGCGGCAGTGCCGCAGGCAGGCTTGCTTGAACGGCAACCACTGGTAGATCCCGGCCGCCACCAGCAATGCGCCAGCCAGGGCGACGCTAGTAGTTACCATCATGGGCGACAACAGGGCCAGCCGCTCCAGTGCAAACTGCAGCGCGACCGCCGCCAGGCTGAAGGCGCTCCAGATGGCGAGGTAGCCTAGAGCGAACATGGCGCTCAGCGCGGCTTGCCCGCTGCCCTGGCGGCCGGCAGCGATGCGCGCGTACAGCAGTATCATCGGCGCCGCGCTGGGCAGCATCATGGCTGCCATCATCACGCTCCACATCAGCAGCATCAGTAGCGCGTAGGCCGGCGTCCAGGGACCGGCGCTCATGGGCATCAGCATGCCGTCCATGTCTTGCATGGTGCCGGCACCGGCGAACAGGTAGGCCCACGACAAGACCACCACCAGCAGCAATCCTGCGACCACCAGCGCGCGGTCGTGCCGCAAGCCCCGCTCCAGCAGCGAGGCGCCCATGTCCGGCTAGCCGGCCACGCCCTGCGGCGTTTGCACCACGTGGGCCAGCGTGCTGTGCGAGCCGCGGGTATCGAAGCGGATCGCGCCAGTGCTGTGGATGTTGGCCGATGCCACCTCGCCCTCGCGGTGCTCGAAGCCTTCCGGCATCACCACGCTGATGCGGTGCGGGGTGCCCGTCACCGGGTTCTTGATCGGTTCTACGTCGGTTTCCAGCACGCCGGGGATGTTGACGTGCGCAATGCGGGCATGCTGGTCAAAATCGAACTGTATCGGTGCAAACAGCGGATCGTGCATGGTGCTCACGATCAGGCTGAAGATATTGAACAGTGTGCCTTCGGCGGAATTCTGCCCCGAGAGGATGGCAAACAGGGCGTCGCGCTGGGCCGGGGTGGCGCGCTCGTCGATGATGGCTTGCGCCTGGCCGTTGCCTTCATGCAAGGCGCCGGGAAATTTCACCGTGACAAAGAAGCTCAGCCCATCCAGGCGGATGGCTTCAAAATTTCCTGTGCTAATGCGCATGCCGAGCAGGCCCATGCACTGGCCATGGGTCGGCCTTGCATTGAAATCGCAAGGGCATCCGAATGCGCAATTGCAGTTCTTGATCCAGTCGCCTTCCAGCTGCCAGTTTGCCAGTGCCATGATCGCCTCCTCAGTTTGCCCGCAGTCCTGCACTACTCACTGTAGGCCGGATAGGGGGCGGCGGCAATGTCTTTTGCGGTGCGTCGGCGGGGCAAAAAAATCGGCCAGGGATGCGATAATAGCCGCTTTATTGCCAGCCTTGATTGCCTTTCATGCCACAATTCGCCCCGCTCCAGAACGACACCTTCTTGCGCGCGCTGCTGCGCCAGCCGACCGAATATACGCCGGTATGGCTGATGCGCCAGGCTGGCCGCTATCTGCCTGAATACCGCGCTACGCGCCAGAAGGCCGGCTCCTTCATGGGCCTGGCGACCCATCCCGATTACGCCACCGAAGTCACGCTGCAGCCGCTGGCGCGCTTCCCATTGGATGCGGCCATCCTGTTCTCCGACATCCTGACGGTGCCGGACGCGATGGGCCTGGGCCTGTACTTCGTCGAGGGCGAAGGCCCGAAGTTCAAGTCGCCGATCCAGACCGAGGCGCAAGTGCTGGCGCTGCGGGCACCGGAACTGGGTTCGCTGGACTATGTGTTCAAGGCCGTCACCCAGATCCGTAGCGAGTTGCATGGCCGCGTGCCGCTGATCGGCTTCTCGGGCAGCCCGTGGACGCTGGCCTGCTACATGGTCGAAGGCCAGGGCTCGCGTGAGTTCCACACCATCAAAAAGATGCTGTATAACCGTCCGGACTTGATGCATCACATCCTGGCGATCAATGCCAAGGCGGTGGCCGACTACCTGAACGCCCAGATCGACGCCGGCGCACAGGCGGTGATGGTGTTCGACTCGTGGGGCGGCGCGCTGGCCGATGGTGCTTATCAAGAGTTCTCGCTGAACTACATGCGGCAGGTGATCGCCCAGTTGAAGCGCGAAAAGGACGGCGTGAAGATTCCGGCCATCGTGTTCACCAAGGGCGGCGGCCTATGGATAGAGCAGATCGCCGACATCGGCGCCGATGCGCTCGGTCTGGACTGGACCGTCAACTTGACCCAGGCGCGCAAGCTGGTCGGTCACAAGGTCGGCCTGCAGGGCAATCTGGATCCGGCCATCCTGTTCGCCAGCCCGGAGCAGATCCGCGCCGAAGTCCACAAGGTACTCGATGCCTTCGGCACGCCGGCCGCCGGCCATGGCCACGTCTTTAACCTGGGCCACGGCATTTCGCAGTTCACTCCGCCGGAAAACGTCGCCGCCATGGTCGAGGCCGTGCACAGCCATAGCCGCGCCCAACGCGCCTGATGTAGTTTGAGAACAAAGGGCGCGTTTCGCCGTAAACGCGCCCTTTTCGCATCTGGAATGCAAACAGGCCGTAGCGACTTATACACAATTTTTTTAGCTGCGGAAATAACAGGCAGTACATTTCGCCGCGCCCGGAGGAATGAGCTAAGTCATTGATATTGAAGGGTTTATTCTTTGGTCTTTTGCTTAACATTTAGCAAGTCGTAAACCTTATCCCCGCAAGCCAAGTACTTTATTTCTTCGTTGTTCACAAAGTTATCCACAAAAACTGTGGATAATAAATAAAAGTACTTAGTAAACCGTGACTTAGCCATAATGTTGCGGTTTTGCTTGAACTGCATGTTGCGCTGCACTATTTTTAGGCACGATTTTTGACCCTAAAACAGCGTTGCGACGCCGCAAACCTTGCTGTTAAGGTATCTATACAATTCCAGCCCGGCGAATGCGAATTGTGCCGTGCAGTATCGGTGGATAAGCCATCAAAAGTGCATGATTCCGGCCAGGAAAGCGATAGGAAATACTTCAGTTATGCACAGCGGCGCGGAAAAAAGCCGAATTTTGCTTCTCCTAGGGAGCATTTTCCAAGTGACTGATTTTAAAGAGAAAAAATTTTGAATTTTTAGCCGGTTTACGACGATTGCAAGTTTGAGGTTAGTGGTTTCCGGGCATTAATTTTCCCTTGTCCACAAAGTTATCCACAAAAACTGTGGATACATCCAGCACCCCATGTCCGGCTGCGCAGGGTGCTGGTTTTCGGCAAGGTTTTTGTAGAGTGACAGCAACGATGCAGGGCATTTTTCCACATTGCATACTTCAGATCGCGCTCGATACGCCGCTGAACGCCATTTTCGATTATCGCTGGCATTGCGAGGCCGATGCGCGCCCGCAAGTGGGCCAGCTGGCGCTGGTGCCGTTTGGTTCACGTGAAGTGGTGGGGCTGATTGTTGGCATCGCCGACGCTACCGATGTGCCGCAAGGCAAACTGAAAGATGCGCTGGCGGTGCGCAGCCAACTGGCGCCGCTGTCGCCGCAATGGCTGGCGCTGGCCGGCTTTGCTGCCGATTATTACCAGCGTCCGCTGGGCGAGGTGGCACTGCCTGGCCTGCCGAAGAATCTGCGCGTGCTGACCACGGTGGCGCTGGAGCGCGCCTTGAAGAAGCTGGCCAAGCTGGACGCGCTGCACGACGCCACGCCACGCCACATGCCGGCGCTGAACCCGGCCCAGCAGGAAGCGGCCGACGCCATCGGTGGTACGCCGGGTTTCCAGCCGACCCTGCTGTACGGTGTGACCGGCAGCGGCAAGACCGAAGTGTATCTGCAAGCCTGTGCACAAGTGCTGGCCCGCGAGCCGGACGGCCAGATCCTGATCCTGGTGCCTGAAATTAACTTGACGCCCCAGCTGGAAGGCAATATCCGTGCGCGCTTTCCCGGCGTGATGCTGGCGACCTTGCACAGCAGCCTGTCCGAAGGCGAGCGCATGCTGCACTGGCTGGCCGCGCACCAGGGCCAGGCGCGCATCGTGCTGGGCACGCGGCTGGCGATTTTGGCGTCGTTGCCGCATCTGCAGCTGATCGTCATCGACGAGGAGCACGATCCATCCTATAAGCAGCAGGAGGGCTTGCGCTACTCGGCGCGCGACCTGGCCGTGTGGCGCGCCTGGCAGCTGGGCATTCCCATCGTGCTAGGCTCGGCCACACCGTCGCTGGAAACCTGGCACCACGCGCAAACCGGCCGCTACCGCAAGCTCGAGCTGCGCGAGCGCGCCGTGCGCAACGCGGTGCTGCCGCAGGTCCAACTGCTGGACATGGAGCGCGACAAGCCGAAAGACGGCCTGACTTCGCAATTGATCGCGGCGCTGAAGCAGCGCATGGAGCGCGGCGAGCAGTCCTTGCTGTTCCTGAACCGGCGCGGCTATGCGCCGGTGATCTGTTGCGAGTCCTGCGGCTGGATCAGCAATTGCACGCGTTGCACCTCGTTCATGGTGCTGCACAAGCCGGAGCATCGTCTGCGTTGCCACCATTGCAGCCTGGAGTTGCGCATCCCGCGCCACTGCCCGACTTGCGGCAACGTGGACCTGCAACCGCTGGGTCGGGGGACGCAGCGGGTGGAAGAGGGTTTGCAGGCGCTGTTCCCGGAAGCGCGCATCTTGCGCATCGATGCCGATTCGACCCGCAAAAAGGGCAGTGCCCAGGCAGCCTTCGATACCGTGCACCGCGGTGAGGTCGATATCCTGATCGGCACGCAGATGGTGGCCAAGGGTCACGACTTTAAGAAGCTGACACTGGTGGGTATTTTGAATCCGGACACGGCGCTTTTCTCGCAAGACTACCGCGCCAGCGAGCGCCTGTTCGCGCAGCTGATGCAGGTCGCGGGCCGGGCCGGGCGCGCGGCGCAGACCGAAGGGGGCAGCGCGTCCGAGGTGCTGATCCAGACCCGCTACCCGCAGCACCCGCTGTACGGCGCGGTGGTCAACCATGATTACGACCACTTTGCCTCGGCCCTGCTGGAGGAGCGCGCACAGGCGGCCCTGCCGCCCTACCTGTTCCAGGCGCTGTTGCGCGCCGAGGCGGCCGAGCTCGATACCGCCATCGCATTCTTGACTCAGGCACGCGATTGCATGGAGCATCCTGGTATCACAATCAACGATCCTATCCCGATGAGCATGACGCGGGTGCACAATGTGGACCGTGCCCAACTATTGGTGGAATCACCGTCACGCCCGGCATTGCAAGCCTTCCTGCGAGAGTGGTTGCTTACTCTGCGCGAGATGAAAAGCCGCGTGAAGTGGTCGTTGGAAGTCGATCCGCTGGATATCTAGGGCTGCAGCAAATAACGGCGCGCGGTGCTCACCACCTGCTCCGACAGCGCGCGGGTAAACGGCGTATCCAGGTTCCACGCATGCCAGTTCAGCGCCACATCGATGTGGCGGCCGGGCGCCACATCGACCAAGCGTTCGCTGTCGAGCGCGCCGACCACCTGGATCAGCGGCATCAGGCCATAGCCCAGGCTGCCGTAGATACACTCGTTCATCGCCGCAGAGGGCGGCATGGTGTGATGCGGGAATTGCCCCTGAAGGTCCAGCGTGGCGTGCAGGAAGCGCGCCATCAGCTCGCGGTCGCCGACCACGGCCGGCGCCAGCCGCACCGCCTCGGCCGAGAAACCGTCGCCGAACCAGTGGCCGGCAAAGGCCGGCGTCGCCACGCAGACATAGCGCATCAAGCCCAGCGGCGTGACATCGGGACCGTTGGCCATCTCGGCCGGATGGGTTTCCGCTGCCGCCACGCAGCCAAAAACGCTGCCTTCATGCACCAGATGCAGCGCCATGTCCTGCGATGCGAGCTGCACATCGAGCTGGCAGCGCGGCGGCGACAGCAGCGGTTGCAAGCTCATCGGGAACCAGGTCGACAGGCTGGCCACGTCCACCGCCAGCGCAATTTCCGGCATGCTGACGCGGTTGCCCAAGTCGATATCGAGTGCCGCTTCCATCAGCTTGACGTTGCGATGGTGCGAGACCAGCCGCTGGCCCAGCCCGGTGGGTACGGCCGGCTGGCCGCGCACGATCAGCAGGCGGCCGGCCGCATCCTCCAGCGCCTTGATACGCTGCGACACGGCCGACTGGCTGATACCCAGTGCCAGCGCCGCCTTTTCAAAGCTGCCCTGCATGGCGACGGCTTCCAGCACGGCCAAAGCGCGGTAGTCTAGCGATCCCATAAGCTGCACTTATAAAAAATTGAAAAGATAAGCAATACTAATGCGATTTAGCCCGGAGGTACAACTCGATTGTGCAAACGGGAGTAGTATTGCTGGATCCCAAGCATGGAGCCGCCCATGAACACCCTGCAAACCGACATCGCGATCATCGGCGCCGGCACGGCCGGCATGACTTCGTATCGCGCCGCCAGCGCTAGCGGCCGCAAGACGCTGCTGATCGAAGCGGCCCATTACGGCACCACTTGTGCCCGCGTCGGCTGCATGCCCAGCAAGCTGCTGATCGCGGCGGCCGAGGCGGCCCATGCGGTGTCGGCCGCGCCCGGATTCGGCGTCCATCCCGGCCCGCTGCGCATAGACGGCAAGCAAGTAATGGCACGGGTGCGCAGCGAGCGCGACCGCTTTGTCGGTTTCGTGGTCGGCGATGTCGAGCAATGGCCAGCCGAGGACAAGCTGTGGGGCTACGCCCGTTTCAACTCGCCCACCGAATTGCAGGTCGGTGCGACGCTGGTGCAAGCGAGGAGCGTGGTGATCGCCACCGGTTCCACGCCGATCGTCCCGGAAGCGTGGAAAAAGGCTGGCGATCGCGTCATTACCAGCGACGACGTGTTCGACTGGACCGATCTGCCGGAGTCGGTCGCGGTGGTCGGCACCGGCGTGATCGGGCTGGAACTGGGGCAGGCGCTGCACCGGCTGGGCGTGCGGGTAACGCTGTTCGCCCGCGGCATCAGTGTGGCGCAGCTGAGCGATCCCAGCGTGCTGGAAGCGGCCGAGCGCGCCCTATCGCAGGAACTGGACCTGCGTTTCCGTACCCGGATCGAGGACGTGGCACGCGAAGGTGAGCAGGTGCTGATCACCAGCGCCGACAGCAACGGCGAGCGCCGCACCGAGCAGTTCAGCTACCTGCTGTCGGCCATCGGCCGCAGTCCGAATGTCGGCCATCTCGGCATCGAAAATGCCGGGCTGGAACTGGACAGCGACGGGATTCCCCTCTACGACCCGCACACCATGCAATGCGGCCGCAGCTCCATCTTCATCGCCGGCGATGCCGACGACGAGCGCCCGCTGCTGCCGGAGGCCGCCGACCAGGGCCGCATCGCCGGCAGCAACGCCGCCCACTATCCCAACGTGCAAGCCGGCCTGCGCCGCGCGCCGCTGACCATCGCCTTCACCGAGCCGCAGATCGCCACATCTGGCAGCAGTTACAAGGAGTTATGCGCAAGCCACGCGGGCCGCTTCGCGGTCGGCAAGGTTTCGTTTGAAAACCAGGGCCGCAGCCGCGTCATGCTGCAGAACCAGGGCATGCTGCGCGTGTATGGCGAATTCGGCTCTGGCCGCTTCCTCGGGGCGGAAATGGTCGGCCCCCGCGCCGAGCACATCGGCCATTTGCTGTCCTGGGCCTGTCAAGCCGGGCTGAGCGTGGCCAGCATGCTGGAAATGCCGTTTTACCATCCGGTGGTGGAGGAAGGTGTGCGCACTGCCTTGCGCGACCTGGAACGCCAGCTGGCCAGCGTAGCGCCGCCGTACCACGAATGCCCGGATTGCACGCCTGCCCCATAGGCGTAAAAAGCGCAAAAATACAACACAATCGCGCCCAACCCTAAGCAATCCGCGCTAAAACAATTCATGCTTTGCCATTATTAATTTTTTGTTAATGCTAGGCAATGCAGATTCGACGAGTGACCCAGGCCGATCTGAAGCTGGGCATGCTGCTACCCTGGAATGTCTACAGCGACAAGGGCATGCTGCTGGTGCGCAAGGGCCACATGATCGCCAGTGCCAAGCAGATCGACGATCTGGTGCAACGCGGCTCATTTGACGACGATAGCGAACAAGGGCCGGCAAAGCGCCAGCCTGATTCAGTGCTGTGCCAGCTCAACCTGGTGCATCTGCAATTGCAAGCCCTGCTGCCGGGCATCGCGGCAGGCAGCGCGCCGGACGACGTGCGTCGCCAGCTGGAACAGCTGGGGGGATGGTCGATGATGCCGTGGCCTTGAATCCCGATGTCGCCGTGGCCAGCGTGCTGCACAACCAGCCGGCAGCGCCATACGCGGTGCGCCACAGCGTCGACACGGCGGTGGTAGCGCAAGTGGCGGCGCGCGCTGAAGTTGCCGGCGCCACAGCGCATGACGATGACCCTGGCGGGGTTGACCATGAACGTCGGCATGCTGGACCAGCAGGAGCGCCTGCACGATGCGCCCGGCAAGCTCGAGCGCACCGAGCAGACCCGCATGCGCGCCCATCCCGAGCTGGGCGTGGCCCGGTTGAGGCATGCCGGCATCAGCGATCTGGACTGGCTGGACGGCGTGCTGCATCATCACGAAAACGAAGACGGCAGCGGTTATCCGCAAGGCAAGGCGGGCGCGCAGGTCCCGCGCATTGCCAAGCTGATCGCGCTGGCCGAGCGCTATTGCGCGCGCGTGTCGGAACGCAATTACCGCCAGCCCATGTTGCCCAACGCGGCGCTGCGCGACCTGCTGCTGGCACAGCAGACGCTGGACGACCAGCTGGCCGCCGTGCTGATACGCGAGCTGGGCATTTATCCGATCGGCACCTATGTGCGTCTGCTGAACGGTGAAATCGGCGTGGTGTCGCGCAAGGGCCTGGCATCGACCACGCCGCATGTGGAATCCATCGTCGGCCCGCGCGGCGCGCCGCTGGAGGTGTTCCTGCAGCGCGATACCAAGAGCGCGTTGAACGGGATACGGGAAGTGCTGTCCAGCGCGCAAGTGGGCGCCTTGCGGGCGCCGCTGCGGATGGAGCAGGTGTGGGGCCGCGTGGCCGCCGTTTAATTGAGCATGGCATCCAGACGGCCTTGCGCCGCCAAGTCGCGCAGCACGCGGATGGTGTCGATATCCGATTCCTGATAGGCCGAGCGGCGGAATTCGTCGTACATGGCATTGGCCGCATCGGTGGCCGCGTCATGGCCGTCCTGGTACTCGAAGCGCACGTACAGCAGCTCCGGCTCCGGCGACTCGATGGTCATGGTCAGGCTGCTGGCGCTGATGTCCGGCTGCGGCGCCACTTCATAGCGCACCTTGCGCATCGGCTCCAGCAGCACCGTATCCTCGATCACCAGCTTGCCGTAACGCAGGCGGCGGCGGAAGCTGCGCTCGGTGCGATCCTCGATGATGGATTCATCCAGGTGCGGCACGAACAGTTTGGGCGATTCCGCCCGCAGCACCAGGCCGCGCCACAGCTGCTCCAGGCTCAGCGCGTCGATCAGCGGATTGAGTGGATCGTTAATTTCAATTAAATGTTCGAATTTCATAGTACTAACCGTAAAAGCACGATAGCGCCGGGCGCCAATCCCGCATGGTAACGCAAATACCCCATCAGGACTGGCCCAACAGCGGATCGGCGCTGCAGCGCTGGGTGAAGAAATCAATCAAGGCGCGGCTCTGCGGCGGCAGGAATTTCCGGTTCAGGTAGCGCGCCGCCATCACCGAACCGTCCGATCGGTAGTCGGGCAGTATCCGCACCAGTGCCCCGCTGGCTAATGGCTTTGCCTAATGGCTTTGCCACCAGCCCATACGCTGGCCGTACCATGCCGCAACCATCGACGGCAGCCTCGTGCACCGCTATGGCGTTGTCGCTGCGCAAGCGGCCAGCTACCCGCAGCAGCCCAGACGAATGTTGGGGCACGCCGTGCTGGTTCAAGTCGGCCGGCGACGCGCACAGCACCTGTGGCGGTGCGCCAGCGGTCGCACTGGCCGCGCCGGCAGCCAGCCGGCTAGCCCGCACTTCCAGCACGCCGCGGCCCTGTCGCTGACCTCGATCTGGGCAGCGTGGTTCGATCGCCTGGGCGTCAATCGCAGCGTCGCCGATGCCGGCAAGGGGGGGCTGAGCATCGGCGCTGCCGCTGGTGTCGGTTCGATCGCGATCCTGCTGGTCAAGCAGTTGGCCGGGCGCACCGTGCTTGCCACCGCCCCGCGGCCGGCGTCGGTGCGCTGACCACCTCATTGCCCATAACGGCGCGCTGGACAGCCAGCGCAGCATAGGCCAGATCGTGCTGGCCGGGCTCTGAGCGGCAGCGCTGCTACAATGGCTGCTTGATACGCCAGCCATTGCCCCTCAGATGTCCAAAGCACCACAATTCGGCCTGAATGTCCCCCAAAGCGCAGCCGTCACCTACCTGGACGGCCCATGCCTGGTGCTGGCCGGCGCCGGCTCGGGCAAGACGCGGGTGATCACGCAGAAAATCGCCCACCTGATCGAGGACCGCGGCTACGATCCGCGCACCATCGCCGCGCTGACCTTCACCAACAAGGCGGCGCTGGAGATGCAGGAGCGTATCGCCAAGCTGCTCAAGCAGCCGCGCCAGGCCAAGCAGCTGACGGTGTCGACCTTCCACTCGCTGGGTGTGAAGATCCTGCGCCAGGAAGCCAACGGCGTCGGGCTGAAGGACCGTTTCTCGATCATGGACAGCGACGATTGCGGCTCGCTGATCCAGGATCTGGCCATCACCACCGACAAGCAGGTGGTGCGGCGCATCCAGACCGACATCTCGCTGTGGAAGAACGGCCTGGTCGATCCGATGATCGCGCTGCAACAGGCCAAGGACGAGGACGAGGCGCAATCGGCGCGCATCTACGCCAGCTACGTGGCTACGCTGTCGGCCTACCAGGCGGTCGATTTCGACGACTTGATCCGCTTGCCGGTGGAACTGTTCCGCCACAACGAACCGATCCGCGACAAATGGCAGCGCCGCCTGCGCTACCTGCTGATGGACGAGTACCAGGATACCAACACCTGCCAGTATGAGCTGGTCAAGCTGATGGTGACCGGCATCGGCAAGAAGCCGATGTTTACCGCCGTGGGCGACGACGACCAGGCGATCTATGCGTGGCGTGGCGCATCGGTGGAAAACCTGAAGACGTTGCAGACCGACTTCCCCGACCTGCAAGTGATCAAGCTGGAGCAGAACTACCGCTCCACCACGCGCATCTTGCAGGCGGCTAACGCGGTGATCGGCAACAATCCCAAGCTGTTCGAGAAATCGCTGTGGTCCGAGCACGGCCTGGGCGAGCCGATCAAGGTGCTGGGCATGGCCAACGACGATCAGGAAGCCGAACAGGTGGCGATCATGATTTCGGCCGCCCGTTTCGAGCGCAAGAACAAGTGGTCCGACTACGCCATCCTGTACCGCGGCAACCACCAGGCGCGCGTGATCGAGCAATGCCTGCGCAAGGAGCGCATACCGTACACCATCTCCGGCGGCCAGAGTTTCTTCGACAAAGCCGAGATCAAGGACATCATTTCCTACTTGCGCTTGCTGGCAAATACCGACGACGATCCGGCGTTTATCCGTGCGGTGACCACGCCACGCCGTGGCGTCGGCCAGTCGACGCTGGAAACGCTGGGCACCTTCTCGGGCCAATGGCAGTGTTCGCTGTTCGAGGCCGTGTTCAAGGGGGGCATCGAAGGTTTGCTGAACGATCGCCAGCTGCATCCGCTGCGCGAGTTCTGCAACTTCATCAACCACCTCGAATCGCGCGCCAGCCGGCCGGGACCGAGCGGCAGCGGCGACAACGCGGCGCAGGTGCTGGATGACATGCTGGAAGCGATCAACTATGAATCCTATCTGTATGACATGTTCGACGAGCGCGCCGCGCAGGGCAAGTGGCAGAACGTGCTTGAATTCACCAACTGGCTGAAGGAGCGCGGCCGCGGCGGCAAGGACCGCGACGGTGACGAAAAGAACGTGCTGGAACTGACGCAGATGGTGGCCTTGATGTCGATGCTGGAAGGCCAGGACGAGGACCCGGATGCGGTACGCATGTCGACCCTGCATGCATCGAAGGGACTGGAATATCCGCACGTATTTCTGGTCGGCGTGGAAGAAGGCATCCTGCCGCACAAGGGCGATCCCGATGCGCCGGCCGAAACCATCGCGGCGCGGGTGCAGGAAGAGCGGCGCCTGATGTACGTCGGCATCACGCGCGCGCAGCGCACGCTGCAGATCACCTGGTGCAAGAAGCGCAAGCGTGCCGGCGAACAGGTGCATTGCGACCCGTCGCGCTTTATCAAGGAGATGGAACTCGATGTCGGCACTGCGGCGCCGATGGAATCGGAAGTGCTGACCCCGAAGGAGCGCCTGGCGCGCATGAAAGAGCTGCTGGCCACGCCCAAGGCCTAAGCAGCCGGCCGGGGTAAAATGCCTGCTTTCAAGGGGAGTTCGCAGTGAATACCGAAGACCGCTTCATCGACATCGAAATCAAGCTGGCGCACCAGGAACACATGGTGGAATCGCTGAACCAGCGCATCATCGAGCAGCAGCAGCAGATCGACAAGCTGGAGCAAATGTGCGCCGCGCTGGTCCAGCATGTGCGCAACCAACCTCAAGGCGGCAGCAGCCCGGCCGCGCACGAGCCGCCACCGCACTACTGATGGCATTGTGCGCCTGTGTATGGTGGCAGGTAGCGCATCCCGGCTGCGCTGAAGCCGATCAAGAGCGGGAGTGAGGCAATGGGCAAAAGCAGGCTGGAAGCATTCAGTGATGGCGTCATCGCGATCATCATCACCATCATGGTGCTGGAATTGAAGGTGCCGCATGGCGCGGATTGGGCGGCGCTACAACCGCTGTGGCCAGTGTTCCTCAGCTACGTGTTGAGCTTCATCTACGTTGGGATATTTTGGAATAATCATCATCATTTGGTGCATGCGGTGACCCAAGTTAGCGGCGGCGCACTGTGGGGCAACCTGCATTTGTTGTTCTGGCTGTCGCTGTTGCCGTTTGTCACGGGATGGGTGGGCGAGAACCATTTCGCTGCGCTGCCGCTGGCCTGCTATGGCGCCGTGCTGTTCATGTGCAGCATTTCCTACTTTGTGCTGGCCACCTGCCTGGCCGCCAATAACCCGACCTTGAAGCTGGCCCTGGGGCGCGACCGTAAGGGAAAAATGTCGACCTTGCTGTATGCCGTCGGCATCGTGCTCTCCTGTGCGGCACCGATGGCCGGTTTTGCCGTGTATGTGCTGGTCGCCATGATCTGGTTCATTCCGGACCGGCGTATCGAGGTGCGTCTGCAGCACTAGAGGGCTCCCGTCCGGCCAGGATGCGCAGCAGGTAGTCCCTGGCCGCGGCCTTGTCCAAGCCCTTTTCCAGCAGGTGCGGCAGCAGCTTGTCGAACAGTTGGCGGCGGTGCTGGCCGGCTTCGGAAATGTCGCGTCGGTCCGAAAAGAAATCCATCAGCGTCGAACCGCACAGGCAATTGCGGTACGCTTCGACGATGGCGATATTGTTGTCGTCGAAACCTTGCTTGAGCCCGGTGATGCTTTGGCGGATAGCCTGGGTTTGCAGCATGAACTCGTCCGCCGTGGCATAGACCCGTCCACAATAGTTGCAATGCTTGGGAAAGGCGGCCACCGCCAGGGCTTGTAAGCCTTCAAAAAAGCACGCTTCCTGCATCACGCGACCCTCCCTTGTGATTACCAGTATGGCTAAATTTGCCGCCGAAAAACTCACCAATATTCACCGACGCTGAACATGCCGCTCCTTCGGGAAATGTGCGTGCCGGGCGATGATCCTTCCATGCCGTGTGCGATGCAGCATTTTTCATAAGTGACTCACCGATAAGTGCCTGATATTATCTTGCGCTACCGTGCTGCAGATCATGCCAGCCTTCCTTGGCGTTTTTACGAAAGATAAAACATGTCCCGTCCCGCAATGCTTGTACTGGCGGCCAGCCTCGGCCTGGCACTGTCGCAATACGCCCTGGCGGCGCCGGCTGCTCCAGCCGCTATCGCTGCCAATCCGCTGTTCAAGGCCAGCACCCTACCGTTCCAGTACCCCGCGTTCGACAAGATCAAGGACGAGCATTTCGCACCGGCCTTCGCCGAGGGCATGCGCATCCAGCTGAAGGAAATCGACGCCATCGCCAACAATCCGCAAGCACCCACCTTCGACAACACCATCGTGGCGATGGAAAAATCCGGCCAGCTGCTGACCCGCGTGCAGACCATCTTCGGCAACCTGCAAGGCGCCAACACCGATGACGCACTGGACGCGGTTGACCGCGAAATGTCGCCCAAGCTGGCCGCCCACGCCGACACCATCTTCCTGAACGCCAAGCTGTTCGCCCGCATCAAGTCGCTGTACGGACAGCGCGACCAGCTGCACCTGGACGCGGAAGCCAAGCACCTGCTGGAGCGCTATCACACCGATTTCGTGCGCGCCGGCGCCAACTTGTCGGACGCCGACAAGGCCAAGCTGAAGACCATCAACGGCGACATCGCCACGCTGCAAACCACCTTCACCCAGAACGTGTTGAAGGAAAGCAACGCCTCGGCGCTGATCGTCGACAGCCGCGAAGCACTGGCCGGCATGACCGACGCCGCCATCGATGCCGCCGCTGCCGCCGCCAAGGCCAAGGGCATGGACGGCAAGTTCCTGGTCGCCGTGGTCAACACCAGCGGCCAGCCGCCGCTGGCGGTGCTGAGCAATCGCGCCACCCGCGAGAAGCTGATGGCGCTGTCGCTGGCGCGCGGCAGCCATGGCGGCGAATTCGATAACCGCGACGTGGTGCTGAAGATTGCCAAGGCGCGCGCTGAAAAAGCCGCGCTGCTGGGCTACGCCAACTTTGCCGCCTACTCGCTGGAAGACCAGACTGCGCATGACACCGCCGCCGTCAACAAGCTGCTGACCGAGCTGGCCACGCCGGCCGTCAACAACGCCAGGAAGGAAGCGGCCGACCTGCAAGCGCTGGTCGATGCGGAAAAGGGCGGCTTTCAGATCGACGCCGCCGACTGGGCCTACTACACCGACAAGTTGCGGGCCCAGCGCTTCGCCTTCGACGAAAACCAGCTGAAGCCTTACTTCGAACTGGATAACGTGCTGACCAAGGGCGTGTTCTACGCCGCCGGCAAGCTGTATGGCCTGTCGTTCAAGGAGCGCAAGGATCTGCCGGTGTACAACCCGGACGTGCGCGTGTTCGACGTGTTCGACGCCAACGGCAAGCAACTGGCCATCTTCATCGCCGACATGTACGCCCGCTCCAACAAGCAGGGCGGCGCCTGGATGAACGAATACGTGTCGCAATCGGCGCTGATGGGCACCCATCCGGTGGTGGCCAATCACCTGAACATTCCGAAACCGCCAGCGGGCGAGCCGACGCTGCTGACCTACGATGAAGTGAAGACCGCCTTCCACGAATTCGGCCACGCGCTGCACGGCATGTTCTCCAACGTCAAGTATCCGCGCTTTGCCGGCACCAGCGTGCCGCGCGACTTCGTCGAATATCCGTCGCAAGTCAACGAGATGTGGGCCGTCTGGCCGGAAGTGCTGGCCAACTACGCCAGGCATTACAAGACCGGCGCGGCGATGCCGAAGGAACTGCTGGACAAGGTAGTCGCATCGAAGAAATTCAATCAGGGCTTCCTGACCACCGAGTATCTGTCGGCCTCGCTGCTGGACCAGCGCTGGCACCAGCTGGCGCCGTCGCAGATCCCGACCGACGTGCTGGGCTTTGAAGCGACTGCGCTCAAGGAGATGGGCGTCGACTTCGCGCCGGTGCCGCCGCGCTACCGCACCAGCTACTTCTCGCACAGCTTCTCGGGCGGCTACTCGGCCGGCTACTACGCCTACCTGTGGTCGGAAAAACTGGACGCCGACACCGTCGAGTGGTTCAAGGAAAAGGGCGGCCTGAAACGCGAGAACGGCGACTGGTTCCGCAAGACCCTGCTCTCGCGCGGCGGCACCGACGATGCGCTGCAGCTGTTCCGCAACTTCCGCGGCCGCGACGCCATCATCGAGCCGCTGCTGGAACGCCGTGGCCTGACTGGTAAATAACACCATCGTTTATACGGAAATCATACATGAACCGCCACAACCTGATTCTTGCCGCCGGCCTTGCCGCCATCTTTTGCGCCGGTAGCACCGCTGCGGCTGCCCCGGCGTCGCTGCTCCCGGCCCGCAATCCGTTTGCGCAGGAGAGCAAGCTGCCGTTCCACTATCCGCAGTTCGACCAGATCAAGAACGAGGACTACGCGCCGGCCTTCGCCGAAGGCATGCGCCAGAACGCCGCCGAAATCGACGGCATCGCCAACAACCACAAGCCGGCCACGTTCGACAACACCATCGTCGCGCTGGAGAAGTCCGGCCAGCTGCTCGCGCGCGTGTCCAGCGTGTTCTACAACCTGTCCGGCGCCAACACCAACGACAGCTTCAAGGCGCTGGAGCGCGAGCTCGGTCCCAAGCTGGCTGCCCACAACGACACTATCCGCCTCAATCCCAAGCTGTATGCCCGCATCAAGTCGCTGTACGACAAGCGCGACCAGCTGCACCTGGACGCCGAGTCAAAGTATTTGCTGGAGCGCTATAACACCGACTTCGTGCGGGCCGGCGCCAAGCTGTCGGACGCCGACAAGGAAAAGCTGAAGGTCATGAACGGCGAACTGGCCAAGCTGTCGACCAGCTTCGCCCAGAACGTGCTGGAAGAAGCCAACGCCTCGGCGCTGATCGTCGACAGCCGCGAAGAACTGGCCGGCATGTCGGACAAGGCGATCGACGCGGCAGCGGCCACCGCCAAGGCGCGCGGTCTGGAAGGCAAGTTCGCCATCCCGGTGGTCAACACCACCGGCCAGGCCAGCCTGGCGGTGCTGAGCAAGCGCGCCGTGCGCGAACGCCTGATGGCCGCTTCGCTGGCGCGCGGCAGCCATGGCGGTCTGTACGACAACACCCAGATAGTGCTGCAACTGGCCCAGCTGCGCGCCGACAAGGCCGCGCTGCTGGGCTATCCTAGCTTCGCCGCCTATGCGCTGGAAGACCAGACCGCGCACGATCCGCAAGCGGTCAACAAGATGCTGGCCGAATTCGCCCGCCCTGCCGTTGCCAATGCCAAGAAGGAGGGGGCCGAGATCCAGCAGGTGATCGACCGGGAAAATGGCGGCTTCCAGCTGGCTGCGCAGGACTGGTCCTTCTACAGCGACAAAGTGCGTGCCGAGCGCTTCAACTTCGACCAGAGCCAGCTGCGTCCCTACTTTGAGCTGAACAATGTGCTGATGAACGGCGTGTTCTACGCCGCGAACAAGGTGTACGGCCTGAGCTTCAAGGAGCGCAAGGATTTGCCGGTGTACGACCCGGACGTGCGCGTGTTCGACGTGTTCGATGCCGACGGCAAGCAGCTGGCGATCTTCATCGGCGATTACTATGCCCGCGCCAACAAGCGCGGTGGTGCATGGATGAATGCCTATGTGTCGCAAAACTCGCTGCTGGGCACCCAGCCGGTGGTGGCCAATCACCTGAACATTCCGAAGCCGAACGCCGGTGAGCCGACGCTGCTGACCTATGACGAACTGCGCACCATGTTCCACGAGTTCGGCCACGCGCTGCACGGCATGTTCTCCAACGTGAAGTACCCGCGCTTCGCCGGCACCCGCGTGCCGCGCGACTTCGTCGAGTTCCCGTCGCAGGTCAACGAAATGTGGTCGGTATGGCCGGAAGTGCTGGCCAACTACGCCAAGCATTACCAGAGCGGCGCGCCGATGCCGCAGGAACTGCTGGACAAGGTGCAGGCGTCGAAGAAGTTCAATGAAGGCTTCCGCACCACCGAGTACCTGGCCGCCTCCATCCTGGACCAGAAATGGCACCAGCTGGGCGTGTCGCAGATGCCAAGTGATGTCGTGGCCTTCGAGACGGCCAGCCTGAAGGAAGCCGGCGTTGACTACGCACCGGTGCCGCCGCGCTACCGCAGCAGCTACTTCTCGCACGTGTTCTCTGGTGGTTATTCGGCCGGCTACTACGGCTACCTGTGGTCCGAGAAGCTCGATGCCGACACCGTCGAGTGGTTCAAGGAAAACGGCGGCATGCTGCGCAAGAACGGCGACTACTTCCGCAAGATGCTGCTGTCCAAGGGCGGCACCATGGATGCGATGCAGATGTACCGCGCCTTCCGCGGCCGCGATGCGCAAATCGCGCCATTGCTGGAGCGCCGCGGCTTGAGCGCACAGTAAGCGTTGTTATCGCACCGACGCCAGACTCGATTTATGTAAGAATCGGGTCTGGCATCTTTTTTTGAGTAAGATAGACCATGAATGAGCAAGACCTCCACGGCATCACGCTGGAAGCCATCGTCACGCGCCTGCAGGCGCATTACGGTTGGCAGCAGCTGGCACTGCGGATCGACATCAACTGTTTCATCAGCGATCCCAGCATCAAGTCCAGCTTGAAATTCCTGCGCAAGACGCCTTGGGCACGGAAGAAAGTCGAAGAACTTTATCTGGCGACCATATTCACCGATTGACACCACTGGGGACATACCATGGACAGCAACCTGAAAGCTTCGTTGAAGGCCCTGCACACCAGGCTGGCCGATGCCGGCCCGGTCGATGAGGAATTGCAGGCGTTGCTGAAGCAGTTGAATGGCGATATCGCGCAATTGCTGGAACGGGGCAGCGCACCGGCCGAAGCCGGCGCCACCACCACCTATGGACTGGCTGAGCGCACGCAGGAAATCTCAGCCAGGTTTGCGGCCCAGCATCCGACGCTGGAACCGGCGCTGCGCGAGCTGGGCAACATCCTGTCCAGCATGGGCATTTGAATAGAGCCCGGGGAAAGCCAGCCCCCCGGGCGGCCAGCGTTACGGAAACGCTAGCATCGGCGGTTCCATACCGCCAAAGCTGATTTCGGGATGGCGTCGGGCGATCATGTCTTCGATCTCGCTCACGCGTCCCACGGGTACATCGACGATCAACAGCACCTGGCCCTGTTCGATGGGCTCGGCAAACTGCTTGAGGCGGGTATTTGGCACCGCCGCCGCATTCATGCCGGAAGCCCAGCCGCCAAAGACGGCGCCGCCCAGGGTCACCAGCAAGATGGCTGCGGTGCGCAAGGTCATGCCGTCGATCGGGAACATGGTCAGGAAAATGCCGGCGCCGAGGCCGACCACGGCACCGATCACCACGCCCAGCTGGGCGCCGTGGATCAGGTCAGTCTTGTGCAGGAACGTCACGCAAGGCATGCCATCGGGCAGGCATTCCTTGGCCATGAAGCGCATGTGGCCGATTTCTATGCGGGCCAATAACAGTTCGTCGAGCATGGCGCGGGCGCTTTGTATATCGGGCAGCATGAAATAGAGTCGGCGGCGCATGATGTATCCCTCCCAAGGTTGTGTCATTTAGTTATAGCAAAGCTATCGCTTAAAGCAATGAGAGACTGACATCATGTAGTGCTGCGCAATACTGCCGTCTATGCACAAGTTATTGAAAAATAAAAGAATTTTCAAAAATAATTGCCCAAAAAAGCGGCAACGGGTGAGCGGAAGCATGGTATTTCCGGTACAATGCTGTCCGATATGAACTCCCCTGCCAATTTATTTGCGACCGTCCCCAAGCGGTCTGCGCGCGCTGCGGCTGCGCCTTTCCTTCCCATGTCCCGCGCCGAAATGGACGCCCTGGGCTGGGACGAGTGCGACGTTATCCTGATCACCGGCGACGCCTACATCGACCATCCGAGCTTCGGCATGGCCCTGGTCGGCCGCCTGCTGGAAGCGCAAGGCTTCCGGGTCGGCATCATCAGCCAGCCAGACTGGCATAGCGCGGACGCCTTCCGCGTGCTGGGCAAGCCGCGCCTGTACTATGGCATCACCGCCGGCAATATGGACTCGATGGTCAACCGCTACACGGCCGACCGCAAGATCCGCTCCGACGATGCCTACACCGCCAATGGCGAACCGAACAAACGCCCCGACCGCGCCGTCACCGTGTACGCGCAGCGCGCGCGCGAAGCCTTCCCCGGTACGCCTATCGTGATCGGCTCGATCGAAGCATCGCTGCGCCGCATCGCCCACTACGATTACTGGTCGGACAAGGTGCGCCGTTCGGTACTGGCCGATTCCAAGGCCGACCTGCTGATCTTCGGTAACGCCGAGCGGGCGCTGGTCGACCTCAGCCACCGCATGGCGGCCGGCGAGGACATCAAGCACATCCGCGACTTGCGCGGTACGGCTTTCATGGTGTCGCCGGGCTGGCTGCCGGGACCGGACTGGGGCGTGCACAACAGCACCCGGGTCGATGTGCCGGGCAAGATCGAGGCGCATCCGGACCCGTATGCGATGGTGCAGCAGAACACCGCGTCCTGCGCCAGCGACAATGGCGGCGCCAAGGATGATGAGGGCATGGTTGAGCCCAAGCCGGTCGAAGTCATCAAGCCGATCCGCATCATGACGCGCGAAGAGCGCCAGGCCATGGCCAAGGAAAAGCATGAGCGCACCGTGGTGCGCCTGCCTTCGTACGAAACCGTCAGTACCGATCCGGTGATGTATGCACACACTTCGCGGGTGTTCCACCTGGAGTCGAATCCGGGCAACGCCCGCGCCATGGTGCAGGCGCATGGCGAGCGCGACGTGTGGCTGAACCCGCCGCCGCTGCCGCTGGCCATGGATGAGATGGACGGCGTGTACGACATGAACTACGCGCGCGCACCGCATCCCTCATATGGCAAGGCGCACATTCCGGCGTGGGAGATGATCCGCTTTTCGGTAAACATCATGCGCGGCTGCTTCGGCGGCTGCACCTTCTGTTCGATCACCGAGCACGAAGGGCGCATCATCCAAAGCCGTTCCGAGCCGTCCATCCTGCGCGAGATCGAACACATCCGCGACAAGACTAAGGGCTTTACCGGCACCATTTCCGACCTGGGCGGGCCGACCGCCAATATGTACCGGCTGGCCTGCAAGAGCAAGGAAATCGAAACCTCGTGCCGCCGCCTGTCGTGCGTGTACCCGTCGATCTGCGTCAACCTGGGCACCGACCACAGCAAGCTGATTTCCTTGTACCGCAAGGCGCGCGCCATCCCCGGCGTGAAGAAGATCCTGATCTCCTCCGGCCTGCGCTACGACTTGGCGGTACGTTCGCCCGAGTACGTGAAAGAACTGGTGACCCATCACGTGGGCGGCCTGCTGAAGATCGCGCCGGAGCACACCGAAGAAAACACGCTGTCGAAGATGATGAAGCCGGGCATCGGCGCCTACGACGAGTTCAAGGCCATGTTCGACCGCTTCTCGCTGGAAGCGGGCAAGAAGCAGTACCTGATCCCGTACTTCATCGCCGCCCACCCGGGCACGACCGACCTGGACATGCTGAACCTGGCGCTGTGGCTGAAGAAGAACAACTTCAAGCTGGACCAGGTGCAGACCTTCATGCCGACGCCGATGGCAATGGCCACCACCATGTACCACACGCGCAAGAATCCGCTGCACAAGGTGACGGAGGATTCGGAAATCGTCGAAACGGCGCGCAGCGGCAAGATACGCCGCACGCACAAGGCGTTCTTGCGCTACCAGGATCCGGAAAACTGGCCGATTCTGCGGGAGGCGCTGATCGCCATGGGCCGGGGCGACCTGATCGGCAATGGCGACAAGCATTTGATCCCGGCCTGGTCGGCCGGCGAAGCCCATGGCAAGCCGGCCGACGGCCGCCGCGCTGCGCCGCTGGCGCCGCCCGTTGCCAAGGGCAAGAGCGGCATTGCCGCCCAGGCGCCGCGCGGCCCGCGGGCCAATGCGCTGACCGGTTCGCTGACGGCGCGCCAGGCCATCGACACCAAGCCGCGCGCCTCCATCCTCGACACCATCAAGGTCAAGAAGCCGGCTCGGCCGGCCGCCGCCGCACCGCGCGGCCGCAAATGAACGCCGGCGTAAACGGCGGATAGGCCAAAAACCGCGGATAGACCAAAAACCGGGGACCGACCACGATTTTCCTAACCGGGAAATCGCGCTCTGTCCCCGGTTTTTATTGGTCGCCGGTTTTTGTTTTCATGTTCCAGAGGAAATATTGTTAAACTGTGCCATCGGCGCAATAGCGCGGATAATTCAGCGCTGCTCGGCCCATCGGCCGGCGGCGCTTGCGGCTACACTGGCAGCATGCTGGCACTGTGTGCATGCCGCGCGCCATCCGAACCTGGGAAAAATTGGAACATCATGAAAAACTCGTTTAAATTTTCGCCGTGGCTGTTGCTGCCGCTGCTGGCCGCACTGACCGCCTGCGGCGGTGGCGGCGGTGGCAGTTCCAGCGGCGGCAGCGCCACGCCGACGCTGCAATCGATCACCGTCACGCCGGCCAGCCCGACCCTTGCCATCGGCACCAGCACGCAAATGGTGGCCACCGGCACCTATTCGGACGGCAAGACCGCCGCCATTGCCACCGGCCTGACCTGGGCCGCCGCGGGCGGCAGCACCGTGGTGTCGGTGTTTAGCAGCGGCCTGGTGACCGGCAAGGCGGTCGGCAGCGATACCATCAGCGCCACCGTCGGCAATGTGGTCGGCAATACCACCGTCACGGTGACCGCGCCGTGGACCAATGTGTCCGCCGGCGGTAACCAGACCGTGGCCCGCAAGGCCGACGGCAACCTGTATGCCTGGGGCTCGAACATCAAGGGCCAGCTGGGCGACAGCACCACCACTGACCGCAACAAGCCGGTGCTGGTGACCGGCGGCGTGTCGACCTGGAAGCAGATCGCCGTCGGCGAACAGTTCACGCTGGCGCTGCGCGCCGACGGCTCGCTGTGGGCCTGGGGCTATAACCAGAACGGCCAGCTGGGCGACGGCACCACCATCGACAAGGCCACGCCGGTGCATATCGGCACGGCCACCGACTGGGTGTCGATCTCGGCCGGCAAGGCGCACTCGCTGGCAGTCAACAAGGGCGGCATCCTGTTTGCCTGGGGCCGCAACTTCAACGGCCAGCTGGGCGACAACACCAATATCGATAAACTGGTGCCGACCAAGATCGGCACCGCCACCAACTGGCTCAAGGTCGCCGCCGGCAGTACCCACAGCCTGGCCATCCGCCAGGACGGCTCGCTGTACGCCTGGGGCGGCAACAGCAACGGCCAGGTCGGCAACGCGGGCCTGATCGACATCCTGGCGCCGGTCAAGATCGGCGCCTCGACCTGGGTCGCGATTGCGGCAGGCGACAAGCATTCGATGGCCATCCGCGCTGACGCCACGCTGTGGGGCTGGGGCTCGAACAGCAATGGCCAGGTGGGCAACAACGGTTCGCTGAACGTATCGGCGCCGGTGCAGGTATCGACTTTCAGCAACTGGACGGTGGTGGCCGCGGGCTCTGCCCACACCATGGGCGTGCGCACCGACGGCACGCTGTGGGGCTGGGGTTCGGACAGCGACAACCAGCTGGGCGACGGCCTGGGCATCGACATCGGCTCGCCGGCCCAGGTCGGCAGCGCCACCAACTGGAGCACGGTGAGCACCGGCGCCTCGCATACCTTCGGCATCCAGACCGACGGCACGCTGTGGGGCTGGGGCCGCAATGCCGAGGGCCAGCTGGGCAACGGCACCCTGGTCAACGTGCCGCTGCCGGCCGTGCTGCCGTAAGCCTTGCGCTTCACCATGCCCGACGGGCGGCTGGCGCAAGCCCGCCGCCCGTTGTTTTTTGCCGTTCTGTCTGCTTGCCGGGCACTGTGCAGCGGCCCGATGCGGCTACAATTTGCTTGTCGTCACGCTAGATGCCAGGATACCAGTGCACCGCTGCCCGCCCGCCC
>FSZM01000108.1_pt1 | contig 39328 bp, 39 predicted proteins | sample 1638831 | NCBI WGS metagenome assembly FSZM01 (sample SAMEA3914813, study PRJEB12502) | metagenome | biome: forest; material: soil | place: Canada | collected 2011-07-07 | depth 0.3 m
GAGTTTGTAATATTGAATGGCGTTGGAGAGCGTGCAAACCCTGGCGAGAAAGACAGGGCGTCCATGCTGCTCAGATGCGCGGCCATTGGCACGAGGCTGGTACGAAGCGAGGAAAGAAGTCGGCAAGTGGCGATTCAAGCCGAAAAGAATGACCCAGAATGTTTCTTCATGTTATCTCTCCAGGTTTTGCAGGCATTTCAAATGACGCAGAAATTCGCTGCTGATTTACATTTTGTCTGTCAGGTTGAAGCCCATCGTGAGCGGCTGCTTCGTCATGACCCGGCTCAATGCCGCCGACGGTTCCGTTTCCTGGAACATGTTTTCGAGCGCAGCGTGCTTGTTGGTCCGATTGGTGACAGACGCGCTCACCCTCCAACCGTGGGGCGATTCCAGGCCAAAGTGCAAATTGGTCAAATTGGTCAAATTGTAGGCAGGTAACTTTGCAAAGTATCCCGTTGATTGATAGGGATAAACGAAGCTCAGCGAATAACCGGAATCCACCTAAGCACTGTCTACCTCGGCCGTAAAGGTAACAATTATGGCCATCTCTAGAAACCTAGTCTGCCGTTCGCCGGTCTGGTCTTCAACCTGAACCAATACTTCTCCCATAAGTAAGCCGGGGGCCAGGTATGTTGGAGGAGACCGTTTCCCTGGCTACGCGGGAGCTCAAGCCCAGCGCTTACTTAGTGGCCAAGGACGACAGGATGACGCCGCCGGCAGCCCAGCGCATCATGGCGAAGCGCATCAAGGTCGACGCGACTGAAGCGCCAGACAGCCATGCCGTGTAGGTGTCGCAGTCTAGGCCGAGGAAGCCCTGATGGAACAGGCCGCCAGTGCAATCGCAGCAAGTCGGTGGAGCCTGACCAACAACCAGCGCAAGCGGGGTCTCGGCCTGTGCTGCCTGTATTTGCGGAAGGTGAAGGGTTTTAAATGGAAGCACATGCGTCGGCAGGATGTTTCGCAAGTTGGCACTGACGCTGCAGATCAAGCCGCAGCATCGTCTGGTGCGGTAGATGTATCCCAGCCTAAAGCGGTGGTGCTCCTGATTGAGCAGGCAGCCAAGGCGATTGCTGACCAACAGTCAGGTCGTGTAGCAGGGCGCAGGCATGTAGCATGCATCTGCCTGCGCCTTGCGTCATGCAAAACAACCTGGCCATTGCCACGGCGTGGTTGCGGCCAGTCAGTAGCTCATGGCGATGCATATTGTTCGACGAGATAGTCGATCAATACCCGCACCGCCGGCGACATGCCCCGGTGAGATGGGAAAACCAGGTAGACCGTCACGTCTTGCGCATGCCACTCAGGAAAAACATGGACCAGGTTTCCTGTCGCCATCTCCGTCTCGGCTATCTCGCGAGGCAACAAGGCAATGCCGCGGCCCGCGCGCGCCGCCGCGACCAGGATGTTGAAATCGCCGGTCCACAGCACAGGATCGAATACTGCCGCGCGCTTGATGCCGCCTGGGCCTAGCATGGTCCAGCTAGGGCGCAGTGTCTCCTCCTGAAAGCTGAGAAACGGAAGGTGAGCCAATTCGGCCGGGCTGGCAGGGATGGCGTTTTCTGCGAGAAACTCCGGGCTGGCTGCAAACACCAGGCGGCTGATGCCCAGTTTGCGCATGGCGAGCGATTCATCGGGAAGTTGCAGCCGCGCGCGTATCGCAACATCGACCTGCTCGGCAAACAGATCAACCGGACGGTTCGTTGCCATCACCTGCACCCGCAAATGCCTATACTTGGCTAAGAAGCCAGGGATGATACGTGCCAGCGTATATTGCGCGATGCCGGTCGGACAGCTCAGCCTGACGATGCCGCTGGGTTCCTGGCGCAGCTGCGCAATGTTCTGTTCGGCGTCGGCCAGTTCGTCAAGGATCGCCTTGCAGCGCACGTAGTACGAGTTCCCCACCTCGGTCAGCCGCACATTGCGGGTCGAACGCTCCAGCAGTCGCACGCCCAAGCGCGATTCCAGTCTGGCGACATAGCGGCTGACGCTCGATTTTGGACTATTGAGAAATCGAGCGGCTGCGGAAAAGCCATTTTGCTCCACCACCGCGGTGAAATAGACGATCTCGTTCAGGTCGTTCACGCTGGCTATCGGCTCAGAAAAATGAACATGGCGTCACATTATCCCACTGTGCAATAAAGGTCCAGCCGATATTGTTCCACACAGGGAACGCTGTGTTGCCGACAAACTGTCTTGTTTAGCTTGCTGCCATCTCCTACTATGCTCTCGTCAATACCTTGATTGCTCCGGCAAATCAATGACGATACTTATCCAACAGCAAGGAGCGCTAACCACCATGGATCATCCCACGCTGTATTTCCCATTGGCCGGACGCTGGCTGACTTATCGTCAGCCAAGTAAGAAGGCGGTGGCGGCATGATCAAGCTGCGCTCTAGAGCGGAACTTGGTGGTGGCGACTTTGGCTGGTTGAGGGCGCTGCACCATTTCTCTGTCAGTGAAAGCGGCAATCCCGCACATGGGCCGATCGGCGGCCTGTTTGTGTGGAATGACGATGAGATTGCGTCGGGGACCGGCTTTCCCATGCACCCGCATCGCGACGTTGAAATCATCACCTACGTCAGGGAAGGGGCGATTTCACACCGCGACAGTCTGGGCAACCAGGGTAAGACTGTCGCTGGCGATGTTCAAGTCATCAGCGCCGGCGCCGGCATCATGCATGCCGAATTCAATGCCGAAGAGATTACGACGAAAATTTTTCAGATCTGGCTACGGCCGCGGGCATCCGGCGGCATGCCGCGCTGGGACAGCAAGCCTTTCCCCAGCGCCGATCGCGCCGGAAAATTTATGGTTTTGGCGAGCGGCTATCAGGATGATGTTGGTGCGCTCGCCATCCGCGCGGACGCTCGTGTCCTGGGAGCGAGCTTGGCGGCAGGGCAGGATATTTGTTACGAATTCCCGCCAGGCGGCAAAGCCTATCTCGTCGCGGTACGCGGCAGGCTGCAAATCAATCAGCTTGCACTAGACGCAAGGGATGGCGCCTCCATACAGGGGGAGCAATCACTGCACATTACGGCATTTGCCGATACAGAAATCCTCATGGTCGTAGTGACCTGATTTGGGAGCAGCTCAATGTCGCAAGTCGACTCTTTGGAAGCTATCCGGCGTGACCTTGAATCTGGCCAGAGAAGCGCGCTTGCTACTAAGCAGCGGGCAAATCCCGATAGTCTGAACTTAATTCCGCTGGTCAACGAGTATCTCGCTACTGCCCGCACGCGTAGAGCCCTGCGGCTGCTATTGCGTGGGCAAGATATCATTGCCGCGTAGTGCTGCTGGCTAGCCTGCCGGGCTGCCATGCGGCGATCGTTTTTTTCGACAGTGCCAAACGTCCATGGCCAGAACCGGCCCCTGACTGGCCCCGCCACGTCAGTCGGGCCGGCGCCCCGTCGTCGAGACGGGCGCGGTGCCGCCAACGGCCATGAATCTGGCGACCGCGCAAACCGTGCGACTGAGATGAAGAGCCGCGTTTTTTATTTCAGCGCCGCTTGCCTGTCCATTGCCACACTGGGTTTGCTATCAGATAACAAGGCAGTCAGCGCAGACTGACCAGAAATCGGCTGCGCCACGGCTGTTATCGTAACATTGGAACAAGTGGCATTGCGCGAGAGCGACCAAGCGCGTGCGTCCGCGGCGATCCGGGCCGCCAGCTCGGCGATGAGCCGCTGCTGGGCTTGCACCTGCGCCGGATACCCACCGGGCGAGGCCGCGTCGAACTGGCCACGGCACGTCAGCCGGGCATTGCCCGCTTCATCGGCCAGGCCCAGGCTCCAGTCGGCGTCGAGCTGGGACCGTTGACCGGGCCAGATGTCGAAGCGGCGCACCTGGAGCTTGATCCGCATGACCTGCTTGTCGCCGGGGCGGGCGAGCCCGGCGATGTCCTGGGTGGCCAGATGGCGCGTCAGTTTTGCCGACAATGCCTCGCGCACTTCATCGCCCAGCGGCCCGGCCCAGCGCTCCCCATCGAGCACCACGACGCCGCTGTCTCCTTGCCGCACGACCAGTTGCGGCTGGTCGAGTTGGGCGGGGATGCCGACTGGCAAGACCTCAATCAGGAAGGGCGCCGGCTGCTTGGCCGCTGCGACTTGCTCGATTGGCGCAAGCAGGGTGTGGTAGTGGACCGGCGCCGACGAGCAGGCCGTGAGGCCGACAACGGCGGCCAGCTGGCAAAGGCGGAAAAGGCGTCTCATCGCTGTGGCTCCTTTGTGGTGGTCGGTTGATGGGGGGGGAGCGCGGCCGATGGCGCATCGTCCGGAATGCCGCGGAGCAAGGACTGTGGGTGCCGCCCGAGCAGTTCGGTCAGCGTGCGCAGCGAACGGGCGGCACGCTGTACTTCCTGCAATGTCCGGCCCAAGTCCTGCTGCAACGGCGCGTCGTCGGCCAACATGCCTTGCGCGGCGCCGAACGTCTTCTGCGCTTGCTGGAGGGTGCGCGTGGTCTCCGGCAGTACTTGGCCGTTGACTTGCTTAAGGGTATTGCCCAGGCCCGCCAGCGTGGCATCGAGATTGTTGGCAATGGACGCGAGCGGCAACTTGTCGATCTTGCCCACGATACTGGCTACCTGCTCCTGCACCCGGTCGAAAGTACCGTCGATCGTGGGCACCGTCAGCGGACGGGCATTGACATCAAACGGCACGTGCGGTGCAGTCGGCACGACATCGAGCGAGATATAGAGTTGCCCAGTGAGCAAATTGCCTGAGCGTGCCTGCGCACGCAGGCCATGCTCGACCATCTTTTGCAAGAACTGCGCCACGTGTTGCTGGTTGTCGCCCCCCCGATCCCGTTCCCGCTTTAGGGTAGCCAGGACGGGCCCGAGCCGTTGCGGATACACGACGATGCCGACCACGGTCGGAAAACGGCGTTTGGCCTGATCGTAGTCCAGGTTCATCGACACGACGCTGCCTAGGGTCACGCCCGCGAACAGCACGGGCGCGCCCACGGTCAGGCCGCGCAGCGACTGGGTGAAACGCAGCTGCATGTATTGGCCCGGCCCGTCGGGCGGTGCCAGCGCCGTATCCTGGTCCTTTGCCAGCGTAAACGCGGCATGCGAGGGGGCGGGGCCGCCCTGGCTACGGTCGGGCGCAGCGAAGGCAATGCCGCCGGCTACGATGGTCGCTATGGATTGTGTCTTGAGCTTGAGCCCGTCTGCGCCGATGGAGACATCCACCCCGCTGGCATTCCAGAAACGGGTGTCGGTGGTGACAAAACGGTCGTAGGGGGCGTCGATAAAAATTTGCAGATTGACGCTCTTGCCATCTTCGTCGAGCTTGTAAGAGGCCACGCGGCCCACCTGGATGCGCCGGTAGTAGACGGACGAGCCGATGTCCAGCGAACCGAGATCCTCCCCGTGGAGTGTGAAGGACCTGCCGGGCGTACCGGCAATCACCGTGGGAGGGGTCTCCAGTGCCGTGAACGCACTGCCGGACTCCTTCGCCGTGCCGGCGTCCGCCGCAACATAGGCGCCCGAAAACAAGGTATCAAGGCCAGATATACCGGCAGTGCCCACGCGTGGGCGTACCACCCAGAAGCGGGTGTCCCGGCGCGTCAGGCTCGATGCGCTCTTGTCCAGCGAAACAGTGACGATCGCGTGCGAACCATCGTCGCTCAAGGCGATCGACTTCACTCCGCCGACGGTCACGCCCTTGTACCTGATGGGGGTTTTACCCGCCTCCAGTCCCGTTGCCGTGGGAAATGCGATGGTGATCTCCGGTCCGGCCGACAACCAGGCGTGAATCAGCATCGATAGTCCTATCAGCGCCGCCACCGCCGGCACCAGCCAGACGAGCGGGAGCCGCCAGCGGCGGCGGGTAACGGCCGGATGGCTTGGTTCGAGTCCTGCGGATGTATTTTTCATTCTTTGTCACCATCCCAAATCAGTCGGGGATCAAAATTCATGGCCGAAAGCATGGTCAGGATTACCACCATGCCAAAAAAAAAGATGCCAACGCGCGGCTCGATATCACTTAAGGCCTGGAACTTGACCAGCGCGGCCACCATCGCCACCACCAGCACGTCGAGCATCGACCAGTAGCCGATCAGCTCTACCAAGCGATACAGTCTGGCGCGCTCGCGCATGGCCCAGCCGCTGCGTCGTTGCGAGGTGATCAGCAACAGCACGAGAACCAGGAACTTGGTGCAGGGCACGAATATGCTGGCGATGAAGATCACCAGGGCGATGCCGCAGGAGCCGTGGTGCCAGAACTGGATGACGCCGCTCATGATCGTGCTATCGCTGCTGCTGCCAAGCAGGCTGGTGTTCATTACAGGGAGCACGTTGGCCGGGATATAGCAGATCACCCCGGCGAGCAGCAGCGCCCAAGCGCGCGCAATGCTATCGGGCCGGCGGCGATGGAGCGCCGTGCCGCAGCGCGGGCATCGGGAATGTCCGCCGGTGCCGGTCGTGTCCTCACAGACCAGGGCGCAGGTGTGACAGCCGACCACGCCCAATTGCTGCGCGCGACGATGCCCGCTCATGCACGGACCGCCTGGCTGGACGGTGTGCGCGCATTCATTTCCCACAGCCAATGGATGTCGCGGTTGGCAATCAGGGTAAGGAGCACCGTCAACCCGGCCGTGGCCCAGATGCCTGCGCCCGGGGCCACTTGAACGAAGCCGGAGAGCTTGATGACGGTGACCAGGATGCCGAGCAAGCCTACCTCGACCATGCTCCACGGCCGCATTGCAACGAGCATCCGCATCGCCCGCGTGAAGCCCGGCGCTTGGCGGCCAATCCGGGCGTGAACCAGTATCCAGGCCAGCAGCCCAATCTGAAGGAAGGGCAGCCCGATGATCGTCAGCGCGGCCGGCAGCGCGATGGGCGCGGCCGGCCCATGGGCCAGCGCCGCCGCCGACTGCCAGAGCGTGGCTTCGTTGCGCAACCCTTGCATGCTGATGCGAATCACGGGGCAGAAATTGGCGATCGCGAACATGATGGCTGCAGCCACGGTCAGCGCGAGCCAGCGATCGACGTCCAGGCGGCTGGCGCGGTACAGGACAGCCTCGCACCGCACGCAGCGCGCCGTTTCGTCCGGCGCCAGGGGAGGACGCAGGTACACGCTGTCGCAGTGTTCACAAACAATCAAATTGGGAAAGATTTTCATGCGTCACATCTTGGTTTAGCCACTCATCCGGATGAGTCAGCTCTATCTAAAAATAGACATTGCCGGCAGGAAATTGACGGTCAGGTGTTGCTTGTCTCTGGTTTGGTGACAATACAGTCATAATGACAGATGTGTCAATATGGTGGGTGACCGAGATCGTGCTTAAGTTCGATTCATTCCTTCCAGGAGTGCCAGCGCTCGGAATGCGCGCCCCGGGGACCGCAGGCGATCGGGACGGCGGGACGGGATGGTGGGCCTCATCCGCTCGGCGGGAGCGAAAAAATGGCCCTGTCAGCAGTTCGCGGATGATTGCATGGCCGCGCGACAGGGCCGCAAAAAAGATCTGGTTTTTTTCACCGCAGGGATGCGTGATCAGAAGCTGTATTTCACTCCGACGGTCACGACATTCGGCTTGGCGCCATAGTCCTTGCTCTTGCCATACCGCTCGTATTCGCCGACGAAGGAGACCTTCTGATTGAGTTTGTACTCGACTCCCAGGGCTGCATAGGCACCGGTATCGTGGTAGTCAATATGCTGACCGTCGTTTGCCTCGACCTTTCGTTTGCTGTAGGCGACGCCCAGCTTGCCGTAAGCCGAGAATTGGTCGTTCAAAGGCATATTGTATTTCCCGGCCACGTAAGCGCCATAGCCATCGGAATAACCATTAACGCCTTTTCCATCGCGGGTGTAGCTGAAGTCCGAGCTGCGCAAGTCCGTGTAGCCTACCTCGAGGCCCAAATTCTGGGTAAAGTCATAGCCGCCGAACACCTTCGCGGATGCCTTCCAGCCGTCGCTGTTGAGATTCGTGGCGCCCATGCCATCAAGCGAATAGTTATGCTCTGCGGAGGCAACGCCGACGCCGATGTAAGGGCGCCCGGCGGAGGTGGTTTGAGCTTTGGCTGCGCCTACGGCGGCCGCGCTTGCGATTAGCGTAAAAATGACCTTTTTCATCGTTTTTCCTTTTTTGTTTATCTGCACTGTTTCGCAATTCACGTGGAATCGCGATGGGGGCAAGATATCAGCGAATTTCCTGAATGCAAGTAACGCAGCGGTTAGAAATGTATCGAGTTGTAAGCTAACTGACTTTTGGGTCAGTTATATTACGTAATTTTGATGTTAAATTAACTTTAATTGACTGACGTTTGCCGATCTTGTCCATCTCATGTAAAAGAGTGTAACGACGTGAATCTCCGGCCGGAAAACATCAGCCTGAGCAAAGTGCTAGGGCAGTGGCCGAAAAATAGTCCATCTATAAGCCTTATATCGACGTAAAACTGACCCAAATTGTGAATTCGGGTCCACCGGCGCGGGTATTGGTCTGACAGCGACGGAGGGGCGTCTTTCCCTGGACATTGAAATGGAGGGGGGGGGGCAGCTGTGCCGGAGTGCGCATCGCGTGGTGGGGCGCTGGCGGGCGGTTCGCGCATTTCGGGAGCAGTGGCACGGCCATATACGACCGCGTGGACAGGAGAGGCGAGGGACTGCTTAGACCGGTTTTGGAACGTTGGGTTCAGTGGTGTATCGGATAGGGAACAAGTGGGATACGGAAATGTCGAAACTCGCCGGGCGCTGGGATCGGGTGGTTAGTATTGCTGATTTTGTACGGGGGAGCTATGTATATGGTGGATCGCCAAGTCGTCGAAGTCGCCGGCATGTGATCGCGCCGGGTTGAATAGCCGCGATGCCGTTTGACGGCAGGAGAGGAGCCGGAAGTAGCAAGAATATAGGCTTCTGGGCGCGGGGACTTGGCGTTTCCGCCACCGCAGCATTCCAGCTATGTGGAGATCCCCCAGTTCTCTTTGAACCGCAGTTGCGATAGAAAATTTCACATTCCTACAAGGTTTTTTTAGTCATCGCGATGAGGTCATGCTTTCCCAAGAAGGCCAGAGCACCGTGAGAGCAGGCCAAGTCAATTGCTCAATCACACAGCAACCCGAACCGGTCAGGGCGCAGCTAAAACGATGCCTCCAGTTTGACGCCGCTGGTACGCGGCCGGTTGATAGCGATGCGGCGCGTGGTCGGCAGGTCGGCCGAAATGGCCACCGGCAGGCTGGTCTGGCCGATCTTGTCGAGCAAATTGTCGACGAAGACGGTGACGCTCCAGCGCGCTGTCTTGCTGGCCGGCTGCCATCCCAGCTTGAAGTTGAGCTGGGAGAAGCCCGCGCGCCGGTAGAACGGGCTGCTGCTGTCGTACAGCGAGTTGGCGCCGCCGGTGTAGGTGGCGTCCAGCCGGCCGTAGGCGGCGTAGCGCTGGCCTACAGTCCAAGCGTATTCGGCGGCCGCGCTGCCGCCCCAGCGTGGCACGTCCAGCAGCGGGTCGCCTGGCTTTGCCCCCGTACCGGGCACGTTGTTGTTGAGGGTGGCGCTGACGTAGCCGGCCGTGGCCCGCAGCGTCAGTTGCGGCGTGACCTGGAAGGCCGCCTCCAGCTCGCCGCCCTTGCTGCGCGCCGAGCCGAAATTGGCGGTGATGTTGAAGCCGCATTGCAGCACGATCTGCTGCTGCACCTTGCTCCAGTCGATCGAGTACAAGGAAGCGTTCAGTGTAAGCCGCTGGCCCAGCCATTGCGACTTGGCGCCCAGCTCGTAATTCCACAGGCTATCGGGCGCGAACTTGAGCAGCGTGCTCGCGCTCAGGCCCAGCGTCGCCACTTCCTTGGCGCACAGGGCGGCGGGCGCGGGATTGTTGGGCCCGCCCGGCCGGTAGCCCTTGGACGCCGTCGCATACAGCAGCACATCGGGCCTGGCTTGCCACGACAGGTTCAGCTTGGGGTTGTAGCCAGAGTCGCTGGAACTGCCCACCACGGCGGATGGCCCGCCGTTGAACAGGCCATCGCCTTGCTGGGCGAAGCCTTGGTCGACGTGGAAGGCGCGCACGCCCACGCGCGCCGTCCACGCCGGCGCCAGCAGGTAGGACGCTTCGGCGAACAGCGCCGTTTCCTTCACGGTGGCCTGGCGCGCACCGATGAAGAAGCTGTTGAAGCTGGTGCCGAAGCGGGCGTTATACCCGTTCGGTACTGGGATCTGCGACGCCAGGGGCGCATCGACATGGTGGTAGTAGGCGCCGGCGATCATCTGCAAGGGCCCCGTGAAGTCCGACACCATGCGCAGCTCTTGGGTGAACTCGCGGTTGATGTAGTCGCCATGCATGCCCACCGGGTAGAGCGCGCTTTGCGGCGACGGCGACAGGAAGTAGTACAACACCTTGGAGGCGTCTTCATCAATCGACACCCGGCGGTCGTAGTAGGAGGTCGAGGACACCAGCTCATAGCGGGCCAGCGTCTTGTGGAGCGTGACATTGGCCAGCGAGGAAGTCTGCACGCTGGGCTCGGGCAGCAGACGGGTCTGGATCAGATTGTTCAGGCTGCCCGGTGGCACGTCGATCTGGAACGGCGCGCCCAGCAGCATGTGTTGGTAGTACAGCGAGGCGTTGACGGCCAGGCCATTGCCCAGGTTCAGGCGCAGCGCCAGGCGGGCGCCCTTGGTCTGCTCGGTATTGACGCCGGCCTGGCGCGCGCCGCCGGGCGCTGCCGCGAGGATGTCGTTGTTGGCCACCGGGTAGCGGTCGATATAGCCATCCTGGTTGCGGTAGTAGAGGCCGACGCGCAGGGCCGCCGTGCCCTGCGCCAGCGGAATGTTGAGGGCGGCGTTGCCTTCCTCGTTCCAGCCGCCGCCATCGGTATGCGACAGCGTGGCATTGGCCTTGCCGGCCCATTGCGTCAGGTTGGGCTGGGTGCTGACGTACTTGATGGTGCCGCCCATCGAGCTCGAGCCATACAGCGTGCCCTGCGGACCGCGCAGCACCTCGACGCGTGCGATGTCGAAGATGGCCGGGTCGATCAGGCCGCGCAGCGACAGCAGCGCGGCGTTGCTGGAGGCGGCGATCGGCGTATCGTCCAGGTAGTAGCCCACCGTGCCGGCGCTGCCGGCCACGGAGGAAATGCCGCGAATGATGAGGATGTTCTGCCCCGGCCCGGACGACACCACCGTCAGCCCTGGCGTTTCGCGCGCTAAGTCGGAGACGTGCTCGACGCCCATCCGTTCCAGCTCGCGTTGGTCCAGTGCGGTCACGCTCAGTGGCACGCTTTGCAGCGCCTCGGTGCGTTTTTGCGCCGTCACCACCACCTGCTCGAGCGGCCCTTCCTGGGCCTGCGCCGGCCCTAGGCTGAGGCTCCCCAGCATCAGCACAGCCTTCAGGGTAGACACTGGCATGACATCGCGTACGGCGTGCTGGCGCATGGCGAACCTCCTGTGGCGCTACGTGGCAATGGCGATTGCTTTCACTTCTCCGGTGCTGCTTGCGTGCTCTCCAGTAGCGCCTTGCGGGTTTCGCCCAGCAAGCGCGCCAGTTGTCCGCTGTCCTGCAATTGCCGGTAACCTTGCTCGAACCGTTGGAGTAATTCGCGCGCATGGGGCAGCGTGCGGCGGATCACCAAGTAGGTCGGGATGGTGGCGATCGGCGTCGGCTGGACACTGAGCCTGGCTTGCTCAGCCGGCGTCAACTGGGTCTGGATCAGCATCCGTCCTGCCTCTTCCTCCATCGGGAACAAATCGATCCGTCCCAGCAGCAGCTTGCGCATATTGCTCAAATCGCTGGCCGCCTCCTGCACGCGCAGTTTGTTGCTCGCCCGCAGGGCCGAGAACTCTTCCGAGTAATGGTCGCCCAGCGTGGCGCCGATCTGGTAGCGCCCCAGGTCGGCCAAGGTCTTCCACGCCACCTCATGGCCGCGGCGCTGAAAAAACACCATGCGAAAGGTGTAGATCGAACTCTCAGAATACAACAGTTTCTGGTCGCGCTCCGGCGTGTGGGCCCAACCGAAGCCGCCGTCGTACAGCCCCATCATGACACCGGTGATGGCGCGGTTGCTAGACACATGCTCGATGCTGACGGCCACGTCCGCCGCATTGAAGGCCTCGACTACCACTCGCGTCAGCAGCCCTTCATAGGGCAGGCCTTGCCCCATGAAGGGCGGATAGTCGTGCAGCGTCAGATTGATGGACAGGTGCTCGGTGGCAAGCGTTGGCAGAGAAAAACTTAATATTGCAAGCGTTGCAATAAAAAGTGCGACCATCATCCGGCCGCACCGGCCGGCCGCCGCAGAACGAGTATCCATAGACGGACCAGTATGGGCCATTCCGAGCATGTTTATGGCGAACAAACTATGTTTGCTTTATATTACCCCGAGTTTCGCGCACTGGATACAGTAGCGACTGGATTGATGCGCGGAAGATGTGCGCAAGATAGCCATCGCCATGGGCGGCTGCAGATGGCCCTGAAATGCAAAATACCCGATGCAGTGCATCGGGCCTCACTAGAGCAGCATGAATACGGGCAATGAAAAAGGCCGAAGGCCGTTACCCGTCAACTGATTTCAGCACAGGTCCTCGGGCGCAGAGGCTGGGATGCGAAGGTTGGGGCCGGGCCGGGCCAAGCCGCGCCGAATCGCCCAACTGCTGGCAAGGCGCCGCAGCTGCGCGCCAGCGCGGTGCCAGGCCCCGCGCCTAGGGCGCGCGGCGCTCGCATCATCGCCAGGTTAAGACAGTCGCCCAAACGTCAAAAACACCCAAGCCGCCGCAATCACCGCCAGTCCCGCGATACTCACGCACGACCAGGTAAAGAAATAAGCCGACACCATGGTCGCCTGCAAAAAGCGTTCGAACAGAAAGCCCAGCCCGAAGTCAAAGGTTGCCATGACCGTCCAGCGCCGGAAATACACCGGCAGATAGCGGCTCATATATTTGTTGTGCTGCAGCGCCGCATGGCGCTCGAACAAGTCGCGTGCCCGGCTCACATCCCGGAATAGCCAGTCGAAAAACATGAAGCGATACAGCAGGGTGCGGAACGGCATGTCCGGCCTCGGCTGTTCGTCTTTGCCGCGCTGCTTCAGTTGGTTATCCATGAGCACTCCAGCAGGCCGCAGGCACCGTTCGGGCACGTTGTACTTTGCACGGCTGTGTTCCCATTCTGCCATAACCGCAGCTGCAATAGCGCAACGCTCTAAACGCGGCGTGTGGGGCGGAGCCCGCAAAGGCGGCGGCAGGACTCCCCGATACCAGTGCGACAATATTCGTTGCGTCAATTTGCATCAAAAACGTCTAGACCAAACGTTGTCAAGCAGCGCCTACCCGCTGCAAGATAATCATGTGCAGCATACGCAATCGAGTGCCAGAGCCCAGCTACATCCCACCGACGGCAATGGCACGCCTCTGGCGACGCCATCGTGTTGGGCGACTGCACGCTGTCGAGCGCGCCGTCGCTGCGATTCGCCCCGAGCGCCCAGCACGCCGATCGACGGCGCTGGTGCGCAGCCGGCTGGCGGCAGCGGGCCGAGGATGGTCAGCCGGGTGGGGGCGCCGCGCGTGCGGCACGCAGCAAAGGGGGGCGATGGCTCATTGCGCTCAGGCTCAGGATGATGGGGTGATGGGGTGATGGGGCAATGGGGGGTAACGGCTAGGCCGATGTGTGCTCGGCATTGGCCAGCAGGCGTTCCAGCAGGGATTCGAGCTGGCGCGCCTCTGCGGTGGTAAAGCCGTGCAGCAGGCGGTTGATCACGGCGATCGAGGCGGCGCGCAAGCGCGGCTGCAGGGCGGCGCCGTCCGCCGTCAATTCCAGCCGCGCCGAGCGGCGGTTTTCCGGACTGCGCACGCGGCGCAGCAACTGCTTCTGCTCCAGCCGGTCCAGCATGCGCGTCATCGCGCCCGGGTCGTAAGGCATTTGCACGCACAGCTGCGCCGCCGTGTCGCAGCGGCCTTCGGCCAGCATCGACACCACCACGTATTGCGCGGCCGACATGTCGAACTGGGCCAGCTCGCGGTCCAGCGCATCGACCACGGCGGCGCGGCTGCGATGGACCAGCGCGCCGACGCTGGTGCGCGCGTGATAGTTTTTCTCGGTGTAGATGGGGCGCATGGCGGCTCCGTAGTCAGGTTGGAATGAGCTTGATGGCGGCGCGCTGGAACAGCTGCACGCCGTGCCGCGCGGCGGCGGCCGCATCGAGCGGGGGACGCTCGCCGAGCGCGTACAAGCGGCACTTCAGGTGGTCGGCGGCGACGCAGTTGACGAAATGGTCGGCCAGCTGCAGCGCGCTCAGTTCGGGGCGGTACAAGGCCGCCACGGCAGGACGGGCAAAATACCAGGCCAGCATCTGGCGCACATGGCTGGCGGTGGCGGCATAGAAGGCACGCGCCAGCTGGGGGTTATCGCTGGCTTCGGCGATCACCATGCGCTGCATCCGCACCGTCGCCGGGCTGGTGGCCATGGCCAGGAATTGTTCGGCAAAGAGCAGCAGCTTCTGTTGTGGTGTGGCCTCGCTGTCGTCGATGGGCAGCACCTGGGCCAGGAAGCGGTCGCGCGCGCTCTGCACCACGCGCTCAAACAGGCCGGCCTTGCTGCCAAAGGTGCTGTAGATGGTGCGCACCGCTACCTGGCCTTCCGTGGCGATCGCATCCAGGCTGACCTTGGCGTAGCCGTGACGGTCGAACAGCGTCGTGGCCGCGGCGATCAGGCGTTCGGTGCGCAAGGCCACCTCGTGCCGCAGCGGACGCCCACGGCGCGCGCCGCTATCCGGTGTCCGGTGTTCGGCAGACAGTTCTGAGGACATGGTCGATACCACCCGCAAGTTGACAAGAGGGGAAGAAGGCCGGGCGTTGCAGCGGCGCGACCTTTCGTGGTATATTAATTGCCTAGGCAATTATTGTCAAGGCAGTTTTTTTGCGTGCTCGACCAGCCGGCGCGGACGGAGACTTATCGCACCTGGGAAGGCGAGCAGCCGAAGCGCTCGCGAAAGCGCAATGAGAAGCGCGAATGCGCCTGGTAGCCGCAGGCTTGGGCAACCTGCGGGATGCTCCAGCCAGTGCTTTGCAGCAGCGCCATGGCGTGATGCATGCGCACTTCCAGCAGCAGGGTTTCAAAGCGCAGATGTTCGGCCGCCAGCCGTCGCCGGAGCGTCGCCTCGCTCATCGCCAGTTCCCGGCCAGCCTTGGCGGTGGTCCACTGCTGGCCTGGCGTGTCGCTCAGCAGGCTGCGCAAGAGATTGCCGACCGATTGATACGCGGGGGCCGCAAACCAGATGCCGCGTTCGGCCAAGGCCAGCAGCAGTCCCAGCAGGCGATGTCGCAGCAGCCGGTCGCTGACGCGCGCAGCGTCCATGCCGCGAAGACAATGGTTGAGGGTCTCGGCCAGATCATCGTCCAGCGGCACTGCGCTGCAGCCGGACAGCGGCGGCGATAAATTTTCAAGTTCATGGTGCTGATGGAATTGGCGTATCAGCTCCGGCGACAAGGTCAGAAACAGTGAGCGAAATATCAGGTCGGGGCCGCCTGGCGTTTTCTGCAAATCCGCGCAGACGTTCTGGGCCACGGCCAGCAGGGCTGATGGGCCTTCCAGCAGCGTCGTGCTGCCATCCTGGTCGACGCTGAGCTTGCCCGAACCGACCAGCAGGATGGACGCCTCCAAAAAGCGAAAGCGGTTGGCATGGTGCGGCAGCCGCAGGCACGGCTGCGCCAGCACGCACAGGCCGCGCCTGGCGATCGGCATGCCGGACGGCAGTATCGAGTCGCTGCCGTCCATGGTTATTGCAGCTGCGCATTGAGGCTGTAGGTAGCGCTGAGGCTGGCCTCGGCCAGCACATGCTTGGCGATTGCGCGGCGTACACTCTGGCCGTCCAGCGGCTGGTCTTGCGGCAGCACGGGCACGTCGAGCGCGTACAGCGTGAACACATAGTGGTGCAGCAAGGTGTCGTTCCACGGAGGGCAGGGGCCGTCGTAACCGTAGTAGTTGCCGCTCATCTGTTCATCGCCGGCAAACCAGTTGCTGTAGTCGTTGACGCCGTGCCGCATGCCGCCCGGAGCGGCGGGACCGCTCTTGCCGCGTGGCGTCACGCCGCTGCTGTGGCTGCCCGCGGCGATTTCGCGCGCGCTGGCCGGGATATCGAGCAACAGCCAGTGGAAGAAGTCCACGCGCGGCAGGCTGGCCGGCACTTCGCGGCCTTCCTGGTTCACGTCGTCGCCGCGGCTGGGCACGTCGGGATCGTGGCAGATCAGGACCAAGGACTGCGTGCCGGCCGGCACATCGTCCCATGCCAGTTGCGGATTGCGGTTGCTGGAAAGCCTGACATGGGTATGCGGGTCGCTCACCGCGAAGGCAAATTCGCCGGGTAGCGGCATATTGTCGGAGAAGCTGGTGCTGGTCAGTTTCATCAGATTTCCTGGAAAGGTTGAATTGTGTTGAAAATTATAGTGATCAACAGAGAGATGCGCTTCACCTATCCGATCAAAAATGACGCTATTCCAATCAATTTGATGGTATCGCTGCGGATTTTCGGATAGTGCCGGCCTTCAGCCCGCTACCAGGTCGCTCATTACAGCTCGCACCAGCGAGCCGGCCGCCAGCCGGAACGGCCGATGGTGGCCGCCGCCGCTGGTGTTGAAAATGGCCGAGTAGGCAGGCCGCCCAGCGCCCGGAGCGCAATCAGTGGCGCATAGGCAAAGCAGGCCAGGCTGGCGCCGAACCCTGCGAAAATATGGCGCCACGCCTTGCTGCGCTCGGGGCGCTATGGCGTGGCATAGGAACAGCGCATCGACATCTCAGTTCCTGGCAAAGCGCGCTGCTATTGTGCGTCCATGGTGAGGACTATTTTGCCGATATGTTGGCTGGAGTCCATCAGCCGATGGGCCGCTTGCGCTTGCTCCAAAGGGAAGGTCTGATAGACCTGCGGCTTGACGCGGCCGGCGGCGATCAGCGGCCAGACATGCGTGCTCAGCTCGCCGATCAGCGCGGCCTTTTCCGCCGGGCTGCGCGAGCGCAGCGTCGAGCCCATGTGGGTCAGGCGCTTGCTGAGCAAGGGGAAGATGTCCAGTTCCTTGGCCTTCCCGCCGATCACGCCGATTTGCACGATGCGGCCATTCATGGCCGCGGCGGCGTAATTGCGCGCCACGTAGTCGCCGGCGATGATGTCAATGATGATGTCGGCACCGCGCCCGCCAGTGGCTTCCTTGGTGGCTTCGACAAAGTCCTGTTGCTTGTACAAGATAGCCACGTCGGCGCCCAGCTTCAGACTGGCCTGGCGGTGTTCTTCCGAACCGACGGTGGTGATGATGGTGGCAGCGCCGAAGGCCTTGGCCAGCATGGTGGCCGTGGTGCCGATGCCGGATGCGCCGCCGTGTATCAGGATGCTGTCGCCGGATTGGAAGCGGCCGCGCTGGAACATATTCACCCACACGGTCATGAAGGTTTCCGGCAGGGCCGCCGCTTCCACCGCGCTCAGGCCCGGCGGCAGCGGCATAGCGTTGCCTTCATCGGCCACGCTGTACTGCGCATAGCCACCGCCGGCAATCAGGGCGGCCACCTTGTCGCCCAGCTGGAATTGGGTGGCCTCGGCACCCAGTGCGACGATCTCGCCAGCCACTTCCAGCCCCGGAATATCGGAGGCGCCGGGCGGCGGGGCGTACTGGCCCTTGCGTTGCATGACATCCGGGAAGTTGACGCCGGCCGCCATGTGCCGTATCAGCACTTCCTTCGGACCCGGCTGGGGCAGCGGGCGCTGCGTCAGTTGCACCACCTCGGGACCGCCGGCAGCGGTGAATTCGATGGCTTGCATGGTGGTAGGCAGATTGGGGATTTGGCGGTTCATGACGGCTCCAGGGTTGTATGATCGAATGAGATCGGATGAGATCGGATGAGAAAAGTATAGGCCGTCTTTGTGTTGCAAATTTGATTCATTTTTGCGTTACTATGATTCAAATTTGAAACAATTAAAACGCCATGAACTGGGATGACACACGCATTTTTCTCACGCTGAGCCGGGAGCGCACCTTGCGCGGCGCGGCGCGCAAGCTGGGGATGAACCAGGCCACCGTGGGCCGCCACATCGCCGCGCTGGAGCAGGCGCTGGGCACCACGCTGTTCCTGCGCAGTTCGGATGGTTATCAATTGACCACGGCCGGCGAAGCGGCGCTGCATGTGGCGCAGGGGATGGAGCGCCGCGCCAACGAATTGCAGCGGCTGATACAGGGCATGGACCAGCGGCTCGCTGGCGAAGTGCGGGTGGCCACCACCGATTCGCTGGCGCTGGACTTCCTGATCCAGGCCATCAAGCGCTTGCACGCTGAGCATCCCGATGTCAAGGTGCAGCTGCATGCCTCGACGCAGATGGTGAACCTGGCCAAGCGCGAAGCCGACATCGCCGTGCGCACCATCAAGCCGGACAATCCGGACCTGATCACGCGCCGCCTGGCCAGCTGGCCGACAGGCTTGTTTGCCGCGCCCGAGTATCTGGAGCGTTGCGGCGAGCCGGTACCGGGCACCGCATTCGAGGGGCACGACCTGGTGATTTACCAGCCTTACCTCGATGCCCAGCAGCCCGTCACGCTGGCGGGCGAACCGATACACCAAGGCCGGGTCACGGTCGGCGCCAATTCCAGCCTGATGCTGCGCACGCTGGTACGCGAAGGCCTGGGCCTGGGCGAAATGCCGGTCTACATGGGCGAGGCGCAAGGGCTGGTGCGCGTCTGGCCCGGCCGCACCCGCGTGCAGGCCTACGAGGTCTGGCTGGTGACGCACCAGGACCTGCGCCACACCGCCCGCACGCGCGCCATGATCGCCGCCATCGTGCAAGCCTTCGAGCGTTGAGCCGCCGCGCTCCGGCGACCTGCTGTGTCAGCGCTTGCATGTACGGCGTAATGATGACCATTTTCTTGAAGCGCAGTTCTTTGATGCTGTCGACCGGCGCGCCGGCCGAGCTGATCACCGGCGTCGGCAGCTGCATTTCCGCGCTCACCTTGGACAGGCGGGTTTCCGAAACGCGGTGGTGGCCGGGGCCCTGGCACATGATGGCGACCGGGCAGGCATAGGCCATCGCGTTGACGCCGGCGCCGCCATCGCGCAGCGGGAAAAAATCTTCCGCAACGTTGCTCTCAAACGGCCACCAGCGGGTAGCAGTCAATTCTACGCAGCTGGGTTAGTACAGGTTCAACAGGCCGCGCCGGGCCGCCACTGTGGCTGCCTCGGTGCGGCTGGCGGCGTTCAATTTCGCCAGGATGTTATTGACGTGGAATTTGACCGTGCCGACACCGATGTCGGCGTTGCGCGCGATCATCTTGTTGCTCATGCCCGAGGCCAGGTGGTGCAGGATTTCCAGTTCGCGGCGCGACAGCCGGTTGGCCTCCATGCGCCCGGCCAGTGTGGCGGCAATGTCGGCCGGCAGATATTTGTGGCCCGCCGCAACGGTGCGCAGGCAGATGGCCAGCTGCTCGTGGTCGCAGGCCTTCAGCAGGTAACCGCGGGCGCCGGCGTGCAAGCCGCGGTACACGTCTTCTTCGCCATGGTAGGTGGTCAGGATGACGATGCGGGCCTGGGCGTCGAGCTGGCGGATGTGCAAGATGGCATCCACGCCGTTCATTTCCGGCATGTTCAAGTCCATCAGCACCACGTCCGGCCGCAGGCTCTGGTAGCTGGCCAGCGCCTCGCGGCCGTTGCAGGCCTGGCCCAGCAGCCGGAACTGCGGCATGGCGGCGATCATCGTGCCCAGTCCGGCCAGTATCAGGGGATGGTCGTCGGCGATCAGCAGCGAGATGGTGTCCATCACAGCTTCCCAGTCGGCAGGACAAGGTGGAAGGTGCTGCCTTGCGGCTGGCGCGGCTCGTGCCAGAGGCGGCCGCCGTGTGCTTCGACGATGGAGCGGCAGATCGACAAACCCAGCCCCATGCCGTCCGGCTTAGTGGAGAACAGCGGATCGAACAGCCGGCCAGCGCTGCCGGCGGCGATGCCGCAGCCGTTGTCGGCGACGCTGATATGCACTGCGCCGCCATCGCCGGCCAGCTGCGAGCATAGCTCCAGCACGCCGTGGCCGCTGCCGGTGCTGCCGATGGCGTCGATTGCATTGAGCACCAGGTTCATGACGACCTGCTGCAGCTGGCTGCGGTCGGCGCACAGCAGGCGCTCGCCAAGGTCCAGTTGCAGGCGCAGTTCGATGCCATGCTTTTGCAGTTCCGCACCCATCAGCAGCAGCACTTCGCAGATTGCCTGGTCAACGGCGAACGGCGCCAGCTCCGGTCCCGCCTTGCGCGCCATGGCGCGTATGGTGCGCACCATTTCGGCGGAGCGGCTGCTGGCGCTGAGTATGCTGCGCAAGCCTTCGCGCAGGCGCTCCAGGTCCGGCGGCTGCTGCTCCAGCCAGGCGAGGGCGGCGCTGGCGGTCAGCACGATGGCCGACAGCGGCTGTGCCACTTCATGTGCGATCGAGGCGGCAAATTCGCCCATGGCAGTGACCCGCGCGACGCGCGCCAGTTCGGCGCGCACGTCACGCAGCGCCTGTTCGGCCTGGCGGCGGCGCTGCTGTTCCCGTGCTAGCGCCTCGGCGGCATCGTCCGCCGGCCGCATCATGGTCAGGCAAGCGGACATGGCTACGACGCCGGGCGGGTTTGCGCCGCCAGGTGCTCGCCGATGAACCAGCTTTGCAGTTCGTTGCTGCGCACGACCTGGCTGACCAGCAGGTCGTTGGTGCCGTCGTCGCCGGCGTCGGCGGCCAGACGGGCCAGCGGGCGCGCTTCGAGCAGAATGATCTCGTGCGCTTGCAGCAGTCGTTCCAGCTGCGCTACCGCGCTCTCGCGCCCGCGCGGCGCCCGCGCGATGGACGACTCATCGACCACGTCCTGCGCCAGTGCAAAGGTCACGCCGCCCAGCGTCTGCACCCGCTCGGCGATGGCGTCCATGATGGTCACTTGCTCGGTGTAATGCTGGTCGAACAGCAAGTGCAGCTGGTGGAAGGTTGCGCCCGAGGTCTGCCAGTGGGCCTTCTTGTAGGCGTCGCGGATGGCCATGGTGTGGGCCAGCAGGCGGTTCAGGGCGCGCACGCTGTCGTAACGCACCTGCGCGCTGAGGCCTATTCTGACGTCGGCCAGCGCGCCAAAGTTTTGCAATATCGAGGCGGACGCTACGGTGTCGCTGTCTTGGTTAGTCATGATCGTCTTTCGTATAGTGGGGAAGCAATGCGGTGCTACACAACAAATTATGCTGCGGCAGCGGGCAATTTCATTTATACGAAAGGGGCAGGCGAAAAAATCATAGGGGAGGGAGGGGGACTACCGAATCGAGGTATCAGGCCGGCACGCTGCACGCGCCGGCCGCAGCGATCAAGACTGGAGGAAGGCCAGCAGGTCGGCGTTCAGCCGGTCTTTGTGGGTCGTTGGCAGGCCGTGCGGCGCGCCTTCGTAGATCAGCAGCTTGGCGTGCTTGACGATCTTGGCCGAGGCCTTGCCTGACGTATCGATGGGCACGATCTGGTCGTCGCTGCCGTGCACGATCAGGGTCGGCACGTCGATCTTCTTCAAGTCGGCGGTGTAGTCGACTTCCGAGAACTGCTTGATGCAGTCATAGGCGTTCTTGATCCCGCACTGCATGCCCTGGGCCCAGAAGGTGTCGCGCACGCCTTGCGACGGCTTGGCGCCTTCGCGGTTGTAGCCATAGAACGGCAGGCTCAGGTCCTTGAAAAATTGCGAACGGTCGGCCAGCACCGCGGCGCGGATGCCATCAAATACCGACATCGGCAAGCCGTTCGGATTGCTCGGCGACTGCACCATCTGCGGCGGCACCGCGCCCACCAGCACTGCCTTGGCGACGCGCTTGCTGCCGTGGCGACCGATGTAGTGCGCCACTTCGCCGCCACCGGTGGAGTGGCCGACCAGCGTTACGCCATGCAGGTCCAGCGCTTCGATCACGGTGGCCAGGTCGTCGGCATAGGTGTCCATGTCGTTGCCGGTCCACGGCTGGCTGGACAGGCCGTGGCCGCGGCGGTCGTGGGCGATGACGCGGTAGCCGTGACTGGCCAGGAACATCATCTGATCTTCCCAGGCATCGCCCTGCAGCGGCCAGCCGTGGCTGAACAGCACTGGCGCGCCGCTGCCCCAGTCCTTGAAATGGATGCGCGTGCCATCCCTGGTAATGACGCTGTCGACCGTCCGCGTGCCGGTGGCCGCTGGCGCTTTCGATGGGGCAGCGGCAGCGCCGGCTGCCGCCAATCCGGCGCCGGCGGCGACCGTCGCGGCGCTGACCAGCAGCTTGCGGCGCGAGCTGACATCTTCAACTTCGGTTTTCTGGAACATGATGCAGGTCTCCTCAGAGTTAAGCAAAGAAAGGCAACCCCGACGCAGCGCCGGGCTCGACAACTGGCAGTGTAGAGAGCTGGCCGTGGGCAGGCTCCTGCCAAAAGACCAGTGTGCTGCAGTGTCCGGCCGAACTGAACTAAAGACAGGGGTGCAATGGGCCGCGTCCTGCTGTAATGGCGGCGACGAGAATTTCTCGGCTGCTGCCTGGAGGATGCGATGAGCAAGCTCGAGCATGACCTGCCTGCGCCGCCGCAGCCGGCCCGCAACGTTGCCGTGGTCGATGACAACCGGGATGTGCGGGAAGCCATCGGCGGCGTGCTGCGCTCGCGCGGCTATCAGGTGCAACTGTTTGGCACGGCCGCGGCGCTGCTGTCGAGCGCCATGCTGGCGCAATTCGACTGCATCGTCAGCGACGTGCAGATGCCGGGCATGAGCGGCCTGGAACTGCTGGAGGCGCTGCGCTTGGCGCAGCAGTGTACGCCGCTGGTGTTGATGACCGCCCTGGCGGATCGCAGCACGCAGCAGCGTGCGTTGGCTGGCGGTGCATATTGTTTGCTGGCCAAGCCCTTTCCGGTCGAGCAGCTGGCCAATTGCGTCATGGCGGCGCTGGGTCGCGCAGATCCGCCCTAGCGTCGGGCTGCTGGCAGGGCGCTTGAAGCTTTGCGTTTTACGCAAAACTGTATGCGAATATTGACCTATTACGGTGGGTTTTTGCGCGGACTATAGTACTGGCATTGCGCCGCTCCAGGCGCCCCTATTTGGATGGAGTCGACCATGAAGCATTTGCTGCAAGCCGGCCGTATCGGCGATCTGACCTTGAACAACCGCGTCCTGATGGCGCCGCTGACACGCTCGCGTACCGGCGAGGAGGGCGTTCCCGGCCAGCTCAATGCCCGCTACTATGCCCAGCGCGCCAGCGCCGGCCTGATCATTTCGGAGGCCACCAATGTCTCGCCCAATTCGGCCGCGTTCGAGCATGCGCCCGGCATCTACACCGACCAGCAGCTAGGCGGTTGGCGGCAGGTGGCCGACGCCGTGCACGCCCTGGGGGGGAAATTGTTCATGCAACTGTGGCACAGCGGCCGCGTCAGTTCCTACGCGCTGCTGGGCGGGCGGGAACCGCTGTCGCCGTCGGGGCTGAACGAAGATCTGGGGCTGCTGCAGGTGTACGGCGTCATGCGCAATGGCTACTACACCCGCATCGCGGCATCGCCGTCGCGTGCCATGACGCGTGACGAGATCTTGCACGCGGTGCAGGAATTTCGCACCGGCGCCGCCAATGCGGCCAAGGCGGGCCTGGACGGGGTGGAGATTCATGCGGCGAACGGCTACCTGATCCAGCAATTCCTGTCGCCGCTGCTGAACCGCCGCAGCGACGAATTCGGCGGCAGCGTGGACAATCGCGCGCGGCTGCTGCGGATGATTATCGAAGCGGTACTGGAGGTACTGCCGGCCGGACGGATCGGCGTGCGGCTGTCGCCGTTCGCGTCGTACAACAACGCCGGCGATCCTGATGGGCACAGCACCTACGGCTACGTGGCCGAGATGCTGCAGCAGTACGGCATCGCCTACCTGCATGCGGCCGACAGCAACGCCTGGGGCGGCACGGCAAACATGCCGGAGTTGCTGCAACTGCTGCGTCCGCGTTTCCACGGCACGCTGATTGCCAATGCCGGCCTGACGCCGGATGCGGCCGAGCAGCTGCTGGCGCAAGGGCAGGCCGACATGATCGCTTTTGGCCGCCAGTTCGTCGCCAATCCAGACCTGGTGGCGCGCATCGCCAGCGGCGGTCCTTACAACCAGCCCGATCCGTTCACCTTCTATGGTGGCACGGAGCAGGGTTATACCGACTATCCGGCGCTGCTCGCCTAAGTCACGGCGGCGCGTGCGTCGTGTGCTGCTGTCGGCGTTTTTGTCGCCCCGAGGAATATGCCATGAAAAATTCACTCAAGTTCTTGCTCGCTGCGGCGCTGCCCGCGGGTGCTGCCGCGCTCTACCTCATGTGGCCGCAGCCTGAGCTAGCCGCCGTCGCCGCGCCTGTCGCGCTCGCCGCGCCAGCCCAGCTGCAGCAAGGCGCACGCATCGTCGCCCTGGGCGACTGCATGGTGTGCCATACCGCGCAAGGCGGCGCCGCCTATGCGGGCGGCCTGCCGCTGCGGACGCCGTTTGGCACGATCTACAGCACCAACATCACGCCCGATCCCGATACCGGCATCGGCCGCTGGAGTTACCCAGCCTTCGAGCGCGCGATGCGCAGGGGCGTCTCGCGCGACGGCCACCTGTTGTATCCGGCCTTCCCCTACATCCACTATACCCAGGCAACGGATGCCGATATCCATGCGGCATACGACTATCTGATGTCACGCACGCCCGTCCATGCGCCGCCGCGCGCCAATGAGCTGCTGTTGCCGCTGCGTTTCCGCCCGCTGCTGGCGGGCTGGAACCTGTTGTTCCTGCGGGCCGGCAACCAGATTGCTGAACACGAACAGGCGGCCAGGGTAGTGCGCGGCAAGTACCTGGTCGACAGCTTGGGCCATTGCGCCAGCTGCCACAGCGGTCTCAATCCGATCGGCGGCGAAAGCAGCCCGGCCTTCGGTGGCGGCCATATCGACGGATGGGATGCGCCGTCCCTGATACGCTTGAAACAGCTGGCCGTGCCCTGGACCCAGGAAGACTTGTTCGACTACCTGCACTCTGGCATGTCGCGCGCCCATGGCGCTGCCAAAGGACCGATGCAGCCGGTGGTCGCGCACCTGTCCGAGGTGCCGGCAGCGGACGTGAGCGCCATCGTCGCCTATCTCAATCAGGCACAGCAGGCCGGCAGCCTGGAGCCGCTCACCGAGCGCACTGCGCCGGCGGCGCCGGCGCCGGCCCCGCCGCCGGCTGGCGCCACCCTGGCGCTGCGCCGGCAAGGCGCCACGCTGTTCGCCGCGGCCTGCGCCGCCTGCCACAGCGACAGCGCGCCGATGACACGAGTGACAGGGAACCCCGGCCTGAAACTGAGCCGCTCGACGACGGACCACAGTCCCAACAACTTCCTGCAAACCGTGCTCGCTGGCGTGCCGCTCAAAAAGGAGCCTGCGCCCGTCTTCATGCCGCCGTTTGCCGACATCCTGACGGATGTGCAAATCGAGAGCATCGCCGCTTATGTGAGAGGCGATATCGCCGGACGGCCCGAGTGGCCGACCGTGAAGACCGCAATCGCAACCCTGCGCAAAGGCGAATAATCATGAGCACCAAGATCACAGTCAACGGAACCAACCAGGAACTCCATTGCGCTCCGACCAGCCCGCTGCTGTATGCCTTGAGGAACGAACTCAAGCTCAACGGCGCCAAGTTCGGCTGCGGCATGGGGCAGTGCGGTGCCTGCACCGTCATCGTGGACGGCCATCCAGTCTTTTCATGCCTGACGCCGGTCGCTGCGCTGGAGGGCCGACAGGTGCGCACTATCGAAAGCCTGGGGACGGCCACCAGCCCCGGCGCGCTGCAGGCCGCGTTCATCAAGCATCAAGCGGCACAATGCGGCTACTGCATCGCCGGTATGATCATGCGCGCCCAGGCCCTGCTGGAAAAAATTCCCGTCCCCAGCGAGCAACAGATTATCGAATATATGGAGCCCAATCTTTGCCGCTGCGGCACCCATATGCGTATCTTTGCGGCGATCAAGGAAGTGGCCCGCACCGGCCTGAAGGCCCCGGCAGCCCAAGGAGTGACATCATGAGTGCAGCATTGTGCAACCCGAGGCGTCGCGCCTTCCTGCGTGACGGATCGCTGCTGGTCGCGTTCTCGCTGCTGCCCCTCGCCTCGCGCGCCGCATTCAATGCGATGGGATTGCCGCAGGTCGTCAACCAAGCGTTGCCAGGCAGCCTCAAAAGCACGCCCATGCTGGACGCGTGGATACGCATTGCGCCAGATGGTGCGATCACCGTCTGTAGCGGCAAGGTGGAGCTGGGCACTGGCGTGCGCACGGCGCTGATACAGATCGCGGCCGAGCAGCTGGAGACTACGCTGTCGGCCATCCACTTCATCGCTGGCGACACCGGCGTAACGCCGGACGAAGGCTTTACTGCCGGCAGCCACACCATCGCCGACAGCGGCACCGCGCTGCTGCATGCATCGGCCCAGGTCGCCGCGCTGATAGTCGAAGGCGCTGCGGCGCTATGGCAGATCGCCACCGGCCAGGTCGCCCTGGCGCAGGGCTACGCGGTTGCCGGCGATGGGCGCAGGATGCACTACGGCGCGGCGATACGCGGCGTGAACCTGCACCGGCCGGCAGCGGAAAAATCCAGTCTCAAGCATCCCGGCGACTACCGGGTGATCGGCCAGGCGGTGTCGCGGGTCGACATTCCAGCGAAAGTGAGCGGCGGGGCGAGCTATGTGCAAGACCTGCGGCCGCCCGGCATGGTGCATGCGCGCGTGGTGCGTCCGCCGCAAAAAGGCGCCACGCTGGAGCAAGTGGACAGCGCCGCCATCGCCCGCATGCCCGGCGTGCTGAAGGTGGTCCGTGACGGCAACTACCTGGCCGTCATCGCCGACGACGAATGGCGCGCCATCGAAGCCATGCGGGCGCTGACGGCGAACGCCCGCTGGAAGCACGGCCCGGCGCTGCCCAAGCCAGAGACGATACACCAGCATATCCAGCACCTGCCCATGACCGACATCGTCATCAGGGACCAGGGCCGGCTGCGGCCGGATCCGGCCAGGACGGTGCGCGCCAAGTTCAGCAAGCCCTTCATCCTGCACGGCTCGATTGGACCCTCCTGCTCGGTGGGCTTGTTCCAGCAAGGCCAGCTCACCATCTGGACGCACACCCAAGGCGTGTTCCCGCTGCGCCAGGCGTTGGCGGAGCTGCTGGGCCTGCCGGCCGAGCAGGTGCGCTGCATCCATACCGAAGGGTCAGGCTGCTACGGCCAGAACGGCGCGGACGACGTGGCGGCCGACGCGGCCATCCTGGCGCGCGCCATGCCGGGCCGGCCTGTCCGGGTCCAGCTGATGCGTGACCAGGAAAACCTGTGGGAGCCGTTTGCCCCAGCCATGGTGACCGAGATTAGCGCTTCCGTCGACGCGGCCGGCAAGATCGACAGCTGGGAATATGAACTGTGGAGCGGCTCGCACAACGAGCGGCCCGGTAATGCGGGCAAGCTGGTACCGAGCTGGTTGCTGGCCGCGCCGTTCGCGCCCAGCCCGTCGCAGCCCATGCCGCAACCGGAAGGGGGCGGCGACCGCAACGCCATTCCGCTGTACGTCCTGCCCAATGCGCGCGTGACCAACCACTTCATGCCGACCTACCCGCTGCGCACGTCGGCGATGCGCTCGCTGGGCGCGCACATCAACATACTGGCGATCGAGAGCACCATGGACGAGCTGGCGCGGCTGGCCGGCATCGACACGGTGCAGTTCCGCCTGAACCATCTGGAGGATGTCCGCGCGGCTGCCGTGGTGCGCTTGGCCGCGCAGAAGTTTGCTTGGCCCGGCAAGGTCCGCCAGCGCCACCATGGCGTCGGCTTCGGGTTTGGCCAGTACAAGAACTTGATGGGCTATGTCGCCATCGCGCTGGAGCTGCAAGTGGCACCCGATACCGGGGCGGTCACGATACTGCGGGTGGTGGCAGCGGCCGACTGCGGGCAGATCGTCAATCCCGATGGCGTGCGCAACCAGCTCGAGGGGGCGATCGTCCAGTCGGCCAGCTGGACCTTGTACGAACGGCTGCGCTTCGAGCCGGACGGTATCAAGAGCGCGGACTGGACCAGCTATCCCATCATGCGCTTCTCGGCGATTCCTAAGTCGGTTGAGGTGCATCTGATCGACCAGCCGGGCGCCGAGTTTCTGGGCGTGGCTGAAGCCGCACAGGGACCGATGGCGGCCGCGCTGGCCAATGCGCTGCATGCGGCCACGGGCAAACCCCAGCGCACGCTGCCGCTGGCGGGCCAGCCCCTGCGCTCATGAGCGTGGGCAGCTTAGCTGATCTTTTGGCCCGTGTGCTGCGCCTGGCACCACTCTACACTGTCACCAGTCTCCCTGAAAGGTAGCATTATGAGCAACAGTAATGACGCAGATATCTCACCTGGCATGGTCCGGCTGCTGGCTGCAGCCAGCGGCCTGATCGTCGCCAATTTGTACTATGCGCAGACCCTGGTCGGCCCCATCAGCGCCGCCACCGGCCTGTCTGCGCAGGCGGCGGGCCTGATCGTCACGCTGACGCAAGCCGGCTATTGCCTGGGCCTGCTGTTCATCGTGCCGCTGGGAGACCTGGTGGAAAACCGCCGCCTGATCATGATCGCCTTGAGTTTTACCGCGCTTGCCCTGGCGGTGGCCGCCACTGCGCGCAATCCGGTGCTGTTCCTGGCAGCCTCGCTGGCGATCGGACTGGGGTCGGTAGCGGCGCAGATCCTGGTGCCGTTCGCGGCCCATCTGTCCAAGGAGGCCACGCGCGGCCATACAGTGGGCAAGGTAGTCAGCGGCTTGCTGATCGGCATTCTCCTGGCCCGTCCGGCCGCCAGCCTGGTGGCCGATTACGCCGGCTGGCATGTCGTCTTTGGCGGCGCGGCCGTCATCATTACGCTGCTGATATTGCTGTTGCGCAGCCGGCTGCCGCAGCGGGTCCCGGTTGCGCCTACGCCCTATCCGCAACTGCTGGCGTCGATGTGGCACTTATTGCTGGCCACGCCGGTGCTGCGTCGCCGCGCCGCTTATCACGCCGGCCTGTTCGGTTCGTTCAGCCTGTTCTGGACCACGGTGCCCCTGGAACTGGCCAGCCCGGCCTTTCATCTATCGCAAGGCGGTATCGCCGTCTTCGCGCTGGTTGGCATGGCCGGCGCCGTCGCCTCGCCCGTCGCCGGCCGCCTGGCAGACGCCGGCTACACCCGGCCCGCGACAGGCATCGCGCTGGCTTTGGGCGTGCTGGGATTCGTCCTGCCGATGATTGCAGCGGGCTCGCGCAACGCGGCGCTGGCCTTGCTGGTGCTCGCCTCCATCATCCTGGACATGGGCGTGGCAGCCAATCTGGTGCTGGGCCAGCGTGCCATCTTTGCGCTGGGCGCGCACGTGCGCAGCCGGCTGAACGGCCTGTATTTCGCCATCTTTTTTGCCGGCGGCGCAGTCGGCTCGGCGCTGGGAGGCTGGATGTATGCCAGCTACGGCTGGCAGGCAGCCATGCTGGCTGGGATGGCCTTGCCGGGTGTGGCATTGCTGTACTGGGGTACAGAATATGCCCAAGGCGAAGCGGCTGGCATGCCGCAGTAGCGCGGCCAGTCTTGATCCGGGGCTGGCCCTTATGGGTTCGTCACCGGCGCGCTGTCGTAGTTCAGCGGCAGCCATTGGTACTGGCCGCCATGCTGGCGCAAATGGCCCAGGCCGGGAAGGCGATGTGCGCCGCAGCGATCAGCAGGTGCTGGCTGACGGCCATCTGCAGCAGGTCGCGGCGGCTGGCCTGGGCGGCCTCCTGGTCGCTGTCGTATTTCACGGCCGCGCCCGGATACGGCAGCTCGATAGGGGAGACGTGCACGATGTCGCCCCAGATCAGCAACTGCCGCGAGCGGCTTTCTACCAGATACATCGCGCGGCCCGGCGTATGCCCTGGCGCGGCCAGCGCGCGGATGCCCGGTTCCAGCGGGCCGAAGCTGTCGTATGGCTGGAAGCGGCCGGCGGCGCTATAAGGTGCCGCCGCAGTCACCTCGCCGCCGCCGCCATCGCCCTGACCCCGCGCGAGACGCAAGTGCTGCAGTTGATGGCGCTGGGCCACTGCAACAAGATGATTGCCCGCGATCTGGGCATCGGCGTGGGGACGGTGAAAACGCACGCCAAGGGATTGTTCAGCAAACTCGGCGCAAGCGCGCGTACCCAGGCGGTGGTCATGGCAGCGCGGCGCGGCCTGGTGGACGGCCAGCGCGAGGGCAGCAGGGGCTGATGCGCTGTGCGCGGCGCCCAAGCGCTGGCGTGACGAGGCCGCTTAACGGTGGCCTAATTAAGTTGTGCGCTAATTAATTGCTGGCGATTTAATGCTGTCACTTGTCATGAATATAGTGCTTGCAATTATTTAGCGCGCTAACTATAGTTCTATCCAAGCGACGAGCTAGGCGAGCAAGAATACCGCTCAACAAGTAGTGCGCTATTTAATATTGTGCTATTTAATCAGGGCGGCTACTGGCCGCGCCGGTTCTTCATCTCTCACTGAAAAGGAAATCATCATGAACGCATTGGCTCTCTCTATCGTTTTGGTACACGGCGGTTTTGTCGACGGCTCCGGCTGGGAAGACGTCAACAACATCCTGAAGCAGGATGGCTACCACGTCAGCGTGGTACAGAACCCGACGTCTTCGCTGGCGGACGACGTCGCCTTCACCAAGCGCGTCATCAATGCACAGCAGGGGCCAGTGCTGCTGGTGGGGCACTCGTACGGCGGCGTGGTCATCACCGAAGCGGGCAATGATCCTAAGGTCAAAGGCCTGGTGTATGTGGCGGCGTTTGCGCCGGAGCAGGGCGAATCGGTGGAAACGCTGATCAAGAACCCGGCCCCAGGGGCCCCTGTGCCACCTATCTTGCCGCCGGTTGACGGCTTCCTGCTGCTGGATCAGGCCAAGTTCGCCGCCTCCTTTGCAGCCGATGTCGATCCTAAGAAGGCCAGCTTCATGGCCAACTCGCAAGTACCTTGGGGCCTGGCCGCGCTGGGTGGCGCCGTGACCCAGGCTTCGTGGAAGGTCAAGCCGAGCTATTACCTGGTGGCCAAGGACGACAAGATGATCCCGCCGGCAGCGCAGCGCTTCATGGCGCAGCGTATCAAGGCCGAAGCCATAGAAGTGCCAGGCAGCCACGCTGTGTACGTGTCGCAGCCGAAGGCGGTAGCGGCGCTGATCGAAAAAGCGGCCAAGGCGCTAGCAGAGAAGCAGTAATCACGCCTGGCGGGGAGTGGGCCATGCCCGCGCCCCGCGTCATGCACGCCGTCACTGCCTGGACTTCAGATGCACCGCAGGTCCTTACCGTAGATCAGTTCGTGCAGCAGTCATCTCGATCCACAACTGGGCTTTGCCCTGTATGCGACAGTCCAGAACTTCGGCAGGCAGTACAAGCAGTACAAGCAGTTATTGCGCCCGCTGAGGCGGACCCATCCCCACAATCAGGTGATGCTGGTGCGGTGGGGGCAGCAGGCAGTTGGCCTCCGCAGATTTCGGAGCACCTGTTCCTGCACGCCGCCACCGTCACGCCGCTGTTCAAGCGCAGGGCAGGGACGGCTTGCTATATGGCCGGTGCGATCCTGCCGACGAGCGGCGCGTCAACGATGCGCTGTATGGCACCGGCGACTGGCCTGTCGGCGGCGGATATCGCCGCGCCGAGCGAGCAGCTCAACACGACGGTCCGTGCAGAAGCGCGATGACTGATCCCTGAGTTTTACCGATAAGAGAGAAAGTTGTGTCACTGTGTCCCAAGAAGCCGGGCTCGGCGAATGCTTTTCGCCCGACCGATGTGCATCGATCACTAAATAGCTCTATCCATCAATCCGCGCCCGTCTTCATTGAGATCCAGGGCGGTGCGGGACATGGCATGACCACGCCGTGCGCCAGGGAACAGGCCTATCTGCTGCAACTGCGCTTGCTTGACTGCCCCCGGTGCGACTATTTTTTAGAAGGCAAGCACATCAAGCGCCCCAGCCAGGCTGCCGGGCTGCTGGAGTTTCACGATCTGCGGCGCGAAGCACGCGCCGACATCCAGGATCCGTTTCATCTGCTGCACCTGCATCTGCCCAGCCGGCTGCTGGGCGACATTGCCTACGAAGCGGGCCTGGGATCTGCCGGCGAGCTGCACTTCAAGCCAGGTATCGGTGTTCAAGACTCGGTGGCAGAAAATCTGTTTCAATCGATACGGCCCGCGCTGGCCAGGCCGCAAGAGGCGAGCCTGCTGTTCGTCGATCATGTCAGCCACGCCTTGGCACTGCACGTGGCGCAGCAGTATGGCGCGTTGGGCACGGTACAAGGCAGGCCGTCCGGTGGCCTGGCGCCGTGGCAGAAAAAGCGCGTAATGGAATTGATGGATGCTTCGCTCAAAACGGATATCCTACTGGCCCTGCTGGCGCAGGAGTGCGGCATCTCGGTGCGCCATTTCTCGCGTGCGTTTCGCCAATCGTTCGGCATGCCGCCGCACCGCTACCTGTTAAGAAAGCGCATCGAACTGGCCCAGCGCCTGCTGATGGTGCCCACACTGCCGTTGCCGGTGGTCGCGATCGAATGCGGCTTCGCCAACCCCAGCCACTTCAGCCGGGTATTCGCAGCCGTCACCGGCATCGCCCCCGGCCAGTGGCGCAGAGTGCGCAGCACCGGTCCGTAGTCAACCTTTTTTCGCGCAACCGATCAAAGAGGCCGGGGCGCTGGCCTTGCGCGTGTGGCGCGAAGCGGCGGCGTTTTTCTTCAGTATCGAGCTTGCTCTGATGGTGCTGGTGGCTGTGGCTAGCATTGCCGGTGTGTGGCTGGCGTTCATGGGGGGCAGCCGCAGCCTGCTGGCGTTCGGCTTTGCCATTGGCTACATGAGCGTGCGGCCAATCTTGCATGTGAAGGGACTCTTAGGTGGCCGTTCATCTGAATTGAGCATGGCGCGCCAGCATAGAAAAAGCCCCCATCGGCACTGAACGCGGTTTTGGGCGCGTTCAGGCCGATGGGGGCTTTTTTGTTACTCAGCGTTAGGCGGTGCCCAGCGCTGCGTTGAAGCTTGCGCTTGGACGCATCACAGCCGCGGTCTTGGCTGGATCCGGGTAGTAGTAGCCACCGATATCGATCGCCTTGCCCTGAACCTCGGTCAGCTCGGCAATGATCTTCGCTTCGTTCTCGGCCAGGGTCTTGGCCAGCGGAGCGAAGTGGGCGGCCAGTTCCGCGTCTTCGGTCTGGGTTGCCAGCGCCTGTGCCCAGTACAGCGACAGGTAGAAGTGGCTGCCACGGTTGTCCAGCTCGCCGGTGCGCGACGATGGCGACTTGTTGTTGTCCAGCAGTTTGCCGGTGGCTTCGTCCAGCGTCTTGGCCAGCAGTTTGGCCTTGGCGTTGCCGTTCTTGATGCCCATGTCTTCCAGCGACACCGCCAGCGCCAGGAACTCGCCCAGCGAATCCCAGCGCAGGTGGTTTTCTTCCACCAGCTGTTTGACGTGCTTGGGTGCCGAACCGCCGGCGCCGGTTTCGTACATGCCGCCGCCAGCCATCAGCGGCACGATCGACAGCATCTTGGCGCTGGTGCCCAGTTCCATGATAGGGAACAGGTCGGTCAGGTAGTCGCGCAGGATGTTGCCGGTCACCGAGATGGTGTCCAGGCCGCGGATCACGCGTTCCAGCGTGTAGCGCATGGCCCGCACTTGCGACATGATCTGAATGTCCAGGCCGGTCGTGTCGTGATCCTTCAGGTAAGCCTGGACCTTCTTGATCACTTCGTTTTCGTGCGGACGGTACGGGTCCAGCCAGAACACGGCAGGCATGCCGGAGTTGCGGGCGCGGTTGACGGCCAGCTTGACCCAGTCGCGGATCGGTGCGTCCTTCACCTGGCACATGCGCCAGATGTCGCCTTCTTCAACGTTCTGGGTCAGCAGCACTTCGCCGGTGGCCAGGTCGGTGATGTTGGCCACGCCCGCTTCCGCCACTTCGAAGGTCTTGTCGTGCGAACCGTATTCTTCGGCTTGCTGCGCCATCAGGCCCACGTTAGGCACGGTGCCCATGGTCTTCGGATCGAAGTTGCCATGCCATTTGCAGAAGTTGATCATCTCCTGGTAGATGCGGGCGAAGGTCGATTCCGGCATCACGGCCTTGACGTCCTTCGGACGGCCGTCGGCACCCCACATCTTGCCGCCGATACGGATCATGGCTGGCATCGATGCGTCGACGATGATGTCGTTCGGCGAGTGGAAGTTGGTGATGCCCTTGGCCGAATCGACCATGGCCAGTTCCGGACGGTGGGCGTGGCAGGCGTGCAGGTCTTTCAGGACCTCGTCACGCTGCGAGGCCGGCAACTTCTCGATCTTGTCGTACAGGTTGACCATGCCGTTGTTGACGTTGACACCCAGTTCTTCGAACAGCTTGGCGTGCTTGGTGAACGCGTCCTTGTAGAAGATGCGCACGCAGTGGCCGAACACGATAGGGTGCGACACCTTCATCATCGTGGCCTTGACGTGCAGCGAGAACATCACCCCGGTCTTGCGCGCGTCTTCCAGTTCCTGCTCGTAGAACTCCAGCAGCGCCTTTTTGCTCATGAACATGCTGTCGATGATTTCGCCGGCTTGCAGCGAGACTTTCGGCTTGAGCACGATGGTCTTGCCCGAGGCGGTCAGCAGTTCCATCTTGACGTCGCGTGGCTTGTCCAGGGTCATCGACTTTTCGCCGTGGTAGAAGTCGCCTTTGTGCATGTGCGAGACGTGGGTCTGCGATGCCTGGCTCCATTCGCCCATCGAGTGCGGGTTCTTGCGGGCGAATTCTTTGACGGCCTTCGGTGCGCGGCGGTCGGAGTTACCTTCGCGCAGGACCGGGTTGACGGCGCTGCCGGTGCACTTGCCGTAGCGGGCCTTCAGGGCCTTGTCTTCATCGGTCTTCGGATCTTCCGGGTAGTCCGGCAGCTTGTAGCCGCGGCTTTGCAGTTCGCGCACGCACGCCATCAGCTGGGCCACGGAGGCGCTGATGTTTGGCAGCTTGATGATGTTGGTGTCCGGATTCTGGGTCAGCGCGCCCAGTTCGGCCAGCGTGTTCGGTACTTTCTGCTCGTCGGTCAGGTATTCCGGGAATTCGGCCAGCACGCGTGCCGCTACCGAGATGTCGCTGGAGACCACGTCCACGCCAGCTGGGGCGGTGAAGCGTTTGATGATGGGCAGCAGGGAATATGTTGCCAGCAGTGGTGCCTCGTCAGTCAGCGTGTAGATGATCTTCGATTTTTGTGTTGCCATGTTCATTCCCTCGTATTCGGTTGGTGCGGGCTGTTAACCGTGCACCGTTCCAGGTGGTGATCGACCTAGTCCTGGGTGGCTGATGAGTCGAGGCTGCGGGCAACCTCAACCAAATCGCTTATTTTAAACCGTCCGGGCACTCTTTGCGTAAGCCCCGGCAACAGGAAGAGAAATTGCCGCCTTGTTTATTATTGAAATATAAATTTTGCGATGTTCGCCATGGGCGTCGAGGGCGATTTATCCGGTGCGCGTCAAACTTCGCCCTTCGGACACTGTCGCAGATGACCTTGACCGGCGCGCCGCGTATCTCCAGCCTGGATGCGCTGATCGAGTCCGAGTGTTTGTGTCCTATGCATGCAAACGGGGCGAATGCGGCAGTTGTTTTGCGCAGGTGCTGCGATGCGTGATGCTCGGGGCCAAGTGCTAGCCGACCCCGTCGCCATGGCTTAGCCTCAGCTCTATTGGCGCAGGCGGCTGCCTGGCTGGCGGCCGGGCCGGGCCTGGCGTGGTGTCGGTTGGGTGGGGCAGGGCGTGGATGCTAGGCGGCGCAGCGGCGTGCTTGCGCCGGCATGGCGTCGCTCCACTCGTACCAGCCGCCATCGAACACGCTGATGCGCTCCCAGCCCATCACCCAGGCGTAAAAAAACGCCAGCGAGGCGCGCCAGCCGGTGCCGCAGTAGAACGCCACCTGTTGTTCGCGGACGATGCCGCTGTCGCGCCAGAACGCGGCAAGTTCGGCGGGCGGGCGCATGCGGCCATCGGCGCGCTGGTAGTCGCTCATGCTGTTGATGTCGCCGTCCGCGCCGGCGCGGCCCCAGCGTGCGCCGGGGATGTCGCCCTTGGCGGCGATATAGCTGTAGCCCGAAGTCTGGCCGCTGAATTCGGCCCAGGTACGGATGCTGGCCAGCGCCCCATCGGCTTGAGCCAGCAGCGCGCAAGCTTGTTGCAGACCGATCAGGTAGTCGGGACGGGCGGGGAAGGGCGCGCCGAATGCCGCTTGCGCGGGATACGCTTTGGCGGGGCCGCTAGCCAGTTCCAGTCCGGCCGCGCACCAGGCGGGCAGGCCGCCATCGAGCAGGCGCACGTCGTGCACGCCGGCGTATAGCAGCAACTGGGCGAGGCGGGCGGCGGCCAAGGTATTGCGACCATACAGCACCACGCAGCTGTGGTGCGCGATGCCATGGGCCAGCAGCTTAGCCAGCAGGATCTCGTCCGGCACCTTGTTCCATAACGGCGCCTGCTCGAGCAGGCTGATGTCGAAGTAACGGGCGCCGGGAATGTGGCCGGCCAGATAGGCATCCTCGCCGCCCAAGCCCAAGCCCACCTCGAACAGTCGCAACGGCGCCTGCGTGCGCAGCAAGGCTTGCAGGCAGGCTGGTCCGGGCAACTGCCGGCCGCGCAGCAGCGCGGGATGGGATGGATGGGAGTGGACAGACATGGCTGGCGGATAAACGAGGCCCGCCATTGTAAACCACCCGCTCCCGGCGCCCGCATTTGTGGCCGCCGGGCAGGGGCGGCTTATTCTTCGCCGGTCCCGAGCACGGCCTGATTGCGACTGGCGACCGTGCTCACGGTGCGCGCGGTGGCGCCGGGGCCGGGTTCCATGCGCAGGTCGCGAAAGCCCAGCAGGCGGCCGTCGTCCGACAGCGGCCCGACCGGGCCGATTTCCTTGCCGGTTTCCTTGTCGACCAGCCGGATCGAGGGGCCGTTTTCTCCCGGCGCCCATTTGTCACCCCACTGCAGCAGCGCCACCAGCACCGGATACAGATCCTCGCCCTTGGGCGTGAGCCAATAACCCTGGCGGCGCTCGTTCTCGCCCAGCGCCGATTTTTCAAGGATGCCCAGCTCCGTCAACCGTTTCAGGCGGGCGGTCAGGATATTGCGCGCGATCCCCAGCCGGTCCTGAAATTCATCGAAGCGTGTCGTGCCCAAGGTGCACTCGCGAATGATCAGCAAGCTCCACCACTCGCCTATCTGGTCCAGCGCGCCAGCGATCGAGCAATTCATGCCATTGAAAGTTTTGCGTTCCATGCGCAGATCTTAGGCTTTTTAGTTGCGTCATGCAACCTTGTCTGCTAAAGTTTCATTATGAAACTAAATCGCATCAGCCCTCATTAAGGAGTCTCACCGTGGATCGTCGCTTACTCGTGCTCGCTGCCGGCATGTTCGCCATAGGCACCGACAGTTTTGTCGTGGCCGGCATACTTCCCCAAGTCGCTAAGTCGCTGGACGTGTCGATCGGCGTCGCCGGCCAGATGGTGACCTTGTATGCCTTGAGCTATGCCTTGCTCTCGCCAGTGATTGCCGCAACGGCGGCGCACTGGCCGCGCAAGCGGCTGTTGCTGGCCGGCTTGGCCGTCTTCGTGCTGGGTAACCTGGTGACCGCCATCGCGCCTAGCATCGAATGGGTGCTGGCCAGCCGTTTGATTGCCGGCCTGGGCGCGGCCATGTTCAGCCCGACCGCGACGGCGACCGGCGCTTCGCTGGTGCCGCCCGAGAAGCGCGCCAACGCACTGGCCATCGTGATTGCGGGCCTGACCAGCGCTACCTCGCTGGGTTCGCCCATCGGTACCTTCATCGGCGGCCTGGGCGACTGGCGCTATACGATGTGGTTTGTGACCGCCGTGGGCCTGCTTGCCAGCATCGCGGTTTATGCACTGCTGCCGGAGATTGCTGCACTGCCGGGCGTGACACTGCGCCAGCGCCTCGCGCCGCTGAAAGACAGCCGCGTCGTGCTGACGCTGGCCACTACGCTGGCCGCCTATTCCGGGTACTTCGCGGTGTACACCTATATCGGTGTGACCTTCGACCGCGCCACCGGCGGCAAGTCTGAACTGCTGGCCGCATTGCTGCTGCTGTGGGGGCTGGCCGCGACCGTTGGCAATCTCGCAGCCGGCAAGCTGACCGACCGCTTCGGCAGCCGTACCATCATCGTTGCCGCGATCGCCCTCGGTGCGATGGATTTTGCCTTGCTGCCCTGGTCGAGCGCGCATCTGTGGAGCGCGATCCTGGCCATCGTCGTCTGGGGCGTGTGCGGCTGGGGACTGCTGGTGCCACAGCAGCACCGTCTTATCAGTATCGCTCCTGCTTCCGCGCCGCTGCTGCTGGGCCTGAATTCGGCGGCGCTGTACGTTGGCGTTTCTACTGCCGGTGTGGTTGGCGCAGCGAGTATCGCGCTACTCGATCGCCACCAGATCGGACTGGTGGGTGCGGCCATGCTGGCCGTGGCATTCATTATCGCCCGGCAGGCTGACCGGCTGATCCGCCGCGGGAAAGCCCAGGCGCAAGCGCTGGCTGCGGCGGTGCATTAAACCGGTGGCGCGCCAGTGGCAGGAATTGAAGGTTTCTTGTCCTGCTGGCCGCGTACGGATCTGCCATACTGGCCGGGGTTGTTACGCTGACCGGACAGGAGAGCGGCGACCCGGTGGCGTGTCTCGGCACGCTGTCGGCGCCCATCAGCGAGGAACCGTCGCCTGCCGACGCGAAGCGGTAAGTGCCGGGATATTTTTGCTATGCTATCGGTTTGCGTCGGCCGGCGCGTTGCCTGGGCCGGCGCATCTTGATATGGAGCAGTAGCATGGCCTCGTTGCAGGAGCAATTTTTAAAAGCCGGCCTGGTTGACAAGAACAAGGCCAAACAAGTCCATCAGGACAAGACCAAGCAGAAGAAGGTCGAGCGCCGCACCGGCACCGAATCCGTCAACGAGGCGCGCGAGGCGGCACTGGAACTGCAGCGCAAGAACGCCGAACGGGCGCGCGAACTCAATGCGCAGCGCGACGCGGCCGCCAATCAAAAGGCGATCCTGGCGCAGATCGCGCAGATGGTGCAAAAGAACAGCCAGAGCAAGGGCAAAGGCGATATCGCCTACAACTTCACCCACGGTACCAAGATCGAGCGCATCTATGTGTCGGCGCAAGTGCGCGAGCACCTGGTGGCTGGCCGCCTGGTGATCGTCTGCCTGGACGGTGTGGTGGAATTGGTGCCGCGCGTAATCGCCGACAAGATCGCCGAACGCGATCCGGATATGGTGGTGCGTGTCAAAAAGTCCAGCACCGAGGTCGAAGAGGACGATCCATACGCTGCGTACAAGATTCCTGACGATCTGATGTGGTAATAAGCTAGGAGTCTGCGCGGCAGACAGAATTTGAACTGCTCCAGCCTCTGCTTTTGTGGCAAAACCTGACGAGAACTCCGGTTGCGCGCGCGAAAGGCGGGC